>Ga0268250_10000499_pt1 | contig 18637 bp, 20 predicted proteins | sample AgamicAsSfe_FD_200448 | JGI IMG/M metagenome (GOLD analysis project Ga0268250, IMG submission 200448) | Agave microbial communities from Guanajuato, Mexico - As.Sf.e (v2) (version 2) | ecosystem: Host-associated > Plants > Phyllosphere > Phylloplane/Leaf | place: Guanajuato, Mexico | collected... | reverse complement strand
CTCCCCCGAATGGAGTATGCCATCGTGTGGCGAGGATGGCCCGCAAGACCTGGAAGGGCCCAAAGCACACTCGCGCTGGCCCGCACGCGACCCCACAATCCCACCCCCTGACTGGTACACCAAGTGCCCTAAGGTCGATAAGGAGCGGCAACAACACACCTATCACTCTGTCAAGCAAGTCATCAACACGCTTCCCTAGCGAGAAGCAATGTCGAAAGCGACTACGAGACTTGGCTAAGCAGAAACCGACTCTGTCTGCACACTATCAGCGTATGCTTCGTCGATCGCCTTCGCCGCTACAATCCTCTCCCCCACCTGAGCCAGAGCCGCAACCGATGCAACCGATGCAACAGACGCAACAGACGCAACCACAGCAACAAGAACAGCAACCGTTGTCCTCGCCGTTCGGCTCTACTAGCTTTTCCACAAGGGACATGAATCTGTCGCTGGCTACAAGCACCGCAGCATCGATGCAGTTGGGTAACCCGTTGTCGCAACTTACCAAGGATATAACACCGAGACCGTCGCCGCGAACATGGTCAAGTGCGCGTTCTTCTGCTCACCAGAAGTCGCAATCGCTCCATATCGGCCTGGGATTGGGCAACGTGCTAGGCTCACCATTCCATGCGAGGTCTGAGTCTACCAACAGCAAGATGAACCAGAGCAACGCGCGAACGTGGCACGCGCAGTCATCCTCTTCCCAAACACCACGTCTCGGCTCACCTTTTCAGCTGCACGCGCCTCGACCCAAGTCGAGGGTGTTCAAGCGACGCGCGCTTCACAACAGCTTCGAAGATAGAGCACGAAACCGTGGAGAGAGCTTCGTCAACGAGATATTTGGGGCACCAGCCGAGTCAAGCCATCGTCGTGTAAGGAGCCGTGGTTTCAGCTTGGGCGACATGATGGAAGGTGCTCGGCGACTACCTCTAGTCAACGACCCGTCAGGGTTCAACCCGTTCGCACATGCTGGATCTGCTATGCCTAGCCCAGCTCAGACCTCGCCTGCTGTGCCAGCAGATGTTCAAAGTAAAGGTACTGTTCGACTAGGCTCACCATTCGTTGGTCGATCAAGTAATACCTTTCCTCGAGCGGCACTCTCGCATAGCTTCGAGCCTCCAGCTTCATTCGAACAGCGTTTCGCCGGCATGCCTAGCGACTCGGCACACCTATATCGATCGTAGAGCTCGATTGTCTTCTCTTCCGCTTAATCTATGCACCTAAGCATGGTTGCATCATCGGCGTTACGACCGACAGCCTCAAGCGTTGTCATTGCATACACTTGCCTTTTGGCTCACAGCCTAAACCTGCTTTCTGTTAAAAGCATTTCCTTTGTCTTGTCTATACCAACTTCGACCTTCTTCAGCGGCAGATCTCTGCATGTTGGATTGCTTCTTGGTTCATGTTCTCGACTTTTACTTCTTGGACATGATCATGTGGCTACATGTGTCTTCGATGAGCTTCAATAATTTGGGTGTGGGAGGCCGAGAGCGACGTTGGGTTCGGTATGGAAGGCCCTACAACAGACGACGTCCGACCAAACCTACGGCTTCGGCTTCCCCATCTCTTTTGCGTATCCAGGCATTCTTGCTCGGCTATAGCTTCCTCTCTTTATCAACCGACCATACAGATCGGTTTCTTATTTCCTAGTGTTCATGTCTTTCTCTTCTATCACGACGGACATGATGAACGTTACGAAGCGTGGGTGGGATATCGGCGCCAATCGGGTATGGAGTCTTCACGAATCTCAATGACTGTCTCGAAGCGTGAACGACTAATACCCAGTCTCTTGTCTTTCAGTGACATCTGCTTCGATATGGATTTGGTCCGAAGGAATGGATCGGCTGGATGGGTGATATAGCGGGGTTGACGGTTCGGAGAAGAGCCTAAACACTTTGACAGATCAGCTGGTCCTTTCTGAAGGAATACAGATGCTTCGAGCAGATGAACTAGTAATGAATGAAATGGATGATTCAAATGAAAAGAGTGTGAAGAAGAGACTGTGCGTTCCACCTAAGCCCCTCTCAGTGCACTGATCTCCGCACCGCCGTGCCGTAAAGTAGTTCCGTAACGTGAGCACAGGCGTCATCATGTCTGGTCTGTGCCTTCTGCCCATGATCCATGGTAGGCAGTTAGCCCTAAGCCACGACGCGATGGATCCCCCTGCTGCACCGCATTCATTCTCTTTGATGAAAAGCAACAGCTGTTTCAACACACGGTATAGAACAAGAAGCCAATAAGTCCTGAATCTCTATCTGTGTACAGATGAGCCTGACCGACGAGGACCATCTAACGATCTTCCGGCAGAAAAAATAAAACATGCAGCAAGCGGATGGAACCAGCCCACAACACCAACCCCGAAGTTGAAGTTTCGCGGCCGCATGCACAATTAGCCCAGGCATTACGCCGAGGCCTAACGTTTTCCTCGCTGCCGTAGCTGTCCGGCCAGTCAGACAGTGCGAGCATAAGCCGTAGTACCCACTTGGGCTTATTGTGTGGAGAGTTGTGATGGAATTGTGTCGCACGTCGCGTGCCAAGTTTCTCAGCCCGTGCCCTTGTGCTGGTGCGACGCGTCGGAAGTAGATCATGTGCTACCGCGAACGCGTGAGACGTGTCAAAGGACGTGTTGACTGCGTAATAGTTGGACCGGATGCGGTAAAGTCATGGTTTGGCATGGAGAGGGGCACCCTGAGAAGGATTCATCGCGTGCATTGGTGACCTATCTAGTGCAGCGGCTGAGTTGCTTTTGGCAACTAGGGATAAGCCCTTTGGCAATGGTATTGGGTGCGGATGCTTATGCGTCTGCCGGTGAGCATGTATAGTAGACGCAGGTTTTACTAAACGCGTATATGGAGAAGCGGACCTCGCTTGCTGAGTGAGCTCGAGATCATCGGTCGCCGATGTTTATTCCCCTCATCACACAGCCCAACCCTGATAATCTCCGTTCCAGGCCCTTGTTTGCTTTAGTGTTCTCACGACACCATAACACGATACTGACGACACGCGTTGAAAAACTTCAGCCGTGGCCGGTTTCACGTTGAGGGGGCGGGGTGTGTGTGGAGACGCTGCATGCGGAAGGTTCGACGGATGATGATATCGGGCTGAACACTGGCGTCATCTTCAGTATTACCACGGCAACTGAGGCAAGCCTAAGGCGACGGATCGCCTTTGCAATATTGGAGACTGAACTAGATCTCACCGTCTTACGATCTTCTATGCGGGTAGTTATCTACCTATGCTTGGTCAGGATATTTTCTCCGTCGCTCCACGCGTTCGCGTTTATCCGAGGCCATTCGGCGCAGCCTTCGGATCCTCCATCGACATGGCAACTTCCATCTTACAAGCATGTCGACTGGTGAACTAATTGTTTGTTGCTTAGGATATCGTATCTCGGAAGCACCTAGGCCTGGCTGCTGTCTCTTGACGCACGCGGAACTCTGCCCGAGGTTTCCATGTTGGATGACCAAACGTACTGGACTCACAACCTACATTCAAAGTATCACGCAGTACCTTCGAGTGCACCACCAGGATCCGAGTAGGTACTCTTATTCTCATACGGTGTGCAAAAGAAAGCGACTATTGATGAGTACTGAAATCTGGATTTGGCAAGCCATCGTGTTGCATGCGATGCCGGCTCCTCGGGACGTTGTCACGCCGTTCGATACCACCAATATGCTCGTCGCAAAAATCTAACCGCACAGGACAAGGGATGTCCTATATGTGTGTAGTCGAGTACTCTAGCTTTTAGTAGCGAGCACACTTCTCCCGTGGAATTTGCACTAGCTCAGGCCAGTGCTTGAGGACTTTAGGCGGTGAGTCGTGCTGAACAGTCAATCCATATAGCATGCGGGGGTGTCGTAGATTCGAGATGTCCGAAGGAATCTGGAGCTGGCGTGGGAAGCTGCCCCTCAATATACGCATCGTGCTAAGGTGAGAGGTTCTGATGTTTCGATTATGCTCCCGTAGAGGATGCGTATTCTTCACTTCCATCTTCCATTTATTGCCTCCAGATCGTACCTCGGTAGACTAATTTCTTAACGATTGTCGTGCAATGTGGCTTTATATAATAAAAGACTACACAACGCATTAGATATTCGAGATGTATCTATTATCAAGCTGGGTCTCTCTTTTGCATCACTGGGACTGTTCGCATCCAAGTATAGTAGTATGTTTTTATAGCATTGTACATTATGATAAGTCTATATTATGGTAAAAGCAACGGATCTTGTTCTAAGAAAAAGCAAATAGTACAACAACGTATCCCGAACTCCTAGCCGTGGCCAAGCCGGGGTATAGCAACTAATGACGTAGAAAAAGACACTGACATCCACAGCCCACCTCTCGTTTGTGCAATTTGTCTCCGTTCATCAACAACGCCGGTCATACCACCTCTCTACGAGGATATATCACTACCGTTCCTCAGATGCATCTTGCTCAAATCACCGTTCTGCTGAGGCATCTGCGCTAACCAGGTAGGTGGCGCCATACCAGTCTGATCATGAATAGTGCTGAGAAGAGGTGGCAGGCTCTGGAACAGGTTGCGAATAGGTGCCGACGGATCCGCCATGCCCTCACTACCCTGGCTGCCAGTGTTCCAGACATTGATCTTTGGTTGAAGTCCCTTGATAGCGTTACCATTGGCTTGCGCAAGCTTCTCGTATGTGCCGTTGGTGAGCATGAGGTATTGCATGAGACCTTGAGGACCACCGAGAACATTTGCCATGTCGCCGTAGGCCTTGGCCATCGCGGAAAGACCTTCGGCCTCGCGCTGTTGGGTGATGAGGTGGGCTTGAGCTGCACGCTCCTGGGCGAAATATTCTGCTTCAGCTTGACGCTTGGAGACGATGAAGTTCGCCTCGGCTTCGCGCTCTTTCGCCTGGAAGTTTGCCTCAGCATCGCGGAGTCGACGGAAAGCAGCAGCTTCAGCTTCGGCTTGCTGGCCGTACTTGCTTGCATCTGCTGCCTTCTCTTGGGTGTACAGTTCTGCGTCAGCCTGCTGCTGGGAACTTTCCTTCTCAATCTTAGCCTGCACAACCTTGGTTGCTCGAAGACGTTCAAGCTCCATGAGTGCCCTCTTCTTCTCGACTTCCGTCTGCAGCTCCGCATCACGGCGTTCAGCTTCACGCTTAGCGTTGATTCGAGCAACATTGAGGTCGCGGCCAATCTCAATCTCCTTGTCGGTGAACTTTGCATCTGCCGTGGCCTTCTCGGCTTTACGTTCGGTTTCGAGGACGGCAGTCTGGGCGTGGATCTTGGCGACTTCTTGCTTTGTCTTTCCTTGCTTTTCAGCCTCTCCGACCTCACCTTGCATACGAGCATGGGCGACATCGACCTTAGCTTGGTTGAGAGCGCCCTCGTGCGCCTTGCGAGAAAGAAAAGCAAAGTACTCTGAACCTGGTGTGTCTTGTAGTTCCTTGACGTTGGCGTTGTAAATGCAAAGACCAAATTGGTCCAGCTCAGATTGCACTTGCTGAATTACTACTCGCAATTAGTGTCTGCCGTATAGGTAATCTGTAGATTTCGAGCTTACCTTTGTCCTTGAAGATCTTACGCTCACGGAAAAGTTCTTCCATAGTCATGGTGGAGACGATGCTTCGAGTCTCACCCTCAATAATACCTTTGACAATCTCTTGAACATGATTGCGACCCTCAGCAACTGAGACAACACCCTTAGCTGCTGTTTGAGTAGGACTGCCATCGCTTTCTCCAGTGAGCAATACGGCGTATTTCTCAAGAGCTTCAGGGCTATCTGCAGGGCCGATTGTGAAGACTGCTGGTAGAGCAAATTTAAGTTTCTCGATAGTCATAGCCTGGAGGGCCATGGAGAAGTCAAAGGGTGTAATCGAGATCTTCGAGACCTTTTGTAGGGGGTATACAAAAGCTTTCTTCTTAATTAAGACTTTCTCGATTCCTACACCCGTAATAACGAGGTAGGAATTCGGCTCTGCGACATGGTACCACATGCTGACGGCTGGTTTTTGAAAAACTCAGATGATGCTGATGGTAGTTTTGATGGAGTTGGTGTCCAATATCGGAGGATAGTCGATGAAGGTTGGAACAGGTGGTGTAGTAAAGAGGAGTGATGCAGCCCTTATAAAAGATAGGAACCTCTACTCAGTAATATATATGAAGGCTTTGCGTGAGTTACGCGGTGCTGATAGAACCACGGTACCTAATGTGCTCGTAAAGGACTCAAGGTTGTACCGTACCAGAATTGAGGCTCGGGATGATGATGAACAGGTGTACTGAGGTGTATCAGGCAAAACAGGGGCCATATTGACTATTTTATACATCTCGAAGTCTTTGAGATAATGTTTGCACATGCTGGCTTATCCGTGCAGCCGGCATGTAAAGGCGTTCTCGGTGACCATCTTCGTCTGGTGTTGGTGGAAACATATGCACAGACCATATGACTAATCCCAAAGAGGTTAATGCTTTCTGCCTTGCGCCACATAGCCTGCTACATGTGATCATCTCAGCCTTGGTCCTGAAGCGGCATTTTGACTTTTGAGAGGCATAATTCCAGCACGGTCAGCGAAATAGGTGCGTCTTTTTGCTGCGCAATGCATCGCTCAAAGAAAAGGGCCGGTGAGGCGATCTTCAGGCCGAAAGTCAGGAACGCGCTGTGCAAACTGGGCGTTCCCAAGCCTCCGTCCCGAACTTGCTGGTTGAAGTTACTGTCTTCTATCTTATCGCATCCAAGACATTGTCTTCACTGCGCCAAGCTTCCCGGGCCGAACGCCTCGCGACCGTGCAGATGCATGCTTGTGATTCGCTTACCATAGGCGGCGCAGCGTAACACTGCGTCCTTATTCCCATGGCTTATAATGTCACGAGACTATACAGGTACCCTTTAGGACTAGTTAAGGCATCAGTATACGGGATTGAGGCAGGGCTGACTTCTAGAAATCTGCTAACCAGAGTATAGGTTTGCCGAGATCCGTAGATATCGATGAATGACTCTTCTGACTACCGCCACTGGAGCGGAAAACAGAAGTTTGGTAAAGAGAGCAAGTAACTGACCAAGGAACTCGAATCGCCGCAGAGATTCTGATGTCACAGCATCTACACTTCCACACCTCTACACATAGCGATACCTAGATAACCTTCATCTCTCAATCTCAAATCTCGACAATGTCTCGAAACGAAAAACAAGCCTCTCCTCCACCGTACTCAGAGTACAGCTCACCAGGGTCCACACGAGGTCAGACCATCCTCGATCAGTTAAGCACAACCCGCACACACCACATTCAATCCGTGATCGAAAGGCACGTCATTCCTCTAATCGAAGAACGCGCTACCTACGGCATCGCCCAAACAACCATCGCCATGCTCCCCTCCGATATACCTTTGCCCGCAGTGGAAGAGAAGTCTGAATACAGCTTCGACACTTCCGACTCCAAACCGGTAGAAGTAGTTGGTTTCTCATCAGAAGACGAGCCGAAAGTCGTGCGGTTAGAAGGCCAAATGAATCGGACAGAGTTTTGGAGACCGCAAGTTGTGATTGTAGAGTTGGAGCGTATGCTAAGCGAAAACCTGAATGCGAGCCCGGTTCTCAGGAGTCCCAGAGGGCATGGAAGAAGTGAAGCGGATAGTGCACAAAGGCATTCGAGGAGAGGGTTTCTCAGTAGGGTTATGCCATCGTTAGGGCCAGAGCTGCGCTCACCGAGCGGAAATCCCGAGGTTGGCGTGAAACAATTGGATCAAGTAAGAATGGTCGTGGTAAAAGCTAGATTGGAGGAGATTTGTCTGAGGACTGTAAGCGAGTTTGGCTTGTACGATACAATGTCGAAGCAGTGCGTCATCATTCGGGTAGATGCACGGTGTTGATTATTTTTCAAAGCCTGTAGACGAGATATTGAGTATTTAGTAAGGGATGATATGCGATCTTCTTACCATTTACTCGTTGGAGATGCAACACATACGAGGCGAGTACGTATTTTACTTGGGCGCATCTAAGCAATACTCGTCACCTCGGACCTCATGCAATACTAAAGTAAGTGTCAATCATGCTGCATGTCAATGTATGTTTTTAGCAAATGCATTCAGCAGTTCTAAAGAGGAAAAAAATTGTAGCTTCGTACTGAATACGGATCATATGTCTACGTGCTGACTACACAACATAGGCAAAAAAACAATCCTCCTCCGGGAAGGCTCGAACTTCCAACCTCCTGATAGCCACTGGTGTAACAGTCAGACGCGCTAGCCAATTGCGCCACAGAGGATTTGTTGAGATTCAAGAAATTGTACCATTTATATAGGACGGCGATGATGGGCCCTTGACTACCCTGAAGATTGGGCCACGGTCGTCGCATGGTGAGGTGTGCGGAATGAAGTGGGGCAACCAGGTCCGGACCCCACCACCTCGAATTCCACATCCATATCATCATCGTGATTTCCCATGAATTGTGTCCTATTTGCTGTCGCTATGCCTCCTCTGCGTCATTCTTCAGTACTACTATGCCATAAGGATCTCGATCGACCTCGCTGACGCCAATCTCAAAGTCATCGTCCGCCAATGCCTCTTGTAATTCCTCGTTGTCCTTCTCCTCTTCTCTGACCTTTGTCCATTCTTCTTGCACTGCCTCTTCTAGTTGCTCCATCAACACCTCTGCCAGGAAGCCACGCTCAGAATTGCTGTGAAACAAGCTGATAACGACCCTGCCCTTCTCGATCGCCGCAAGCGCCGAGTGATGATCCATCTCGCCTGTGAACAGCAAATCCACATCGAGACCGTTCAGTAGGCCTGAGCCTGAGCCTGCACATATGCCTACGCTACGTATCTCAATATCAGAGATCGTCTTGTCCTGTGGTATGGCGATTGGGAAGCCCTTGGGGTTGTTGAGTCCCTTGCCTATGCGATCGAGTAGCGTAGGAAGCGGTTGTGGGTGGTCGAACCTTACGACGCGACCCATACCCGCTCCAGGGTGTGAGGCTAGTGCTGGCGATTGAGGTTTGATGGCTTCGCGCTTGTGAGGAGCTGTGAGTGGGACCGTGGTGGGGGCAGGTAGCTTGCCAAAGCTGAGCATTGGCTGGCTCGGATGATGTTGCAGGGTGAATGTAGGGCGCTTCTTCTTTTCGACGAAGGGGTCATCATCATCTGCGTTTGTGTTGCTTGTAGCTTCGGATTGACCGTCTGCATCTGAACCGTCACGAACCGTCTTCGTGCCTGTTACAATATCCGCTAGCCAGTCCCCAAGCCCTCCTGGAGCTGAGTCAAGCGCAGTGTGCGGGCTGTACACACTGATGCCATGGCTAGCAAGGCGTAGTAGCGATTGCTGTTGGGTATCCGCGAGAGTCAAGGACTTTAAGCCTCTGAATATGATAGGATGGTATGCGATGACAATGGAAGAGTTAAGGGCGATTGCTTCGTCGGCGACAGCTTTCGTAAGGTCGATAGTAAGGAGGACGGTGTTTGACTGGCGTCGCGACGGATCGAATGGCGCCTCAAGCAGCAGCCCAGTATTGTCCCAGGAGTTGTCTGCAAGTTCACGGGGGTACCTTTGAATCAGTCAGTACATGATGTTATTTGAATCGCGTAGGGGTCCTGGTCAATTGCTATGCATCGAAGAGGGAACGATGCATTCTATCTAATGTCACTTACAGCTTCTGCATAGCCCTCACCACCGCCTTGGAAAAGGGCGCTGAAGTAGTGGTCGCACTCATAGCGAATCGTCGTGCCGTAGATGCAAACATACAGCTCCCAGATGAACAATTGCAAAGCAAAACTACGCGTGCAGCAATCCCGCCTTAACGCGCCTGTGACCCCTGCAGCTATGCGTCATAGCCCCTCCCCTCTCCAAATCCCGGTCTTTCCCCGTTTGGAAGCCGCATCTTATCAGATCCGAAGATAGGAACACCAAGTCAATATCACATCATCGACCTATGGATCCACGACACAAACTTTACAAAACTCTTGATAATCTTGCCATCGAACCAGACGCTACGAACAATATGAGTGCAAGGACGGACGAGGAAGCGACGAACGTGCAGGCAACTTCTGGCGTGACCATGGAGGGACTGGAAAGGAAATTGAAGGAGGGTTTGGGCGCAACCTACGTTGAGATTGAAGATCTGAGTGGTACGTACTAGTTTTTGGTTTCCAATGTTCAAAAACAAGCCAGGAGGGTTTTGTCGTAAACATGGTGTTGAACTAGACAAGTACGGTTTGGCAACTGGTGTCCTCAGCACATACTAACGAACAAGAATAGGCGGATGCGGGCAAATGTATGAGGCCATCATCGTGTCTCCCCAGTTTGCCAAGAAGACCACTCTAGCACGGCATCGGCTAGTCAACTCGACGTTGAAAGAGGAAATTGCGGCGATACATGCGTGGACGCCAAAGTGCCATACGCCAGAAGAGTGGGAGAAGAAGAAACCTCAGTGAAGCGTGACCACATCGAGTTAGACATTCGAGAGAGCATGAGTACAGACTTGCGCGTCACAAATGATGGAAATGATGAATACGATGCATGAATGAGGTGGAATATCATGATCATTGTCTACTAGCTTGTACATACTTGTCACTGCAGACGTCTAGCTGAGTAGCACCCGTATCTCACCACTGGTACGAGGAAACAAGTCCCTCAACCCGGGCTCCTGCTCCTCGTCTTCCTTGTCTTCATCGTATGTCAGATCATCGGCCGCTATCATCTTGCCCTCCACAATTTCAAAGTCCTCGCAGAATTTGCTAGCCGCTTCTTCGGTGATATTCTGTATCATCTTCCTGTTACGCAGCCGCTTGATGTTTTCCGATGCGTCAATGATAGCTGACGGCAAAAACTCATCCAGCTGCTGACTGGCTGCGACAAGTGCATCTGGCTTGAAAGCTTCCAACTCAGGGATTGTCTTGAGACTTTCTGGCGAATCATCGATCTCCTCAAGAGCATTGAGAAGAGTGACAAGACCAGACTCGTGAATCAGGTGTTGATGTTGGTAGTCTGTCAACTTTGCAACGTTCTCGTCAATCGTATCATCAATCTCGCTGACTCGCTCGCTAGCGAAGGCATATGCAGAGAGCACCTCTTTTGCTGCATAGAGGCAATTAATGGCGAAAATGGCGCTGTCCGGCTCTTTCATCTCTTTCTGCAAATTTTCGCAGCCATTCAAGAAAGGATCTAGCGATTCCGCAAGTACAGTCTGGAACCCTTGACCGTTATCCTCCGTTGCGGCAACTGATGTATCGTAGCTCTTTGCGAGAGTTCGAAGCATCTGAAGCGCATCTTCTAGAAACTCGGGAGCAGACAAGTCGGCCGGTGCTACAGCAAGATCGCTTTGAACATTGGCCACGTAGTCCCTCATATTGGCACGGAATTGCCGCATCGCAGAAGCTTCCAATCCGTCAAATACATCCAAGACATCGGAATCTGGTCCAAGCAGCTTGGCAAAGGTTCCTTTGTAAAAGCCGATCAAGTTTGCGATCTTGTAAGCAAGGGTAGCATCGTCATGGCTTTGAACTACCTGCTCAGTACGCTGCCTTAGGAGACGAGCCACGCCTGTGAGATCGCGGCTGACGAGCTGGTTCAAAGCTTTTCGTCCGTCAAAGACTTCTGCATCTTCTTCACCTCTCAGCCAAGGTTCGCTTTCAAGACCTGCTTGAATGGAACGTTTGATTTCATCGCCATCTGAGATGAAGAGGTTCTCGAGTGCCTCCCTCTCCGATACAGTCGTTGAGTGAGCCCATGCAAGCATGTCTCCGACGTAGCGCAGTGGGTCGTGAGCATGGAATTCGATTGGTTTGGTGGCTATATGCTCTTCTGAAGTCGATCCAGTCAACGCAGCATGGAACGAGTCGGACAGAATGGCTTCTCGTGCCTCGGCGAAGGAGTCAAGACAACTTTGGAATAGTGTGGGACGTTCGGCTAGCACGCGCAAAGACCGGCGCACAGAAGCACTAATCTGCGGGTTTTCTAGATCCAGTGTCTTGAACTCGCGTTGGATCCACCGATATAGCTTCTGGAAGGCTGAGTTGAGTTGCTTGGAGCTCTGTTCTAGCACCTCCAAGCCCAATCGTTGGTCTTCGGTTCCGAGCAGCACTTGGCAATCGTGATGTATTTTCTTTACGCGGGTCAAGACTTGGAAGAAGTCTTCGTTGACAGGCTCAGCAGTGGATGTCAGAGTAGTGGCGTCTTCTTCAGATATCAGGAAGTGGGTGCTAAAGGCGTTCAAGATCTGCTGCTTAGATTCGACCTGCTTCCTTTGAGTGATGAGGCTTGTGGCTTCTTCCAAGACAGGTCCAGTCTCTCTGTTGGCAGCCTCAATATGACCGCGCATATCAGCGCAATAAGTGTTCAAGCTACTGATAGCACTTCCGATACGTTTGAGTTGCTAGTGGAGCTTAGTTGATGTTTTCAGCAGTTCGTGTTGCAACATACTTCGGCAACCTGACCAAAGTCCTTGATGATCTCGCCATTGCACTCGATGACCTCCTTCTGCACATCTAGACGCAACTGACGTCGTGTCTCGGCAGTGTTCTGCACTCGACGTGCATCCAGAGTTTCCAAGGCATCGCGGATCTCTAGATCTGCGTATGATGCAGAGAGCACACTGGTGATCCTGCTCGAGAGGGCATTTGTACCTCGCGACGCGGGGGCTACAGAGGGAGAAGACGGAGAGGTGCCATTCTGAGAAGCGGGAGTTGCCCGGTCCTGGAAATAGCTCACGGACATGACTGGATGGGTGTTGTGACTTTGGGCCCAGAAAGGTGGCATATCGGGCTGACAAGGGGCAAGTGCAGCCGAGCCTTATCGATATCGGTCGCGTCACCTGCGTGACTGCCATGTGCCCTAGGATAGCCGCAACCATCTCTCTTCCTAATCGCTATCACGCTGAAATGATCACTGACTAGGTTTACGTCAGTGCTCATGGAGGCTCGTCTTGACTCTTGGGGATCACGTCTTCGGTCCTCTGACCACTCTGCCATCCTCCAAACACGCTTGACCCAGCGCAGCACAGCACAGCACGGCCACGCGCCCCGCCGCTGCCTGAGCGCATCACTATACATCAGCCATGATGGCCTCCAACCTCCTGTCTAGGCTACTTCCTTCTGCTTCAGACGAAACATACGAACGCGAACCCCTCACCGCCCACGCCCGCCGCGACTCCACCTCGACCGAGGAGCGCCACGAGATGGACATTGACGAGGAGAACTTTGAGGCTCGCTTCGAGGAGCAAGACCTGGCACACCTGCTCGAGGAGGCCTCTTCAAGCCAGATGACGGCTGAGAGTCGCGCCGTCTCTCCCGAGGCCAAACGCAACGCTCCGCCGGGCATCAATACCGCGAGTCGCATGCCAGCTTGGAGACAGCCAGCTCCAGCTCGCACCGTACCGCTAGATGACGACGACGACGTACCACAGTCTTTGCTTCTCGAAGGAGGACACGAGCCTGGGCCAAGTTCGACCCAGCGCAATCAAGGCCTTCCCATGCCGGTGCCTGGCCCAGCCACGCGGCAGACACGGGCACAATGGGATGCCACCCGAACACAGCAGCGGCTGCACGATGAGGATAGGAGCGGCCCATCTTCGCGGCCGTGGGGACATACCAGTAGGCCCGGTCACTTTGTAGCCGACCGGAAGGAGAAGGCAATGTGGCTGTGGGTGAATCAGACGGACTTGGACAACTACATGACCGAGGTCTACGAATACTACGTCGGCTGCGGAATATACTCGATCCTTCTGAGACGAGCTCTAACGCTCGCGCAAACTGCTTTTGTAGTCGGATTCATGACATTCCTTGGCTGGTGTATTGACTACTCCAAGCTGTCAGAGAGCAACAAGATGAGCCAGGTCTTGGTACCCAAGTGCGCTGCGAGGTAGGTCATCCAATCCTGTGAACACGGTTCTAGACTGACATGATATAGAATCCATGGTTTTTGGATATTCGCCCTCTGGCTCTTCCTCATCTACTGGCTCTACTCATTCTACACCCTAGTCACAGACGTACCCCGACTTCGAGCCATGCACGACTTTTATCACTATCTTCTCGATATTCCCGACCGCGACATACAAACGATACAGTGGCAGCAGGTAGTGACACGCATCATGGCATTACGGGACTTGAACTTGGCGACTGCATCGAATCTGTCCCCACAGACGCGCAAGTTGCTCGATTCAAAAAGCAGGCAGCGACTAGATGCTATTGACATTGCAGGTCGTCTCATGCGTCGTGACAATTACCTGATCGCTTTATTCAACAAAGAGATATTGGATGTCACTGTTCCGCTTCCCTTTATTGGTGACCGGTACATCTTCTCGGAAACAACTAGGTGGCACGTCAACCTCGCCATCATGGACTTCGTCTTTAGTGGACCAAACGGCCAGTTCAACCCCGATTTCCTCAAGGAGCGCAACCGCCGAGAGCTGGTTAAGAGGTTAAAAACCCGCTTCTTCTGGACAGGTATCATTAGTATCCTATGCGCACCTGCCGCTGTAGTATTCGTGCTTGCATCATACATGTTCAAATACTTCACCGAGTACCACAAGGACCCTGGCCAACTCAGCAACCGCGATTTCACCACGTTTGCTCAGTGGAAGTTCCGCGAATTCAACGAGCTTCCTCATTATTTCGCCCGCCGCCGTAATATGGCCTATCCGTACGCAAATCTCTACCTCGCCCAATTCCCTAAAGACAAGACCGAACAGGTCTCCTCATTTGTAGCTTTCATCGCGGGAGCCTTTGCGTTTGTCCTCGTGGTGTTCACACTACTTGACTCAGAGTTGTTCCTCAACTTTGAGATCACACCTGGAAAGACTGCTATCTTCTGGATCGGTATCCTTAGTACAATCTACCGCGTTGCACGTGGGAGCAGCCCTCAGGATGATCAGGTCACAGATCCATCCTACTATCTCAACCATGTCATCTACCACACGCGCTACGAGCCAGAGTCGTGGCGTGATAGGTTACACACGGACGAGGTTCGCGCCGAATTCGCTCAACTATACCAGCCCAAGATTCTCATCTTTGCCGAAGAGATACTCAGCATGGTCATTACTCCTTTTCTCCTCATCTTCCGGTTGCCCAAATGTAGCGATCGTATTGTTGACTTCTTCCGTGAATTTTCGATTGTGGTCGACGGCCTGGGTGTAACATGTTCCTACTCCATGTTTCCGTCTACAAAGACCACACGCAACGCCAACAATATTCCCGCGAACGGAACTGCGGCCCCAAGAGAAGATCCGGATCTTCGAGAAGACTATTTCATGGCTAAAGACAACAAGATGATGGCATCATACTACGGCTTCTTGGACACGTACCAGAACTCTGGGCGTGGCTACAATGGTCGTCTTCAAGGACGGGGCCAGTTCAATCCTCCACCACAGTTCCCAAATAACTTTGGCTCCATGTCGCAGACCGCTCAGCCAGTAGAGATGGGCGCAAGAGGAACAAGTAGAGGTCCGACTGGACGCCAGAATCCCCAGCAGAGGACACCAAGACATAGAACAGGTACTAGGGATGAGCCCATGAATTCTGTTCTTCTCGATCCTCACCACCAACCCTCTTCTGCGTCGGTGCTGCGCGGTTCGCCACGTCAAGCGCCACATGGCAGGTACCGAACGCCTCTCCAAGCAGTTCCGGATGGACCTGGACCGTCGAATACACGTATTGAAGAGGAAAGCACACTGGGCGACTCTTGGCGAACAAGTCGCCTTGCGCAGGATGACGAGGAAGAAGAGGAGGAACCAGGCAATAACCGTGGAGGTGTACTACAGCTCTTGCAGCAGTTCTCTCGTGCACAAGCTGAAGGACGAGGTGCTGGTGTTGGTGTCTAGATTCTATTTTTGTATTGCATTTGCCTCTCGTCATGTTGAGGATGGAATGGCGTTTGGCAACGGGCGTTGTTGGGCTGGAAACTTATACCACAAGTCATACGCATATTACAAGTAGAAATCGACTACAATTGTTCAGTTACAAGAGTGACGTCACTACCAATCATAGATAGCAACTGCTGATCGCCGTTGAGACGTGCTTCGATTTGCAGGTGACGTACATGTCCGTTGTTATCACTTTTCTGATGAATGTGCAACCCTCAGACGTGAATGATGACCTACAGCTTTGAAGTATGTTTTCCACGTCCGGATATATCAAACATCAAAAACAGAGTTCTTTGTTTGTCAAGACAGCGTCAGATTATCTGTAAAAGATTCATAAACACGAGCATATTGAAAAAAGAGGTTGTTGTATCATTTGTCATTGTCCGGCTGTGTCTGGTTGTTCTCTACAGTTACACGCCGCAGATATTCATCCTCCAGCCTTCATCCACAACTGATGAAGAAAGCAAATCACGCCGTAACCGAATTCCCATTGGACCCATGATCGTCATGCACACAACTCATCTCTCAATCCTGAACCTAAGCAGAGGCCTCGAAAGCGGAAGGGAAGCGACGGATGTTGTCGGCAAGGTTACCCTTGTTGCGGAGGAACTGGACGTAGGCACCGTCAATCTTGACCTTGCCCTCCTGGCGGAGGTCAATGTACTCCTGGCGCTTGAGAGGAGTGAAACCCCAGTTCTTGGAGACAATGATCTTTTGGCGACCAGGGAACTGCCAGCTAGTTAGCCTCGTGTCTTTCTGCGATCGTGAATTCAACATACCTTGTACTGGCAACGCCTGAGAGCCTCGAGAGCGACGGCGCGGTTAGAGTCCCTAGTCCGGACGGACATGAGAATCTGGCCGATGTTGACACGAGCGACAAGACCGTTGGGCTTGCCGAAAGCACCACGCATACCGGTTTGCAATCTATCGGCACCAGCGCAAGACAACATCTTGTTGATACGGACGACGTGGTAGGGGTGGACGCGGACACGGAGATGGAAAGATTCCTTTCCACCGTTCTTGACGAAGTACTTGTTGGCGCAAATACGGGCGGCCTCGAGCGCCTCGGAGGACAGCTGCTCGTACTCGTTGGAGACCAAGTGAATGCAGAGAGGGAAGTCGTCTACATTGGCCTTCTTGCGACCAAGGTCGAAAATGCGGATCTTGGCATCGGGGACACCACGGTTGAACCTGCTCTTGGGGTACTACAGCCCAGTCAGTCTATTGTCCTCCTCTCGCGCATCTCCCATTCGGATTCTGACGTACGGGCTTGTTCTTGCAGTAGCGGTAGCAACGGGCGGGACGGCGGGCCATTGTGACGGTTGTTCCTGCTGTGAATCAATGAGCGGATGTCCGGAGTCGTCGAAAGAGAGGGCGAGCGCAAACTGGTGCAGCTGTCAGTAACTCGTCTACCGGCGGTGAGCGATGCGGCGGCCGTACGTACCTTACCCTATATATGACCTTGGTGTTAGTGGGAGGTGTCTGAGGCGAAGGCGAAAGGGAAGTCGTGATGGATTGCTAAGCGGAATATTGACGTACGCACGGACCCTGTGTGGGCAAGCACCCCCAGCCGGATTTCAAAGCACAGCAACGCCACAGCCCGCCCGAGCTGCGAATGTGCAATTCTGGGGACGCGTACAGCGATCTCTATAGCCGATACGGCGCATGTTTCAACAAGGTACGTGCAACATGGTACCAAAACATGTTCTTCGTAATCATAGTCGCAATCGCAATCCATGGATGAGTGTGAACAACACTCAGCACGTTGTGCACCTGGGAGTACAAGATGCACGCATCGTAATTGGGACCTGCTACAGTCCCTTCGCCAGATTTGCACCGCATTTTGATGCATCCATGGCTTCTTCACAGATGAGTCGATGCATAACGGTCCCAAGAGCTCGGTCCGTAAGCACTAGCAAGGCCGAGTGGAAAGCTGTCTTGGAAGAGTCACGTCACAAAGTGCAGATTTGGACAGTCATTATGGCTCATGAATCTTGTGGTATTCATTGGATATCATCATGGGTCGAGCTTGCGCTACGCCCTAGGTATCATGTCTAACTGTTTTCTTTCCATTGCCATGGCACTCTAGTTCTCGGTGTTCTGGCTCAAGATGTCGGAGTCACCTGTCAATTTGTCAGCGGGCTGTGTTTGATGTGACCAGAAGAGGAGATACATACCGGCATCGAGGATGGACATGACGGAGCAGCGGAAGAGCTTACCGCAAGCGGTGCCCAACTCAATCTAAACTGGTATTAGCTGATAGCTCTCCGAAGCCATGTTCAGACCTCTTCTCAGAGCCAGCCCTCGAAGTATACCCAGCACCAAAGAGCTCGTCGTCGTCACGTTCTGTGTACATTCTGATACATCCTGAATCCGTGGAATAACGAGCTCCATAGCGTACAAGGCAACTTGTCGTTAGGCAATGAGAGTGGACGGGGGTGTACGTACGTTGTTACCGGAGAAGTGGTGGACGGAGGTCTTGGACAACATGGCGTAGTCTGTCTGGAATTAGCGATTGCTCGTACAGAATAGATGACAGTGTTCCTTACACTCGAGCTCAGACTTCCTCAGGGGAGGGGTGTTTCCGGCGATGATGACGAGCTTGGCCTTGCCAGTTCGCAGGCTCTTAAGGGTGGACTTGTAGCCGAGGGTGACCTTACCGGACTTCATCACAAGCGCAAGGCGCGAGTTGATGGAGTCGGCGGTTCTCTTGTTCTTCTTGGGGGCCATCGTTGCTCGTAGGAAGTCGAATGTGGTATTCCTAAGGGTTGTTGAGCTCCGGTCGTTGTTGGTTGATCGTAGGAATTGGGGCAGTCGCGCGAAAATTGTG
>Ga0268250_10000498_pt1 | contig 18657 bp, 13 predicted proteins | sample AgamicAsSfe_FD_200448 | JGI IMG/M metagenome (GOLD analysis project Ga0268250, IMG submission 200448) | Agave microbial communities from Guanajuato, Mexico - As.Sf.e (v2) (version 2) | ecosystem: Host-associated > Plants > Phyllosphere > Phylloplane/Leaf | place: Guanajuato, Mexico | collected... | reverse complement strand
GTATGAATTTGACGGGGACGGGTGGCGCGGATGTGTTGTGGGATGGGGTACATATGGGTATGTTGGCTTTCTGTGCCATGAGGATGAACAAGGATAACGACTGTGCTAACATTCTCCCCCGTTAGTCTTCCATGCCAACGCGCTCAGCCAGTTCAACAATGATCGATTGCTCCATACAGCCATTGTCGACATCGAGGGGACGACCGTGACGATCTGAGGTGGCACATTCCAGCGGGAAGCATTTCCGTAGCACGTCTGGCTGATGAGGGTCGACTTCGAGAGCAAGCGTTTGGCACGCGTACTGCACGATGCCGTTTAGGGCAATGAGGGAGCATTGAAGGCTGGCCCCGCGAAACCTCGTTGACATGCGGCACAGATACGTCTAGAGTCTGGGAAGTGGTAGAGGAAATCAACGGCGTCTTGTATCGGCATCGAGGACGGCTGCCGCTGGTCGACGAGATGCGCAATCCCTTTGATTCATTGTGGCTAGCAAGCAAGTGTTCTCGACTGTGACACTGCACTGTTCTCCACGGCACACTCCACGACTGCTTTCCCTTGATCTTTTTCTGCCAAAGCACTTCTATTTTATGAAGATTAGGGATTGGGAGGATGAAACCAGTACCATAGATGTCGAGATAGATGGTCGACCACACTCTTCACAACTATTGACCTTGAACCTTTTCCAGTACAATATCTTCCGTCCCGATCAGATGTTAGGCACAAAAGAGAAAGGTCTTTAGAGACAAATCTGAATGATGATCTACAGCACTCTTCACAGTCTTGTTTCCGTGGCCTTTGGCGCCGAAACACGTCCATCCTAGATACATCCAGTCCGTGTGGACTTGATGCAAGAGACGTGTGGAAACAGCGCTGATCCGTCTATTCAAGAGAATCCTTGAGAAACACATAGAATATTGTGTTGCCGAACGATGAGTTCTAGCGCTCCTGCTCTCGATGCTGATGGTCATACTGGATCTACCAATGCTCCAAGAAGAGCAGGATCGCCAGGCTGACCGGCTGATATCTCCCCATGCCCATGTCAGGAGGCCCAAATATGCTCAGTGTAGGCCCAAACCATACTCTCGTCATTATCGTAACTCATATCGCCTGTGCTCATACCAAATCTTCGAGTCCCACCAGTCACCCTAATCACTACTATTCCATCTCTCCCATCCCACCCAGCTCATGCAATTCATCCACCCTCCTTCACACCAGCTACCCCAAACTCCCCAACACCGCAGCCAACTGCGCTTTATCATACTTGACATACTTCCCCTTCCCCTTATCAATCTCATGATACCGATCCCAAAATTTATTATACAGCGGCTCAATCGTCCTATGCAGATCCATGGCCAACACGGCCTTGACCTCCCTCTCCATCCTGAACCCCTTATGCCTTGCCACCAGCTCATCAAACGTGGCGTTGAAATTCTTGAACTTGTCCTTGATCTCGTCGCGCTGTTTGCTGCTCAGGCTCTTGAGGACGGCGGCGTCGTTGGGGGCGCCGCCGCCGGAGAGACGGGAGCCGGGCGCGGAGGAGGAAGAGGACGTGCGGATCTGGTCCATCAAGATGGCTTGGGCGATTTTCCAGGCGTCGGTGTAGAGCGCGACTGCCTTTTTGCGCCAGAGGTCCAGTCGAGAACGTGCAGGGTCCGGCATCGCGGCGGCGAGGGCCGAGTGCGAGGCGAGGGCGCGGTCGACGAGCGTGAGATTGTTGAGCATGAAGACGCCCTGTGCGGATTTGGAGCCGCGGAGGAGGGCGGACGATTTGTTGTCCAGGGAGGTGAGCAGCTCGTCGATGGTGTCGGCGATGTAGGTGTTGAAGGGTGTGCTGGAGACGCTGGAGGTGGCGTCTTGCGGGCGCGAGGTCGGACGAGGGCCAGTGAGGCGCCAGGAGTTTTCGGGCATGGTGGACATGATGGCGCTGAGAGAGTGGGTGTAGAGGGTTAAGGTTTGGAGGCGCGTCAGTGTGTCCGAGGTGACGGGCACGGCTGCGCTGTCGCTTGGGAGTGTCATGAGATTTTGTACGCGAGATCGTGTGTCTTCGAGGAGGCGGCTGAAGGATTGCTGAGCTGTATCTCTGATAGGGTTTAACGCTTGTTGGATAGGCTGCTTGACTTCGAATTTGCGGGAGTCCAAGCGGATAGAAAGTCTATTGACAATATCGACAATCTCGTAAGCAAGAAAACAATCCGTTATGATGTTGTTTTTAACATGGACGTGCAGATCTTGTAATGTCTTCGAGAAGTCCGTAAGCGCTTGCTGACAGACCTGAACATGAACATGTCCTCTCTGAGCCGGCCCAAATATCTCGCTCAAGTTCTCAAACTCTGCTATAAATAGACTCTCCATAGCCGTACAGTATGTACTGATGCCACTTGTGCCTTGCCTGTATATAGCATTTGGATCAGTCTTTCTCACAGTCTGCACTGATGCCATGGCCAGATTCTGGAGCGTTGTCTTCACGTATGGTCCCCTAACTTCAGCGTATATATTTGCGGTTCGCTGAGCCGATCCTGCAGCACCTTTCTGGCCGCCAGAGGACACTGTATACTGGTTGATGACGCGCAATTTCGAGGCGTTGTCGAGGTTCAAGGATGGAAATGGTATATTCTTCGTGATATAGTGTAGTGGTTCCACAGGATCCGAGTCTTCTCGCAAAGTGTTGCGAAAGTCGGTTTCGAGTTCGGATTGTCCCTGCTGGAGTAGTTGATTGAGCTCTTGGATCGCTTGCTGGTTTGATCGCAGGTTCGAGTGCTGCAGGTCTCCGAGTGCTTGTTGTGTTCGATCCATTGATGCGATGAATTCACTCAATCCTGCTGCTTGGATGCCACCACGGAGGATCGGCTCTTCCCGTCGTCGGCGATCGAGAGGCTGCTTGATCTTTTCAATTGCCGCATTGATTCGATCAATATCTGGCATTTGTCAGTACAGCCTTCGAATTCCTTCACCATTTACCCACTTGTATTCGTGACCTGGAGCCGTGATGTGTTTCCATAGATTGGCTTTATGGCATTCTGGACTCCCTGCCCGGTAGTTTCCAGCCTCTGCAGCGAGCCTTGTATCTTCCTCGTCAGGCCTTTCAGCTTGTCCATATTCGCCAGTAAGACCTCCACCTCCGCACTCTCCTCCGTATACGCTGATCTTGTAAGACCCGGCATCTTGAAGCGCGTCGCGAGGTCGAGATAGGGGCGCAGCCAGGCTTAGATGTGGTGCACTATCAGCTGGACGGGTACACAAGAGGCACGAGAAAGCCGAGCTAGCCCCAGCCGGATCAGACGTGAACAATTGGTATCTGAGGACGTCGCGAGGTGGTCAGTGTGTCGATAGATGATCTGGTAGATCTGCCTCGTAAGGCTGCCCTGCAGGCAGGACTCCAACTCCGGCGATCGACAGTCGTGACACGAGACGTCATGGGGACAAAGTTTATTGTTGCCAGCCTGCCAGGAAATCGTGATTGTCCGCCAACTTCTGAAATCAGACTCAACTCGATGCTTGAAACTACTCCGAGACCCTCATCGCGCTACTTATTCCTAGGCCCTGGCTATAGGCTGACCTCAACATCTTTATCCGGGGATCCTTCTGCATGTTGACGTCCTGGAAACATGAGAGGAGAGCGCCGGCTCGTGTCCTCCAGTTCAGACAGTCGAATTCCAGTGTTCCACAACATCCCAGACCTCGAGCTCGATTTCCAGTCACTCGACCTGTAGCAGGCTGGGTAGCTATTGCTGCTTTGTCAGCAGGCTTCGGCTTCGCATTCCATGACCACGATCAGCCGAGTAAAACCACTCTTCGTGCCGACAGCAATAACACCCGCGACGAAGATTCTTCCTGCGAAGTAGTTGTCCTGAAGACAGCATCGCAAGATGAGAGACCTTCAGCACCGATAATCCGCGAGGGAATCTCAATAACATTACCATCTATACCGAATTGGTCGTCAATAAAGGAAAAAATCACAGATATAGTCATACCAAGCTGGGCGAAAGTGGTGCCCGGCTATTACAAGAAGTTACAAACCGAACTATCGGCAGCGCCAGGCTCTTTAGCTGACGAGATCTGGCAAGAGGCTCATAATCCAGATATCAACCCGGAGATTGTACGCTATGCTGAAGTACGTGTTTCCTCCGAGTTGTGCGACGAGGAGAAAGTATTTCTTGAGAAGCGGAAGCGATATGTCAGGAAAGCTCTCGCGCAGTACTTAGGCGTTCCAGAAACAGAAGTTCATCCGGATGATGTGCCAACGATAGCGATGTGTGGTTCGGGAGGTGGTCTCCGTGCGCTGGTCGCAGGCACTTCTTCTTATCTATCCGCGCAAGAGGCTGGACTCTTCGACTGCACAACGTATACGGCTGGCGTGAGCGGTAGTTGCTGGCTACAGTCTCTATATTACTCTTCAATTGCAGGTCAGAGTCATAGTAAACTCATTGATCACCTTAAGCAACGTCTCGACACCCACATAGCCTTTCCTCCTCCTCTACTGAATCTGCTCACGACGACGCCCACAAGTAAATATCTGCTCAGCGGAGGATATGAGAAGTTCAAAGGCGTCAAGGATGCTGACTTTGGTCTGGTGGATGTATATGGACTCATGCTTGGAGCACGTCTGCTGGTGCCAGGAAATGAGCTCTCAATCGACAACATGGATCTCAAAATATCGAACCAGCAACGCTTCATTGCGGAAGGGCAACTACCTCTACCCATATATACCGCGGTCCGCCATGAGATATCACGCGAAGACCTGAAAGCCAATGCTGATCATGGCGAAAGCGCTGCTGAGGAAGCTGGGATCGAGTCTTTTGAACAAAAACAAGATAGCAAAACAGAGACAGCTTGGCAGGCACATCGGCCAGACTTTCAATGGTTCGAATGGACGCCATACGAATTCTTCTGTGAGGACTTTGGTGCCGGCATTCCAACCTGGAGCATCGGGCGAAATTTCTCGAACGGAGAGACAGTGTGGCGCGAGGACGGCATGTGTTTGCCCGAGTTAAGACTTCCGCTGTTGATGGGTATCATGGGCTCTGCTTTCTGTGCAACTCTGTCCCACTACTACAAGGAGATTCGACCGTTAGTCCAAGGACTTACTGGACTCGGAATCCTCGATGAGACCATCACAGAAAACGATGCCGAGCTAGTCAAGATTCATCCCTTCTCGCCAGCACAAGTACCAAACTTCGCATTCGGCATGAAAGAACAGCTGCCAGAGACAGCAGGGGGCGTTCACAAAGCCCAAAACATACAGCTCATGGACGCAGGTATGAGCAATAATCTGCCTATATACCCTCTACTCCGTCCGGGAAGGGACGTCGATATTCTGGTAACATTTGATGCCTCTGCCGACGTGCGGAAAGACAACTGGCTGAAAGTCGTGGAAGACTACTCCAAGCAACGCAACATTGATGGCTGGCCTACAGGCAGTGGCTGGCCCATGCCAAAGGACAGTACCAAAGCCAAAGACGACGATTCGCCACCTTCAGCATCCTCGCCGGCTGCAGCGTGGGAAGGACTTACGCCCGTTGAATCTGACAATGACGATGAAGGTTCGGAGACATTGGAGCAGATTCCTCAATTCGAAGGTGAACACCCCGCCGAAGCATCAATGCCAAGATCGTCGCCAAGTCGTTCAAACGCGGCAGAGGGCACGGACTTGAGCTATTGTACAGTGTGGGTCGGCGACAAAGCTACACCAAACAAAGTGCACACAGCGTCTTCGGCGTCAAATGCTATCTCGCAAAACAACCCGGAGAACACCACAACCCAAGCGACTTCCTGCACATTCACCTCCAGTGGTTCTTCCCCGGCACCACCACATACCACACTCACCACACCTGACTCAGCCGAACCGGACCAATCAATACCCACAACGAATCCCCTCCACTCACCGACCGCGGGCCTCGCCGTGATCTACTTTCCCCTAATCCCAAATCCATCCGTTCCCTCCGTCAATCCGCAGACGTCAGAATATCTCAGCACCTGGAACATGGTGTATACGCCACAGCAGGTGGAAGATGTCGTTGCGCTGGCGCGAGCGAACTTTCGGCAAGGTGAGGAGATGGTCAGAGAGGTTGTGAGGGGGGTGTGGGAGCGGAAGAGGGAGATGAGGTTGCGGAAGTTGGGGAAGGCGGAGCAAGAGGCTGAGATCGCGTTTTTGTGAGGCGGTCGACGGGATGGAAGTGGAGGTGCATTTGATGGTGTTGAGACTTTGAAGGAGACATGATGTGGTAATGACTGTGTAGATTGGAGGGAAGAAGCATAAGTATCGCATTGCATCGGAGATGGAGTAGGATACGCATACATATTACTATATACCCGGCAAATGCCCTGCTTTTTGGTTGTATAAGTACATAGGTGACGCCTCGGGTCGACCGCTCAGCAAGCCGAGCAAGTCTCTCTCTTCCACACTGTGAGCGATTCAGCATCGTGTAGCAATGACAAGTCGTGGATCATGATTCTCGTCTACTGCTGCTCATCTTTCTCCAAGTCCTGAGCACTGAAGCTTCGCGCCAACGAGCTTCTCCCTCTCCTGCCAATTCCGCCTTCATACCTTTGCAACGACAACCTGTGAACGCTTTCCGGTGACGTTGGTCTCGTCAGCTCCAGTAGCGGTATGTCAGAGCCATTCTGTTTCTCCATGATGTGCTCATGAAACAGCGATGGTCTGCCCAAAGAGCCGAGATCGATACTGCCATCCTCGGAAGCAGGACGGGAGCTTTGGCTGTGGCTGCGGTAGCTCTGCTCGCCATATCTTGGCTCTTGGCGGGAATCGTAGTAGGCACTTGATGCAGAAGGCGGATGTGCGCGTGAGCGAGAAGATTGTGGCTGTTGGTTCTCCAGATCGACCAGGCTGTCTGCATGACGAGGCATAAAGATGGAGTAATTGGTGGAGGAGTTGCTGATCAGAGAATCTGTCGATAGTGTTGGCTGTAGTGGGATACGTAGTGGCACTGTGGCACTTCTTCGTAACGGCAGCAGGGCATCTTGGTCAGGGTACCAGACTGAGCCGCCAGTGCTGCGGAGGCGTCCTTTGAGGTTGTCTGAAGGCTGGAGACTGACAGAGGGATAGTCTCGTCCTGTGCTGATGTGTCGGCTCTGGACAGCGGAGCGAAATGTTTCCGGTACCACGTTTAAGTCATCCCCCATAGCTTCAGCCTGCTCAATCGCAGCTTGTGCGGTGGTGGTAGAATCTGCTTGACCTGCATCAGCACGAGGTCCGCCCCAAGTTCGCTGTCCGGCTGTGAAGATCCCGTAGACCATGTAGACCCAGTTGAAGACTTTGAATGCTATCAGCGTGAGTAATGGAAGGTCGTTACTATGCACTTACAAGGACCGACCACGAACATGAGTGGATACAACATGATCTTGTAACGTCCCAAGATTGCGGCGAAACATATCATCAGTGCCCAATTGAGGCCAAGCGATACTGCAATAAAGCCGACAGGGAGTTCGTCAATAGTTTCAGCAGTACTGAGCAAGGAGATGACCATGATGAAGAACAACAATGCGGTAGTACGTATAGTGTTTTGACCAAGTCTGACGACGAGCAAGAACGGGTACTTCCTCCACAGTCTTTGGTCTGTCAGCATACAAGCCTCATTTGTAATGAAACCAAGAAACCAGCGGCGACGTTGTTTGCTGTAAACATCGTCAATAATTTGGACTACACCGAGAAGAAGGCCGAGACGTACAGTAAAGACTTATAGTCTTGTACCGCCTCTGTCTTACAAAATGCCCCTGTACTCATGCCAATCTGATAGCGCTTGTCGGCGGCGATCATGAACAGATGCGTGAGCCAACGGTCCTCTCCCAGGTGGCATTTGCCATAGTCGAAGAGATCGTCACATTGTTCTGCCTTGTCTGCGAAGTAATACTTGGCCAACTTGCGAAATGCAGAAAACCTCAGGATAGTCAAAGCACCAGGAAGACAGGTAACCGCTCCACATCCAGACTCAACTGCTCTTTCGAAGAGCTGGCCGTGGATATATTCCATATCTTGTAGCAACGTAATCAGAGTATTCTTCTCCGTGGTAGATGTGATCACACCAGTCATTGCCAACATTGTGTGCTTGCTCCCGGGTTTCAGCTCCATCTCATACATGAAGTTTTGAATGCATGACGGCGCTAGGATACAGTCCGAATCAATGAAAAGCACGAACAAGTCGTCGTGGACCTTTAGGTATGCTGTGTAAACCTTGTCGATCAGCTTAAAGGTACGCTTCTGACAGTGCCTTTTGCCGCCATGCTGAAATCGAGAGACAGTCACTCGGCAGCCTCTGTAAGCAACATCAATGCTGACAGGATAGCCGGACGTCCTGACCATAGGTACTCCCAGGCGCTCGATCGTGGACAGGTAGAGATCATCTTCTTGGTCACCATCAAAAGACAGGAAAATATGCATGCAGGCTTTGGGATAATCGCACTCGACCAGCGAATTGACTGTGCGCAGAAGGATGTCGGGAAGTTCTTGATAGCACGGCATAACGATTACGACCTAGCGAAATGAGTGTGTGCATTGCAGCTTTGGCAAGAAGCTCTGATAGCGCACCTTTGGTGCTTCAATCTCATCAAGGATATGTTTTATCTTCTTTGTACGACCAAGAGAGTGCGTTATGAGCTGATGGGGTCGTTAGCTTGCGGAGTGCTTCATGTCGGCACTTCCGAGTGATACCCAGGACATACTTGGTAGATACAAAGCAGCCATGGAATGGTCAACAGAGCCGAGAAGGTCCAGAAGGCGAACCACTGTAGGATCGAGACAAATTCGCGCGGGAAGTACTGCGTCACTTGAGCAGGCAACGGCAAAGTGACAACCATGATAGGCAGAAAGATTACTCTGGAGTTTTGCGTCAGTGGCTATGATAATCCAACATGTTGTCCGCCGTACCGTAAAAGTGTAAACACGATCGCCATAAGAACAGCTAAGACGCGTGTGCTGGTGTTTTCAGCTTTGCGGTAGACCTTGAAGAGACAGTACAGGAAGGCAGAAAGCCAGAGGAACCACTCGAAAAAGGCTGCAAGCATCACGGTGCCGACAATCGCGACATAGACGATCTGGGCTTCCTGTTAGCGTCGGACGAGACAATGCCTGCAGTCTGACTTACGTCCTTGATTGGCCAGGAGAGCGCACGAGGTACCACACTGGCAAATGACATCTTGCAATGCACTGAAGATGGCTTCGACTCGAACGGAGCATATCAAGCTCCAGTGTCGGAAGTAGAAAGCAAATGCTGATCACAGCCTGAGAGAGGTGGAAAGAGATGTGAGGTGGGAGGTGACACGTGCTTAATCCTGGCAAGTGCCGGAAGGCGTGGGTGCCCTGGTTTGGGATCCGTTTCAGTCGCGCAGCATTAAGCACAGTTTAGGCACGGCAACAATCACAGGATTCTGTATGTGTACAGCGGCAGACATACTTCCCCTTCAGCGCGGGTAGATATTCCACAGCTCATATAGACTGCTAGCTCTCTTTCTCATGTAAATTTCTCCAACACAGGTGGTTCAACTGAGGAAGAGTTCCCAACTAGGAGGACTAGAGCGCAATCCAACCGCGACCCTTGTTTGACGTCTTGAATTTGCCCAAGACATGTCCGAAACGCAGCACGCACAGGTAAAGTCGAGCCCAAACCCGTCTTCGAGAGTTCCTTATAGAGTCGGCTATGCGATGAGAGGTGAAAGAAGAGTGTCGTGCCTCCCGTCTGAAGTGCTTAGGGTCCATGCGCTTGCACGTGAGCATCTCGTGTGCTGATCCTAGTCCAATTGGACCCTGAACTTGATTGGAGGAAGGCGCGTTTCATGGCTGCTGCCCAGTTTCACGCTAAGAAACCGGACAAACACATCTTTACGGTAGTCGCAACTCTCGTCGCAGTTCCTACATTGACATTCTCATCTCCACACAAACTCTTGTCTTCACTCCACTACCTCGTGAGTCAACTCCTCCGTCTTGCAACGCCTCGTCCGTCCGCTCAACTGTCCGCTCGTTTCTGTGCTTCCGTTGCGCGGAGCTTTTATCTGAATCCGTGCCAAACCTCTAAGTGAATATCGACAACTGACGACCATGTCTACCGTTACAGAGGATCAGTCGTCTATCGCTACTGTATCAAAAATTATTGCTGGAACCTCAGATATGGGTATGTCGCTTCGCACTACAACCACATCAGTCGCGTCGATCTCATTCATCATCTATGACACTATTGCTGACCAAAGAGCTAGCGAACATAAACGGCGCGCCTCTCGTGGCACAACCACCACGAGCAGCTCCTTCACCTGCGCCCCAGACCCAAAGTCCTACCATTCCCAATGGAAAGTCATCAACACCATTCACACTACCAGAACGACCAATGACTGCATCTACTACAACTCAATCGCTTGGCTCTGGCAACACCTCGAAACTTGGCAGTCAACCCTCCGCAGCAGATATGAAGAACATTGTGCGCCGAAAGCTTACAGGCTATGTCGGATTTGCGAATCTGCCAAACCAGTGGCATCGTAGAAGTGTCAGGAAAGGGTTCAGCTTCAATGTCATGGTCGTTGGTAAGATAATACTTCGGATTGGAATTGGATACAGCGCTGATCCGAACTAGGCGAGTCTGGTCTCGGCAAGTCGACGCTTGTCAACACTCTCTTCAACACATCGCTATATCCTCCTAAAGAGCGCAAAGCGCCAAGCATGGACATACAGCCAAAGACTGTTGCTATCCAATCTATCAGCGCAGACATTGAGGAGAACGGGGTTCGTCTTCGTCTGACAGTCATCGACACTCCCGGATTTGGTGACTTTGTCAACAACGACGAGTCGTGGAAGCCTATAGTGGACAATATCGATCAGAGATTCGACGCATATCTTGATGCGGAGAATAAAGTCAACCGCTCCAATATCATCGACAACAGAATCCATGCCTGCGTCTACTTCATCCAGCCCACTGGTCACTCTTTGAAGCGATTGGACATTGAAGTCATGCGTCGCCTCCATACCAAGGTCAACCTCATTCCAGTCATTGCCAAAAGCGATACACTTACAGACGATGAGATCATGTTATTCAAGCAAAGGGTAAGCACAGATTATCAGATTCGTCAGCGAGCAACTTCTAATAGCTCTAGATTCTCAACGACCTCGCTCACAACCGCATCCGCATTTTCGAAAGCCCACGTTACGAGCTTGATGACGAGGAAACTGTTGCGGAGAACAATGAGATCATGGCGAAAGTTCCTTTTGCTGTTGTCGGAGCGAATACTGAGGTCACCAATGCCGAGGGTCGACATGTCCGCGGTCGTCGTTATCCTTGGGGTGTGATTGAGGTCGACAATGAGGACCACTGCGATTTTGTCAAGTTGCGCCAGATGATCGTCCGAACTCACATGGAGGAGCTCAAGGAGTTTACGAACAACATACTCTACGAGAATTACCGCTCGGAGAAGCTCATGCAGATGGGTGTTGCTCAAGATCCCAGCGTTTTCAAGGAGGTCAACCCAGCAGTGAAGCAAGAGGAGGAACGTTCCCTACACGAGCAGAAGCTAGCTAAGATGGAGTTGGAGATGAAGATGGTCTTCCAGCAAAAGGTGCAAGAGAAGGAGAGCAAGCTCAAGCAGAGTGAGGAAGAGCTGTATGCACGTCACAAGGAGATGAAGGATCAACTTGAGGTACAGCGACGAGAGCTCGAGGAGAAGAGGACGAGGATCGAGACTGGTAGACCTGTCGTGGAGGAGAAGGGTCCCAAGAGGAAGGGCTTTTCACTTCGTTGAGCAGATGCTGGGCAGACAGTCTCACCCTGTATGTTTCTTGCGACATCGTGTCGTGGTACAAGGCTTCCGACTTGGACTTTCATCTATGTTCTTATACGCGATTGGGGTTTTGGGGCGCAGAATCAGATACCACAGCATGGCAGGTCTGTGCAGGTAGGATGTTGTTATGGCGTCGACGGTGGAAAAGATCGCATCGACCTGGGTTTATGATGAAATGGTATTATCGCCAATGTTTATTCGAAGATGGCAATAGTTGTTATTGGCGCACAGCGCGACTTTATAAGCACTGTCTAGGTTATTCTATGCATATTGTCCTACAATAAAATACTTCGTTACACCAGACGACCTGTATGCTTCTAGTGTGACCAAAATTTTGACAGCAGGGCAGAGCAGGCAGAGCAGAGGGTTCCAATGGCGCGTCATCAGCCCTGAAAATGCCAAGAAACTATCCAAGCTTGGAAGGAGCCTGCCGCAATACCACCACTACAACACTCACGCGAGCTGAAATCGACTCTTCAATCCCTATTGCTCAATTCAACATCAAGACAGTTGTGCGCAGCGACCAGGCCTGTCAATTTCAAAAAACTCCTCATCGTCGTGTATCCTTTCAGCCTACGAAGTACATTGTAAGTTCATTTTCTGAGGAGGCGATGACGTGGATGTTGAGAGCGACGTATTCCTATTTCGTCTGTTGTCGACTAGCTCGAAAAGATCCTATCATCCCGTCTCACCTGTGTCGCGTGCTTGGAGAGAAGCTTACTGACTATCATCGGAAGCGGCAAACAGCCCTCAACGACATGGCTCCCCCACCTCCCGCAGACATGCCGCTCGCCCAGAGAGTAATGGCACTCGCTCAGACACTGCAATTCGCATGGTTCATGGGTCATGTTACTTTGCTATTCTGCACTGTTCGCTATGCCCTATCCTACCTCACCTTCAACTACTACAGTCGCTGGGCGACCTTCACCTACCGGACCTCCTTCATCGCAGCGGCTGTAACATATGGCATTGTGGTGTACAAGGCTTTCCGCGCAAGAGCTCGTCAGGGCAAGACTCAACAGGCGCAAGTTGGCATGCTCGCTGATGAGAATGTTCACTACCTGAGTAAGGTTCACACTGTGTGATAAAGAGACGACTTCGCTAACATAAGACAGTCATGGCTCTGATCTGGTTGTTCACCAAGCAGACCCCTCTCGCCATCCTCCCGTTCGCTGTCTACTCTGTTTTCCACGTGGCGACCTACACCCGCACCAACCTCTTGCCCACCCTCACGCCCGCACCTCAGTCCCAGGCTGCAGCTCCTGGCGCACAGAAGCCCGAGACTCCTCTCGGTGCATCCATCGGTAACTTCGTCAAGGTATACTACGACATGAGCATGAATTTGGTCGCCATCCTCGAGATCGCCCTCTGGTTCCGTCTCTTGGGTTCCGCCATTCTCTTCCAGAAGGGCTCTTGGATCCAGCTCATCATCTACACCGTCTTCTTCCGCGTCCGTCACTCTCAGAGCAACTTTGTTCAGAATGCAGTTATGCAGATTGTTGCTAAGGCTGATGCGCAGCTCGCCAACCAGAGCACTCCTCCTGCTGTTCGCCAGGTTTGGGAGCAGGTCAAGGGTGGTGTCCGTGCTGGAGCCGAAGCCACTGACGTCAACAAGTACGTTCGTCAGGCGAACGCTGCACCCAAGAAGGCGCAGTAGATGCTGTCTATCGCTGGGTGCCTGGTGAAGCTAGAGTGTACAGCCTGTCTGGTGCGATATTGAATCAAGAAACGGCAAAGTAGAGCGAAGGGTGATCATGATATTGGTGGACGATTGCGACCGTGATGATATGATGTTGGTGGTTGGCGGAGTGTGTGAGTGGAACTCTCGTGCTAAATGGTCTTGATGATGCTGGAGGGTTATCACGAGAGCAGCTTGAGGCGAAAGTAGTGGTCTCGGAATAGCGAAAACCGAGCCATGCAGATCAAGGAGGAGAGCAAGGCAGTGCAAGGAGTTTGTGAATAGGTTCAGGCTACCAAAGGTGACCCTCAGTATACCCCTCTGAAAGTCAGTTGTGCAACTAGTACCTAATAGTATTACACTTTCTCGAATGATACCGAAGGTGCTCAGGACGTGATAAAAGCAGACAGTGATGACCTTTGTGAAGCTCAGGTCTGCTAGATCAACAAGGATGCATGGGTAGATGATTGTTATGTCAATTCCAAGCCTTCAAGTTGTTTACTCTTCACGACCTATCGTCCAAGCAGTCAGCTTTCGATCAGCTTTTCGACGAAGAACTCAGCCAAAAGCACGGACTCAGGTCGGCAGTTCACCACACTGGAACGTTTTGGAACGTGGCTTACGGCGTTCGGTCCGCTTTAGAGAGTGCCTGAACCTGGTTCCATCGTGTCACTGTCATTATGGCAAAAGAAGAGACGATGAAACACAGGACGCAAGTACGTTTTCCAGTATCGCCGGGTATAAGAGTCTTGTTCTCGTTCCTACTTCGAGTGACGAATCCCCTTTTGCGGAAGTGCAGCCGAGCATCGATAGATTGACGGGCTGTTTTTGCTGTTTCTTGAGGTCGCACAGAAAAGCTAATTCTCTCTTCTGCATCAGATGTGGAGGCCACTTGCCCACCGGGTGATGCTGGCTGACTGGATTGAGCGATCGCTAGTTCTACATGCAGCATAATGATGCAGGTTTCCCTGTGGCTAAGCCAGCCCTCCCCGTCAGTGTCGTCGCTTTATCAATAGTCTGATCACCTGAGCTTAGCTGTAATGATCTCTACCCTTGCACTGCTGCCCTCCCCTCTCCCCTGCTGGTCCGTCATTCCGCCTTCCTACTTTTTGCTGGGTACTGCATACAGTAGTGCATCGCCCGTGCGCTGTCCTCCGTGTATCGACGAACACCTCACCCTTGCTTCGCTCTTTTCTCCAATTCCGCTCTCCTTGTTCAATCTGGAAGGATCGCGATATCGACGAGTACGACTTCATACCTCTGGCTGGACAGTACACTCTTGACAAGCACAGAGGAGTCTCTACCGCTCAATCACAAACTTGAACCATGGTTTCACACTAGAAGATCTCCCGTCTTCTTCCCATCTCTGTCTAAACAATGGGCTCACATCGCAATACAACACACTACCCCATCACCTCGCCCAGCGCACCTTCTTCAGCCACCAGCACCTCAACCCCTCATGAAATACTCCACGCCCTCACAAACGGCCACAACCTCGAAGATGACCCATCCACACCCCCACCCTCCGGCGACCCGTCTCGGCGCCGGCGCGCTCAGAAACGCAACACATACAGCTCCGCTACACAACCCCAGGACCTGCATACCAACCCTCAAGACCTCGAAGTCCTATGCCTCCACGAAAAAGTCGACAGCTTGAAAAAAGAGCTCGAAGCCGAACGGCGGCAGCGCGCCGATGATGTTAAGAATATACAACGATCCCTGCAACGTGTATACTCCGACTGTGCCGCCCTCACGAGTCGAGAGTCTGAGCAGGTCCGCAACTTGGATGGCAGGGTTGATAGTCTAAGCCAGAAATTTCGCGCTGACCATGCCGAGCTGGGGAGTCTGCAGAAACGGATGGACGTCATGGAGAAGGTGGCAGGCACGCTAAGAGGGCGGCTGGGAGCTATTGAGGAGGACAGGCGTAGTGAGGAGAAGGAGAGGCGAATATCGCAACAACAGCAACAACAGCAGCAGCAGCAGCAACAGCGACGCGACGAACCCAGGTTCGTGCCAGACGAAACAAAGCACGAAGACGCACCAATCCCCGCACGGCTATCACGCACCCTAGACACCCCTCCCTGGTCCGCACAAATCATCTGGGTCCTCTCCGCCTCCCGCCCCAACGTCTTCGAAGTCGATGGCGTCGCCTACCTAAAACTGCAATCGCGCACACCCGCCCACCGCGTCACTTTCAACTCCCCGGCCTCCCTCTCGTTCCACCTCGGCATCGAGGGGTCCTTCGCGCACGTCCTGCGCGGTCGGGCTTGGATGCCGCTTGCAAGCCACAAGACGTCTGAGAATGAGGAATTGGCAAGGATTACGCTGGATAGGCTACCGATGAAGATGCGGGATGAGAAGTTGTGGGCGAAAGCTTGGTTGGAGGAACATTGCGTCACGTATGATAGTACGGGAAAGCCGCATTTGTATGTTGCGTTGCAGGAGGAGGAATTGACGTTGAGGGAGATAAGTGGTGCACCAACGTCTTCGGAGCAGAAACGGCCTGTGCAAGACGTCGGTGCACGGAAGGATAGCTTCCAGCATCAGGATGGAGGAGATGGGACGTATTTCTCGAATCGGCATTCTGTGCAGGCTGCAGATGGGAACACGCCTGGTGCGGCGAAACAGTACAGATTGTCAGGCGGGCTTTCGACGGCGACGACACCCCTCGAGGCTAGCATGCGCTACCCTTCTCAACCACACACCCAGGTCAATTCCTACCCACAAACCCAATCCGCACCCCTCACCGCCCGGACTTCCTACACCGACTTCGCCATCGCAGCATCGCATACCCACCCTCTCTCACCCAGCCCTGAACCTCCAATGACACCAAACGGCACACACCCTGCTTTCCGCCCGCCTTCCCGCACCCACTCTCTACACCTACAAGCTCTTCCGCCCTTCAACTCCACGCCCTCTCAGTCCGCCTACGATGCTGTGCTAACGCCGACGGAGGTAGCGCTGCTCCAGCATAACCCGCAGCCTGGCTTGACGCCAATCCTGGGCGGCGGGACGGACGAGGCGGGAAGTGTGGCGGGTGAGAGTGTTGCCGGGGTTAGGCGAGGCCAGAGCTTGAGGATGCGGCTGGGAAAGAGTGGAGGAGATGGTAGTAAGGGCAGGGATGAGAAAGGAGGTGAAGGCTTGGGAATCCTCAATCGCCCGAGACATAGTGCGCGGGCGTCGCTGACGGGGCAGAGCCAGAGCCAGAGTCAGAGCCGGGGTCAAAGCCGGAGTCATAGTCAAGGCGCCAGTACTGGTCTTGGTCTTCGGAGAAGTAGTGCTGGCCCCGAAGTCCGAGACCCGCGTAGTGCTCCCGGCGTCATCGGAAGCCACACGCCCGAAGCTCGAGAGGCTCGGGAAGGCACAGGAGCCAGGGCTGCCGCCGTGGGACGAAGTGTGCAGTCCTCCCGACCACCCAGCTTGAACGCATTAAGTCGGTATGGATCGAGGGATGGTGCTGGTGCTGGTGTGCCATCGCGATCCGGCACACCTGGCACGCCGGGACGGATGACGCCGGGGCACGTGCAGTTTGAAGATGGAGGTGGTCGGATGAGTCCGAGGAAGAAGAAGAGTTTTGGGAGACTGGTCGTGGATCGATTGACGGGGCGGAGTCGGGGATCCATTGGTCATGGGGTTGGAAAAGAGCGATAGAGATGGCGTCGTTGGCTTGGATGCGGTGTGTTGGATAGCGAAGGTAGACCGATTTGAAGACACAGCGTACCGCTAAACCATCGCCAATCCTCTGCGGTGACAGGCCTCGCTCTTTCCAGTCTCCGTGCGAAGTGGTAGCATTCCATCTGTTCTCCCCGTCTCTTGATTTCCTCGTGCGTCACACTTCCTTCTCCCCAACACCAACGCCCTCCAACGTCACCTCCCCACCCCTGACCACCCTCCCTACGCTCTCCCTCAACTCAGGCATCTGCCCGGCGATCTCCCCGGCCAGCACATCCCTGAACGCCGCAAACGCTTCCGTTCGTCCTTTGCTTTGCTGATTGGCACGCTGTATTGCTTCGACGAATTCACGGTTGTAGATGTCCGGATTGCGGCCGCGCTCGACGTAGTCGATTATTTCCGGGGGCAGGGAGATGGAGAGGTGTGTGGAGGAGTGGGTGAGTTGGATTAGGGTGGTGAGGAGGGATGTGCTGTGGAGAATGTGGTGTTAGCAGGGAAAAGGAAGAGAGTATGGGTGTGGGGAGAGATAGGTGGAGTGGAAGGTGATGGAGGGCTGTGAAGGAGAAGGCAAGAGAGCAACTGAGTGGGTAGACTAACATTTCCGCAGTCATGGCAGGACCGGTCGAGTCACGCTGGTAGTCGTGGCTTTGAGCCATGAGGTTGTAGAGGTTGGCGATGATGTCTTTGAGTTGCTCTAGGATAGTATCAGCATTGCGTTAGGTAATGTTTTGAAGTGCTGGTTATCTACGCACGATCTATATCGTCCAGCGAGACTGATATTGGCGCCATGATGAGCTCGAAGTTACAGAGATGTGCTTGTTGGACGGGTGCTGTTAATGCGGTTCGATTTGAAGATGGGACCAGGACAGCAAGGGACTCAGGGATTATCTAATCAGAAAAAAGTCCCAATGGCTTGACATGAAACATTGTTGACGATCTGCAATACAGAAAGTCGATCAGACACCCCAAACTTGCACGCACTAGACTCTCTCTCCCAGCGTCACTCTGCTGAACCCAAGCATGGAGTCCTTCGAATCACCAGCACATCTAGATCCCAGCGCGCTCGGCACGAAACAATAGTACTTCATCCCACCACCGACTCTCGACAAGCACTACGTTTTCCCCTCTCTGTCTTCAGTCCTTCACTCTGCTTGCCTTTTCGCCTGCAAACCATACTGACCAGCCCTTTACCTCCTTCTAGCTGGGACGACGCCTACACTCTCGAACTCCACAACCACTCCCTCGCGCCCACCGACGTCGGCACAATCTGGTTCTCCGACTCGCTTGCCGAGGAGAAGATCCTCGCCTACTTGCTGACCCTCGACCTGTCACACATCACACACGCGCCGCCTGCTTCTAATCCAGAGAGCGAGGATGTGAGGATATTGGATCTGGGGACGGGAAATGGCCATTTGTTGTATGCGCTAAGAGATGAGGGATGGAAGGCGGAGATGGTGGGAGTGGATTACAGCGAGGGAAGTGTGGAATTGGCAAGGGCGATTGGAGTCGCGCGGAGGGAGGAGGGAGAAGGGGAG
>Ga0268250_10000497_pt1 | contig 18686 bp, 10 predicted proteins | sample AgamicAsSfe_FD_200448 | JGI IMG/M metagenome (GOLD analysis project Ga0268250, IMG submission 200448) | Agave microbial communities from Guanajuato, Mexico - As.Sf.e (v2) (version 2) | ecosystem: Host-associated > Plants > Phyllosphere > Phylloplane/Leaf | place: Guanajuato, Mexico | collected... | reverse complement strand
GGTATGGAGTGAAGATGGCAAAAACGCCGGTCAAGCAGCATGCCACGAACAATGGCTGCTTGTGAAGTCGGATCGTCAGGCCAGGCATATACGACGCCGCGTGGAGCCAGAAGACGCCAAGGAAGAACTCGCGGAAGGAATCGAACATCTCAATGAAGAAATACCACCAGAGTCCCACGTTGGGTGTGAGATCCGGCAGGAGAAGACGCACACCGTATGTCGCCGACAGGAAGTCCCATGAATCCATTAACAATGCGGAGCCTGTGAGCAGGGCGCCTATTGCGCCTGCAAAGCCAACAGTATGGGTTGTGATGAAGGATGTGACATTTGGCGCAGTCTTGGACTTTAGTGTCTTTGCATCATAAAGGAGGACCATCAGCGGAGGGAAGAGGAGTATCGGGTGCATAGAGAAGTACGAAGCGAAAGCCGCGGATAGAATGAAGGTGAAGCTGGCGCCTTGGGAGGCCTTGGCCATGGCCGTGAGGATGAAGAGGTTCGTCAGGGCCGAGGTAGAGCGTGCGATGCATGTCAGGACGGTGAAGGGGTTGAAGAGGAAGCTTCGAGATGTTAGCATATGTTCTGTAGAGGAGTGTAGCAGTCGTACCCTGCTGCGACAGCCGTACTGCTCCATTTCAAGTCCTTCCGCGGCGAGGCGAACAGTCGCGTGACAGATGCGAAGCCGCTCTCTGCCACCTGAGCCAGTGCATTCGCGCTCAGTAGGTCGACGATAGTATAGAAGATGTTGGTGGCCAGAGGGGCCTGTGTCGGGCTCGGGAAGAGGGAGAAGAGAGGCAGCAGGAGGGGTGCCTGGTGGTATACGCCGCCGTCGTAGGGAGAGACATTATGGGTGTAGAGGAAGACGCCCTCTTGCACTATCACGTGTCAGTGATAGCATATACACTCCACGTCGGATACATACATCTCTTGAAGCTCGTCACTGGTGTTGACACCTCGACACGTCCGGCGAGGAGGTCTGGTAGTGCGGGAAAGACAGTGAAGAGGAGCAAGCGCACAGCTGCGGCGGCTCCGAAGAGCAGCAGCTTCTGCTGCGTGTTGTTCTGCTGCTTAACGGCCATGGTAACTCTCTCCTACACAATCATTGGCTCCATGGCGGGTCTTCACCTCGGCGCTGGTGTTCTGGCAAGATGCATGTTGGTGGACCCTGGTCGCGCGCTAATGCCGGATCCATGTCCGCTAGTTGGCCGCATCTCGAACTTTTTTGCGCCCGCCAAAAGTTCGACCATCTGCATCGACAGAATCGCGATTCTATACAGACAACACAATGGCCGGTCGCTCAAAAAAGAAGGGTATGCACGCCTACAACTGATCGAGACGTCTTTTTCGCTAACCAATCCATAGGCACCTCTGGTGCGGCCAAGAACTACATCACTCGTACGCGCGCCGTGAAGAAGCTTCAGATCTCGCTCCCGGACTTCAGACGACTATGTATCTTCAAGGGAATCTACCCCCGTGAGCCGCGCAATAAGAAGAAGGTCTCGCGAGGCTCTACCGCTGCCACCACCTTCTACTACACCAAGGACATCCAGTATCTCCTCCACGAGCCGCTGCTGGCAAAGTTCCGCGAGCACAAGGCTGTCGCAAAGAAGATTGGTCGCGCCCTCGGTCGCGGCGAGTCGGGAGATGCATCGCGCCTCGAGAAGAACCTCATGCCCAAGGTCAAGCTCGACCACATCATCAAGGAGCGCTACCCTACCTTTGTCGACGCCCTGCGTGACCTCGACGATGCTCTCTCTATGCTCTTCCTCTTCGCCAACCTCCCCTCGAGCGACCACGTCCCTGCGAAGACCATTGCCCTTTGCCAGCGATTGACCCGCGAGTTCGAGCACTACGTAATCACCTCCCACGCCCTCCGCAAGTCCTTCCTCTCTATCAAGGGTATCTACTACCAGGCGACAATCCAAGGTCAGGACATCCTTTGGCTCGTACCATACAGGTTCGTCCAGCGAACCGGTGGCGACATCGATTTCAGGATCATGGGCACCTTTGTCGAGTTCTACACCACTCTTCTCGGCTTTGTCAACTACCGCCTCTACACATCAGTCGGCTTGGTATACCCACCCAAGTTCAACGCAAAGAGCGACGAACAAGGTGGTGAGCTCGCTGCATTCCAGCTCGAGGGCAAGGCTACTGCCAACGGCGCGACCAATGGACACGATGAGGATGCCGAGATCAACCCCGAGGCACAGGCGATAGCGGACAGGATTGGAGCTATGTCTGATGTTGATGAGGAGGAGAGCACCACAGCTGTAGCCAAGGTTGCTACTGAGGACGATGAGGAGGAGGCCAACGACGAGATTGACAAGTTCGAGCCGACTGCGCCCGATGCCGACATCCTACCCCAGCCGCAAGCAAGCAGCGCTGAGATTGCTTCCCTCTTCGCGCCCTTCACCTTCTACCTATCGCGAGAGACACCCAGAGCATCGCTCGAGTTTATATTGAAGGCATTTGGCTGCAAGAGAGTTGGTTGGGATGGAACTCTCGGCGACGGTGCTTTCACAACGAACGAGTCGGACCCGAACATCACACACCAGATTGTCGACCGACCCGCTCTATCCAACGGCGCGCCTAACGGAGATGACGAGGATGCTGCTGCTCCCAAGGTTCAATGGCCTTACTCCATGATGCCTGGACGCACCTACGTTCAGCCACAATGGGTTTGGGACAGTATCAACCAGGGCAAGCTATTGCGACCAGACCACTACTCCCCTGGCGCAGACCTGCCGCCGCATCTTAGCCCTTGGGTCAAGCCCAAGAAGGGCGAATACGACCCCAACCTTCCCCTCGCTGCGCAGCAACCAGAGGGTGAGGCCGAGGCGTTTGAAGACGAGGGTGACGAGGACGAGGAAGCCTTCGACGTTGACGGAGATGAGGACATGGATGCCATTGTTGACCGCGAGGGCTCAGTCGAAGTTGGCGAAGGCATGGATGTCGCTGACGACTCGGAAGATGACAGCGAAGAATCTGATGAGGCTGATGAAGGTGAAGAGTTTGACGGCCTCGACTCTGACGCTGAATCAGACATCTCAGAAGGAGAAGCTGCTCGTCTCCAGCATCAGCGTGAACTGGAAGCTGAAGCCCTTGGCAAGAAGCTCGAGGTCAAGAAGCCGACGAGGAAAGAGGAGAACGCCGCCATCCGCAAGAAGGCCGAGAAGAAGAAGCGCGCGGAAGAGGAGGAGCGTGAGAGGCAGAAGATGATGTTGTCCAACAAGAAGCGCAAGCTCCTCAAGCGTATCGAATACGGTGAAGACAAGCGTGCTAATGAATCCGAGAGCCTGCGCAGGAAGCGTGCAAAGGTCGAGAAGGCCAAGGCTGCTGCTGAGGCCATATAGGCCTGAGTGACATGTATACGATGCATCAAAAGCTTGGGCCGGCGTTCATTTGGGCAGGAGTTTTGGGCGCTTAACGATAACTCTATATGTTGCATGTAGTAAAATGCGATACCTATACTGGCTCCAAGTCATGGCCGTAGCTGTCTATACACACATCCTGACCAAGTATGCTGTGATTGGTGATGAGCATACGCACAGACGGGGGCTGTCAGACGGGTGGCGCAACCATCTTTAACCAGGAGACTCATCAATACTCGATGACTCAAGCAGAGGTATAACAACGACGCTTCTGCACCTACTGTGATCGATGCTCACATTCTAATTGCAGTAATATTTACATACCACCAACATCTTACCCAACAGCATGTAGTCTTACTTTGCTTGCAAACTCTGCACCATAATGGTTGAGCAACGCTATTGTCAAAACTCAACCACAGTTGACCGTGGAACGTCCTATCTATTTGGCATACATACCATGGTATAAGCCCATCTTCAAACCTGCGCGTCAGGTCAAACTCAAAATGTATGTCTTGTCCACAGCAGTCTTCTCTGTCTACCCTCCTCAGAAAACGCCATCAAAGGGTCGAACAACGTCCGCGGACTATCCTAGACACAAAGAGCTAAAACGAGAAGATGAACCCATAACGAGAGACCCGCATACATATATTAGTACCCGATCCACCATCGTCGCCGCTACCTAAAAGCGCAAAGTGCCGAGCCGCTGCCGAATAGCACCACTTCGGACGGAAAAATTGTTCTTGTCCAGATTTTTACTTTCTTCCAAGTACCAATAGCAATAGTTCTTGTCAAAGGTATAGAGTTCCTTGAAGCATGGCAGAAGCAAAGCTGACATGGTATGAGCGTTCCTGGTCATTGCTTTCACCTGGGGCAACAGGCTACGCTGTCACGTGATCTCGCGTTCACTCGGACAATTACTATTGTATCTTCAAGCCAATAGGCTCGGCTGTGGTCACCCAACTTCTGCTTGAAGATTGGCCCATCGGTGGTATCACGGCCTAGTCCGCTTCTCGCATCTATATCTCACTCTGCCGGACTCGATACCAGCAATTCGAAGTCAGCAACGCGACTATCGGCCCATCCTATCGAGCATTTGGAAATCCAGGTATCCACCTGCAACGCTCCAAGCTTCACCGAAAACGATCAGATATGGCCTCCAGTATGCCCTTGGCAACTCCTCTCTTCCCCAACCTCCCACCTGAACTCCGCAACGAAATCTACTCCTACCTTTCCATTCCCCCTTCCGACTCAATATCTCTAAACTCACACCTCCCTCTGGGATTAAAAACATTCACCTGCAAACATACGACCATCAACCTCATCCCCACGCACCACGGCTCAACCTCCCTGCTCTCACTCCCACGGGCCACTTTCCCCGAAAGTCTAGAATACTCTTCGCATCTCCTCAGCAACGCGATTACCCTTCAAATTGGAGTACATTTCCACGGACGCGTCAACAACTTCGTGCAAGTGGATTGGAACAAGAAAATCTCAACACATCTGAACAAACTGGCCAAATCTTTCCCATGGCTGAAAAAGGTGGCAAAGTACGATATCCAAATACTATGGGAACCAGTTGATGGGGCGCTCAAGAGTAAAAAAGGAAAGAGGGTCGCGGGTCAGATACCGCTTGATATGGTGGTGTGTCTGACGCAGCTCATGGATGCCGAGGTGAAGAGGAAACGGGGGGCTGTGAGCGTGGGTCTATGCATGGAACATTCGTTCGCAATCCAAAATGCGCTTGCTGAGCACAAGTTTGGATTGAACACGTTTCTCTTCAACAACGGCAGCGGGGATCATGAGTTTAAGAAATTTGTGAGGGAAGTAAGGATGACGGCACATGAGTATCATCTGCCAACGCATCCTCACCCAAGGTTTCTTGCCGTTCCTTCCCCCGGGGACTCGAAGGAGAAGGCATTAATCAGGGTGCAAGATGGTGTGGTTAGTTGGAGCGAGTGGACCAAGGGGCTGCTGGTTATGAGCAGGACGCTGGATGCGGAGGCGCCCAGAGGGAGTGTGCTTACGCAAGGGAAGGGCGAGGCGGAATTCCCAATGTGCCATCTCATGGCGGAGTGTGTGATGAGGTAGTGGAGACTACACTGCATCGTTGATGTCTGAACGAAAGATTATTGCTCACTGTGATGGCTACCAGTGGTTGTGCTGTAGTGGCCAGTAGCGATCGACTCTGTTTCTTGTATATATAGTCAGAGGTTCTGAACATACATAATTTCTCTCATCCTGCGACCAATTATTGCAAACACGACCCTATAATGAGTGTAACGATAGTTAAAAGGGTGTATCCGCCTCAGGTCCATCTACATTTTGTTCGCTTCGTCCTCCAGGTTCCTTGTCTTCCCTCTCCTCCATCCGGTATCTCTTTTCCACCTCCATCTTCTACCCCCCTTCTTCCCAACGGGTCTTCATCCGATTTCAATGCTGCCCCTACCATCGCGTCTTCTACATCCACCTCTCTACGCCCAAGCCCCCACCAAACTCATGAGGAAGGCTCCCAAGAACACAAGCAAACACGCATACACCCTGCGCTTTCCCCTGAGCACCTTCCAACTCTCATCGCTCAAGAAATCCTCCGACATGAGTTCCACAAGACTTGCGTAGACGAGGAAACCCGCGGAAATAGCATTCATGATGCCGACGACGAGAAGACCAACTTCAGAGTCGGGAGAGTACAGGGTGTGAGTTGCTATGCCGATTGCCATGCCGCCTGGTGTAGTGCAACCGTATGCGAGAGCCATGAGCCAGGGCTGTGCAGCGCAGGGCTTCCAGTTGATGTCCGCGATACGTACACCGAGGGCGAGGCCTTCGAAAGTTTGATGGAAGACAATGGCAATGAGCAACACGGTGAAGTCGTTACCAACGGAAACGGCAAGCGACATTCCGATGAAGATGCTGTGGAACAGGATACCCATTTCCAAGAGAAAAACTTGCATAATGGCTTTCTTGTGGATTTGCTCGGGTGTGAGCACATGGTTGTGGTCTCCAGTTTCTTGATCCTGTTCGATAGCATACTCATCATTGTCTTCCTTGCTATGAGCGCCTGGAATCTCCGCTGCAGACCCACCAACAGATTCAATCGCGTCAAGTCTTTGGCCGTCTTCGCGGTAGCGGGAGAGTGTCCTACTGATGCTCCCAACTCTTCCACGCAAGACACCTAGATCTCGGACTCGCATGCTAGATTCGGAGTACGTCCTCTGCATTGCTGGTTGTGGTGGAGCCGGTGATTCAGTAGTCTCGTGCTTTGGCTCTTCCTTTCGGCGAGACACAGCCTCCGCGCCCTCGTTACCACCGCAGACATGCTGGGCCGGAGAAAAGATCATTTCAATCAATGTGACGAAAAACACACTAGCTAGCATGATAGCGCCCGGCATAGCCTGGTAGTCAGTTGTCCAGAAACTTGACAGACATGGGTCATTTAGTGAACCAAAAGCGGTGGGAAGTAAATGGACAAATGCGGTCGCGACTAGGACACCAGTACCGAAATGCTTTGCGCCGAAAAGGAAGGCAGGTGGAATGCGCAGCCGCGGGAATTTGAGTACGAGCATTGGGAAGGCACATCCAGTGCCGGATACGAAGAGAATAATGAAGAGACCAGCGACATGCAGACCCAGATCGTAGTTGGGCTGCGCTTTGCCATCTTCGCAGGTACTTCGCCTGGGAAGACGTTGGAATGATTGATCTGAAATTCGTTATTAGTAGTGACGCTTTGACGCAAAACGAGTTGTTCCATCTTACCTTTGGGCAAGAAAAACCTGGGAGCAGACAGATTGCCGCTAGCCCAGGAAATCAAAATTGAAGTACACAGTACTGATACTAGCCACTTTGACCAGCTGATGATAGTGGCGGTGAGGCCACCTTGGTACTCGCTCACATGTCTGGTTGTTCGGGTGCAAGGTCCTTTAGACGAGTCAGCATCGCAACCTTCATTTCCGAGTTATCGGAAAACTGCAACATACCGTTTAGGGACCCTTTGACACCCTCGCCCGTAGTGTTCGGCGGTCTCTTCTCCATCTCTTGAACATTAGAATCATCGATTCCACAGCGCCGGAGACTCTGTGTGCCGCTGCGCAACCGGTCTGCTTCTCCTAATTCCCTTGCATTCGCGATGCCGTTTAGGTCTTCACAAGTCGTCAGATCAGCAGCGAAGCGTGGCGGACTCTGGTTCCATTCTGGATGCCAAAGGACGTCCTCATCGGTTTTGGAAGGGCAGTTCATCTTGGGACCTCGGTAGCCAAGCCCTCCTTTCTAGACAGGGAGACGATGGAAGGTGCGTTTTGTAGTAGTGACAGCAATCTAGTCGGTAGAGCGCGAACGATGGGTTGATACGTTTGGAGGATGACGTGGAGATCGATCAATAACGGTGGGAATAGTCGGGAGATATGACATCTGAAGGAACTAGTAGTGGTCACTATGGTCGGTTAGCGGCTCTTCCGCGAGTGTTATTGCCCAATCACATGCTGGGGCCAAGTGCCAAGACATTCCGATCTCCAGTTCCGCCACGCGTAGACGGCCGAACGGGTGCTGGATCTTTTGATGGGTCTGTAATACAGCCGCCATTACTCCAGTCAAACTCCGTGTTTCAAAATTATACAAAAAGCCATACTCGCTCTCATCACCACCTCAATTACTGGAATCGGGTGTTCGGCTTGCCCAGCACGTAACGATGCGCGGCCGGTGGAGACTCTCAAGAAGATCGAACCCGATGTCTCCCGTAGAGCCATGAGCACCAAGACGTGCAAACTTTACCGATGCGGAAATTTCTGGGGTAATGGCACCAATAGCTAGTCTGGACCATGTGGTACTCCGACTGCTGACTACAACATGCGATTCTGGGCATCGATTGACTCAGACCTATTGATGAGCGCCACGAGTCAGCAGCATCTTAGAATAGACGCTATTATGTGACGAGTAGTTCTGAAAAAGAACATTTTCTTTGGTTGGCATGTGAGCACGCGACCTGCAGGACAGCCACGATTGTTTTAACGTTGCATTAGTTGCTCCAATGGACATGTGACGGGTAGCCCACACGGTCGCTTCCGAACATTTCTTAGCGCATGTTGAAGCGCGTTCTCGTATCATTGGTGTCTATGGGTATCACTTTTCACTGCGCCTTGGCTGTTTCCAATACTTCAAGCGCACCGCCAACCAGGTGCAAGCTTCCAGTTACCAACACCATAACTTCAGCATCGGCCCCCGCCTGCTTGGCATAGTCTTGCGCCACCTTTCGTGCGGTTCCGACTGCCTCTTCGATTGTACGTAGCACATGCACTTCTGCAGTGCTGTCAATATCAGACCACGTGTTCGCGAGCGCCTTCTGCACTGCCAATGTATCTACGTCCTGCTGGTTGGTGTTCATCGACACGAGATCAGGCTTGTACCCTTCGCTGAAGGTTTGATTGGTCGTAAAGATGACATGTGTGAAAGGAGACTGCGATCCAGACGTGATACCGCTCTGCAGAGCTGTGTATAGAGCTTTGGCAAGTGCATTTGCGTCTCGGGTTTGTTGGTTGAAGATCAGGATTCGAGGAACCTTGGATCGCGAGGTAGCGGTGGATGTAGCCATTTTGATCTGCTCCGCGAACCACTTTCCAGTAACCTCGATGCTTTCCATTGTGTGCCCTCCGTCGATGTGCCATGCAACGTTGGTCTCGCGTCTTATCTCGCATCTGCCAGCCCATCGCACTTGCTCTAGGCCGCGAATGAATTCGGAAGGGAGTTCGATATGGGGAACGACGGTGGGGTCGGGCACCGAAGTGTGGCCCAGTGCTCGCAGGTGTGCAGCAGCAGCAGCTATTGCCACGGACGCATTGATTTTCTGGAACGCTGCACCTAGCCCAAGCTTGATCTCGTTGTTGGCTAGAGCCGGATGTATGTCGATGGTGTGTAGCTTCGTGCCCTTCTCTGCCGCCCGTTCTTCCAGAACGGTCATGGCTTCGTCCTTTTGACGCGCCGTAAATGCGACACTGCCTTCTTTGAAAATTCCTGCCTTGTGCCAGGCTATCTCTGGAAGTGTAGAACCGAGCATCGCGGTATGATCTATCCCTAGACTCGTGACGGCTGTGACAGTGGGTTTTGTCAAGATGTTGGTGCTGTCAAATTCGCCGCCAATGCCACACTCAATAACAGCCGAGTCCACACCCTCCTTCAGATACGCATGTAGCGCCATAAGGGTCAGATAGCGGAAGTATACTGGCTTTGTGGGCACGTCTGCGGGCGCATTTTCGGTCTTCGCTGCTGCCTCCAGCTTGTCCCATACCTCGAAGAAGTATTTGGCGAACTTCTCCTCTGATATTGGCTCATTGTCGATTTGTATGCGTTCACGTACGAATCGCAGATGTGGGGAGGTGTAGAGGCCGATCTTCGAGGGTGGAGTCTGCGCATCGCGGGAGGTCGCGTATTGCGACAAGATAGATGAGATAAAGGCACTAGTTGAGCCCTTTCCCTTTGTTCCGGCGATGTGTATAGGCTTCAGCCTGTCAAATTCTGAGGGCTGGACATGTCGTCAGTCACCATCCTCAGGTGGGGTTCTCGGGAGCCGCACACCTCATATCCAGCTTTGCGACACCATTCAATCATCTCCGGTATCGCCTGCTTGTTCATGCCGCGACCCGACTTGCGGATCGCATCGACTATGGAGAAGTTGGACTGAAGCGTGTTCAGCGCCGCAACCGCAGCCTGCGATGGTCAGCCCAATCCATGCGCACATTGCTAGAAACATACCGCATAGTCGCGCTTCTCCATCGTGGCGGCTGTGTGATGAAGGCGGGCAATTGGTCTAGCGCGCAACCAACACGTGCGTGTCCGGGCTATGAACATGAGGGCATCGTGATTGATGCTTGAGAGACTGTCTGCGACTTTTGTTAGTGAAAGAAAGCCCGCCGCCGATAGCCGATGACGCATCAGCTCGGACCCTCGTTCTCGCATGCCTCAAATGGACCTGCGATCCACCTCACCTCTCGCTTCACCTCCTTGAACCGATGCATCATGTTTTGCTCTTCGCAAGCAAATATATTGACCTGCTCAAGCGACTACTGACTTAGTGTCTATCAATGCTACTTATACAACTAATTTTACATACAATTACAGGTTCATCGTGTTGTACGCCGCACCCTCATCCCAGAGCGGATAGTACGAGCCGAACAAGTCCAGCGACTCGCCGTCGAGCATTGTCCCACCGTCATTCCGAAGATTCCATCCTAGAGGGAATGGCTGCAAATCCGCGTATGAAGGAAAAGCTGATGGCGCCTCAGCGACTGTTGTTTCCTGCGGCCCCTCAATCGGGGCCACACCTTCGGCATACATGGCAGACGATTTTGGGTGGCTATTCTTCTCAGAGTCGTTTTGCGCCCGCACATAAGTTCGCGCTATCTGTGTGAACTCCGATGCGATGGACCCTGGGAGTGTTCCCTGCGAAGCGTACTCCAAGCCACTGAAATGACCACAGCCAACATCGAGCAAGGCCAAATTGGCTGTGGTTTTTGGATGGGTCGGATTATCTATGACCATGTCGAAAAGAACAAGATAAGCAGCCAACGGAACGCTGGCAAGAACCCTGCAAATCATCAACAACTGTCACACGAGCAAGGATACTCAAACTTACCAAATGGGTGTGTAAGGCTGCATATCGATAAACTTTGTGAGCTCGAGCACCGTCCGCGCTGTACGCATAATGCCGTCCACCAAATCAGACCGAGCATCAGACTCATCCTCCATCTGGAGAGCAGTACGATCAAGATGCAACATGGTGCCATGGTACAAATAATGGAGCCGTATACCAATATCAATCATTTGCGTGGTTTGGGTATACGGCCGTATAGGTTGCCCTGGCCGAAGCTCCATGGGTATCGTCTTTGCCCATGCTCCCAGCTCGGACTTGAGGTTGTAGATGGTCGTATTGTAGTAGGCTTTCGGTCTACCTCGTACACTGACAGAGAACAGAGATGCGTATATGCGACTAAGGAGTCGTGATATCCGGATAGACGCACGAGTCCAGTCAAACGACGTGCCGCTGCACAATAACGGCTGAGTTGGGATAGCACTGCTGATGTCCGAATCCATGATAGTAGAGCATCTGCCAATATTGAACGACATGTTCTTTTCAAGGAAATAAAGAACATAGAATGTGCGGTTCCGTTCATCGTTACCAGGAGCCGTCGATCTGTTGTACCCTAGTGTTTGTGCCTTCTTGGCCCCTTCTGACACCATGGCGTATTCAATTTGCAGACACGAAAGATTCGAGGCAAAAATTGCCATGGCTGTCAGTGCTTGAACCGTGTTCAATGTGGTTCTGCTAATCAACAGATCTGGAAAGATGGCTAGAGCCGTGCCAAAAAACCGCCAGCTTCCACTCTTTGTAGGCTCATAGCTACCTCCATCGTGGTACTGCGAGCCCAGAGCGAGAACAGCGTAAAACAGTGCGGACCACGACTTGTCGCTGGCGAGTTTGTCGCTCAGATTCGGACTGAGAGCGATGCTTTCGAATCGCCGCCTGTCGAGAAATGGATGAATCGGGTCGACATGCTCAAAATAGGCTATACGGTCAACCACGGACGTGAACACCAGACGTTTACGAACTTACCTTGAATGCAAGTCGCGATGTATTCTTTTTCGATATCAAACACACGGATACGATCGGAGTCTGGCGCAGGAGCAGGTACTCGCTCGATAGTTTTCATTCGCTCTCCAATGATATTGGTCACCTTCGCCCGAGCATGTGATACGCGGTCATGACCAAGACGGATGGCCAGCTCCTTCAGTCGAGCCTCGGGGAAGAACGTCAGACTGTACTCGCTCCCTGTTTGAATTTTGGTAAGCTGACAGCAAAGAAGCAAGAACTGGTTTATGACCCGAACTTACCGAAAACACCGAGATCTTGCAGGCTCGGACTCTGCGCACTGAGCGCATTGTCTTGATCGGGAGCAGATAGAAGCCTGTCTACGTACAACTCTTGGAGTCCGTCATACTTTGACATGCCTCCGAACGAGCTATGATCATCGTGGTGAATCTCCGATTCGTCCCTAAGTTCGGGGTCCACTTTCTTTGCGGAGCCTACGACGGATTCTTGCTGCGAGCTTGATGCATATCGTCTCTTCCGTATGCGGACAGGACTGAAGTTGCAGACCTCGTTTCTTCGAGCGCAGTTGAGACACTTCGTAGCACCTGGATGTCCTATTCAACTATCAGTGTCACACTTCTGAGGATGAAAGGGTGGATCAGTAATCAGCGACCTACCGATACCACCACAACGAACTTTGCGAGTTTTGCATGGATCGCATGTTTTCATCAGTTTACCGCCGAAATCCATAGTTCTCGAAGAAAGGCTTTGAACATGCAGGAAGACTTCGGGTGCGTAAAAGAACGAGGGATGGCGTCTTCATAAAGCTCGGAGCCGAGGAGGTGCATTGATAGCGTTCGGATAGACCCGCTTTAGCCTTACGCGGCTACCGAGATGCGAGCTTCCTTCCGAAAACATGGAAACAAGTTCAGAGTTGACTTTCTCTCGTCATTACCGATGAGTAAGGAGAGAAATGGATGCCATGAGTAAGAGTTTGATATATAGATCTGGTCGTTCGACCAGATCGAGCATTCTGCTATCGCTGTACCATCACCCTTGAGCTGACCATGTCACCCAATACCTCTGATGATACAGATGACGAAACAATCACCTCTTCTGCCCCTCAGAATGATCAAAACGAAGAATCTCTTTCACCTGCTGCAGTCGCGCGCCTTGTTCGACGTGTCTCGGCTGCACACGACCCAGACCGGAAAATCGACCCTTTTGACGTTGACGACCCAAACTGGACTCTGGAAAGGACGCTTGCAATTGCTATCGATCGAGGAGCACGGGATGGCGCAGGGCCTCTGTCACCACATGTGACGCTTGCGTGGAAGGATGTCTCCGTATACGGCGACGATGTCGGCAGGGCTACACAGCAAGACGCGCTGTCCCTCTTCACCAATCTCATCACTATGATCCGCAACTCATTGAAGAAGCCGCAAGAGAGAAGAATTCTCCATGATATCGACGGAATACTCGCTCCTGGCGAGATGATGTTGGTCCTTGGGCCTCCATCCAGTGGTTGCACGACATTGTTGAGAATGCTCTCTGGACAGATCGAAGGCTACCGGAAATGGTCTGGATCTATCAGCTACAGCGGTATCAATCTTGAGACTATGCGAAAGCGATTCGCAGGTATGCTGACCTTCAACGACGCCATCGACCACCACTTCCCCTATCTTACGGTTTCTCAAACTTTGGAGTTTGCAGCCAGTACCAAGACACCTCGGATGCGTATGGACGGTGTCTCACGAAAGCAGTACATCGAAGGCATCAAAAACATCCTCATGGCAATCTTCGGTTTAAGACACACAGCCCAGACCCGCGTGGGCAATGACTTCGTACGAGGTGTATCTGGAGGCGAGAGGCGTAGAGTTTCAATCGCTGAAATGGTAGGTCTTGTTGGAACAGACACCATAATGCTTACAATGCTGACTGTGAATTAGCTTCTTACTCGAGCTTGCGTGACCTGCTGGGACAATCCAACAAAGGGTCTTGATAGCTCAACATCTTTAGACTTCGCCAGAGCGCTGCGTGTTGCCACCGACCTCACCAATAACGTATCCATATCTGCTTTGTACCAGCCAGGTGATTCACTGGCTGGCACGTACGACAAAGTGCTGCTTCTTCATGAGGGTCGCCAGATCTACTTCGGAGACGTGCACGCAGCGAAAGGTTTCTTCGAAACCATGGGCTTCGTCTGCCCCTCTCGTCAGACTGTTGCAGAGTTCCTGGTCTCTATAACAGATCCAAGCGCACGAGTTGTGCGTGAAGGTTGCGAGAACCAAGTTCCACGTACTGCACAAGAGTTTGAGGATCGTTGGAGAGCCAGTGCTGATTACCACAACTTGAGGCTGGCGATCGAAGAACATCTCGACACAGTTGACTCTATGCAGAGTCAGGAATTGAACCGATTCAAGAGCGTGCGATCTGCTGAAAGAGCCCCCGCTACTCGCGTATACTCGCCATACACTCTGAACCTTGGCATGCAGTTCACCACGACTTTCAAACGAGCCGTTCAACGGATCCAAGGAGAGTATGCCTATTTTACGGCTATCACAGCGACGATGCTCATCATCCCGTTGATCATGGGGTCGATGTTCTATCAGATTGATCCTGGAACAAGCGGATTCTTTTCTAAAGGCGGTATCATCTTCTTCATTGTCCTCTTCAACATCATCATCAATTTTGCTGAAATTGTCGCGCAATTTTCGCAGAGACCGATTGTTGAGAAACATCATGCCTACAGCATGTACCACCCGTACATCGATGCTCTGGCTACAATGATTTCGCAATACCCAATCAAGATCATCAACATCATGCTGTTCACGGTCATTGTTTACTTCATGGCTGATCTAAAGAAGGAAGCTGGTCCATTCTTCCTCTTCGTTGTCTTCACCTACCTTACTACAGTAACCATGACTGCCTGGTTTCGCATTATCGCAGCATTCACTTCGACTGTGGACATAGCGTTAGCTGTGGCTGGACTATCCATTCTCCCGCTGGCCATGTACGGAGGATACGTCATCCCCCGTCCTTCGATGCATCCTTGGTTTAAATGGATCTCCTACATCAATCCCATCTACTATACCATCGAAGCCCTCATGGCCATCGAGTTTCATGGACGGCAAGCACCTTGCCAGCAGTTAATCCCGTCTGGCCCTGGATATGAGAATGTAGACACACAGAACCAAGTCTGTGCCGTTATCGGAGCTAGACCAGGTGTCCCGTACGTAGTCGGAGACGAGTATATCGCTTTGTCGCATGGGTACTCATATGACCATGTGTGGCGCAACCTCGGCATATCGATCGCTTTCTTCCTAGCATTTACCATTATTTATGCTGCGACGACCGAGTTCATGAAGTCGTCTAATGGTACTTCCCAGATGGTCTTTCGGAAGAATTCGCCTTGGGCTACAGCAAAGCCTCATGACACGGAAAGCGGTGCAGCTGGTACATCTGGCACTGATGAGAAGGTTGCGACTGGTGGGAGTACGCCAGGTATCGAAAGCGGCAAAGATGTCTTCTCTTGGAAACACCTCAACTACGACATCGATATTAAAGGAACTACACGTCGATTGCTGTCCGATGTCGAAGGTTTTGTTGAGCCTGGTACACTGACGGCACTTATGGGCGCTTCTGGAGCGGGCAAGACCACCCTACTCAATGTACTCGCACAACGTGTTGGTGGAGTGGGTATCGTAACTGGTGATCCAACGATCAACGGCGTTGCCTTGGATGCCTCGTTCCAGCAGCGCACTGGCTATGTACAGCAGCAAGATATCCATATGGCTGAGATGACAGTCCGCGAGGCTTTCCGTTTCTCTGCGTCTCTTCGTCAACCACAAGAAGTATCTTTGGAAGAAAAGTATGCCTACGTCGAGAAGATCATCTCAATTCTTGGTCTGGAAGACTTCGCAGAAGCCGTGATTGGCATTCCAGGAAAAGGACTCAGTGCAGAGAAGCGAAAACGTACCACGATAGGGCTTGAACTTGTCGCACGGCCGTCGTTGCTCATCTTTGTTGATGAGCCGACATCTGGCCTTGACTCTCAGTCAGCGTGGTCCATCGTTCAACTGCTCCGAGATCTTGCCAATGCAGGCCAGGCAATCCTATGTACCATTCATCAGCCTTCTGCTACTCTTATCGAACAATTCGACCGACTGCTATTGTTAGCACGAGGTGGAAAGACCGTCTACTTTGGAGATCTGGGCAGAGACTCACAAACGGTTCTCGATTACTTTGCTGGCTACGGTGCACCCAGGTGCCCAGAAGGCGCAAACCCAGCCGAGTACATCCTCGAACAAATTGGAGCAGGCGCCACAGGACAAGCAACACTCGATTGGCCTTCAGTATGGCAGTCATCCATCGAGCGCAGAGCTGTTACCGAACGCATTGAGCACTTCGAGTCATTAGGCCGCTCCAATCCTGCCCAAGATTCCAGCGCTCCGATGCGCAAGTTTGCGACAAGCTGGTGGCAACAATATCTCCTCGTACAGAAGCGACTTTTCGTGCAGCAATGGCGCTCGCCGGGCTACATTAATAGCAAGCTTGCTATCAACGTCATCGGTGGGCTGTTCATGGGTTTTACTTTCTACAAAGAACAAAACTCCGTGCAAGGCCTACAGAACAAAGTGTTCTCAGTCTTCACGATCCTGCTTCTCTGTCTCATCCTGATGGTTCTTGTCCAGCCTCGGCTCATCGAACTCCGGAAGATATACGATGTCCGCGAAAAGCACTCGAACATGTACCACTGGAGCGTCTTCGTAGTGGCAAACGTACTCGTGGAGATACCCTTCAATTTTGTCATTTCAAGCATATGCTTTCTCTGCTGGTACTTCCCCGTGGGCTGGTGGCGCGACATATCTGACGGGCGAGGCGCATTCATGTACCTCGTGTTCAGCGTCTACCAGATCTATCACGCAACCTTTTCGCAGGCACTTGCCGTCGTCACACCCAATGCCGAAACAGCCGCCATGTTGACCATTCTCTTCTACACGTTCATTCTCGCTTTCAGCGGAGTGCTCCAACCGCTTTCGCAACTCGTCGGGTTTTGGCATTTCGCCTACTACGTCAGTCCTTTTACATGGCTCGTCTCAGCCATGATGTCTACCGGTGTGCATGACGTTCCGGTTCAATGCACGGTAGCCGAGACCAACGTCTTCCAGCCTCCTCAGGGACAGACGTGCGGCGAGTACGCTGGCGCGTTTGCGAATGCGAGCATGGCGACATTGTACAACCCGGATGCAAATCAAGACTGTCAGTTCTGCCAATTCGCCGTCGCGGATGTGTACCTTGGTGCTTTGAACATGTCATACGACGACCGCTGGAGGAACTTTGGCTTCCTGATTGTTTACACTGCGTTCAATGTGGCTGTGTTCACACTTGGCTTTTATTTGTATTCTGGTCCCGGATTGGGCAATACGCTGAAACGCGTCTTCAAGGCTAAGAAGGCCTGATTGTGGTATCGTTATTAATCATACTTGGTGGGTGAATGTGTCTTATAGATTTCGAGCGATCGTATTGTAATACAAAGCACTTGTTTATTTTCGAAGTTTATTCTGAGCGCGTGCTGCATGAGCTGAGGGTGATTGACAGTAAGGTTGAGACACAATAACAGACAGGGTTTGGCGGGTCAATTGCGGGGCGCCGAAAGTAGCCTAGCGCATGTGGTCGTAGCTCTCTCACTCGATTGATCCTCGATGGACAATCCGACCGCAGCCATTGTTTCGACCGCAGCCAGCGCCTTTATCAACCACCGCGCGCCCCTTTTCTTCTTCTCTTTCCCCCATTGTCGCACGACGCACGAAACCACATTGATTGACATCTTGACACTCGTCGCGCAACCGGACACATTACAGCTTCGTTGATTACGCGCCCCTTGTCGCGTCGAGCTTACCACCGGTACTCACCCTCCCATCACAACCACACGCGCAACCATGTCGGACTACTCAAAGATGAAGAACGACGAGCTGTCGGCGCTTCTCAAAGAGCGCAAGCTACCCCACACTGGCAAGAAGGCAGAGATGGTTGAGCGTCTACAGAAGAACGACGCGGAGAAGGCCGGCGCGAAGCCTGCTGCTGGCGCCGAAGACGAGATTGACTGGGACGACGAAGCCGACGATGCCGCTGCTGCGCCAGCTGCTACTACCACGGCGACGGCAGAGGCCGTCATTCCTAACGCAGAGACTGTCGCAAACGCCGGAGGTGAAGGCCAGCCGCCGAACCCACAAGCCGTGCCTAACCAAGTCGCCGATATCGACCCTGCGCAAACCGACGATCTAACCACCGAGCCACCCGCCGAAGGCGCCGCAGCTGCCACCGAAGAGCCCAAGCCAGAAGAGAAGAAGGAGCCTACTCCCGATTACTCAAGAGGCCTGGCCGCCACCAACCTCGACGAAGAAATCGAGAAGCGCAAGAAGCGTGCGCTGAAGTTTGGTACAAAGCTCGAGGATGACGAGGGCCTCAAGAAGCTGGAGCGTGCTAAGAAGTTTGGAGAGGTCGCGGCTCCTCTTGGTCTCGACCAGGCTCTCCCAGAGCGCCGCGAGAAGCGCCGACGAGAGGGTGCCGGTGAAGATGCTGCTAGCAACAAGCGCCGCGAAGGAGGCCGTGAGGGTGGACGCGAGGGAGGTCGCGAGGGAGGTCGCTCTGGTGGTCGTGGAGGACGTCGGGACAACAGGCCTCGCAGCAGGGATAACCGTCCTCGCGAGAACAAGACAGGTGGTGGTGGCGCCGGCGGCAGCTGG
>Ga0268250_10000494_pt1 | contig 18711 bp, 9 predicted proteins | sample AgamicAsSfe_FD_200448 | JGI IMG/M metagenome (GOLD analysis project Ga0268250, IMG submission 200448) | Agave microbial communities from Guanajuato, Mexico - As.Sf.e (v2) (version 2) | ecosystem: Host-associated > Plants > Phyllosphere > Phylloplane/Leaf | place: Guanajuato, Mexico | collected... | reverse complement strand
CAGACTCTCACGGATACAATCACCGATAAGCTTTTCCGTGTCTTTCATAAACTGATGCGTCTTGACGAGCGGCGAACCCCCGGAAAAACTAAGGGGCAATTTACTCAGGAGATTTTTCCGGACTACGACACGCATGATCTCAAGGTTGTCTTCGAGCACCAAGCAGCGAACCTTGATCTCGAGCAGTCTACCCCCAAGAGTAATACGTTGGTCGCGATCGCGCTTGGTGGACGTTTCCGAAGAGTCAATCGTCAACTTTGCAAACTCGGCGTTCAATGAGTCGTCTCGCGATATACTATGAAGAGTCGCTTGGTGCAGCTTGTAGGTCGGCTGATGTCGAATGTCCATCCGGCGTTGGAATGCTTTGACTGCATTCAATAGCTTGATAGTGTCCCCAGAGCGGTTCCTGATCTCGTCGTTGATGGACTGCATGGTAAACTCGTGAGCCGCCTCGCCACGTAGCCTGACGATTTCAGCCGGGACAACACCCTTTTGCGATGCCTCAAGCTCTTTTCGGACATCTTCAAGCTGGCCTTGTAGTTGCTGCAGTTCCTGTTGACCGTTCACGATGAAGCGTTTAGACATCTCGTCGATGACAGCCCGATTAATGAGTCGATTATAGCGCTGCGTAACGTATTGCTTGATAGGCTCTCGACAATTTGGACATTGTGGAATCGATGCGGAAAGCTCGGCATTCTCAATCAGCCCGGTAAAGAGACCTGTGGATGCGTCGAGACTATACACATCTTTGAGGCCAACAAGTCCATCCAGTGTTTCAGTCGTGAAGAAATGCCCGCAACTGAGAACGACTATAGGCGAGTCATTCAAGTCAACGTCAGCATACGGCAACATCATGATCATGTCTGGCTGCTCTTCAGGTTTCATGCCACACTCTTGACAGTAGTCCTCAGGGCATACTTCACCGCAGATGCTCGGACATTGATGACCGCATAGAAGGAGCTTCGTACAACGTTCGTCGCAGGGCAAGCGACTGCACGGAGCCGAACAGGGCATCTTGCAGTCGCCTTGGTGCTCACATGACCAAACACACGGCTCAACGCACGGCGCACAAGGCTCATGGCACCTCTGCGGGCATTTAGTGTGCTTGCAACGTACCTAGATGGAGTCAGAATACACTTTGGGGATAGATAGATGTCACTCACTTCACATGGCGCTTGACACAGACCGCAATCTGTACCATCGTGGCATAGGCGATTGCAATCGTGATTGCAAGTTCCATGCTTTCTCCCGCATGTCTTCGTGCAAGCTGCGTGCTTGACAACCGGTTGGTTGTACATATCTTTAATGTTGCACTGACCGCAAGTTCCAGGGCATGGATGGCCGCAAGACAGAGGCGCACTGCATGGAGTAGGGCACTTGAAATCTTTCCCGGAAACATCCTTCGAGCATTTTACGATCACATCGTGCCCACAGCCAGGTACGGGCTTCGAGACCTTGACGTCGCATGGTATGCTGGACATGTTTCGGGTACGGTGACAGGCGACACCATGCTTGACATGGCCGCATGGAAGTTGTACGTTATCGAGTGGGACCATACACTTTCCACAAGACTCTCCGCACGTGGCTTTCTGGCATGCGTGACCACAAGGCTGATGTCGGCGCTGGCATGGCTGCTCGCACAGGAAGACTGCATGCATCGCTTCCGAATGGCATCGGGCCCCACATTGATGACCACAATCGAGACGATCGGCGCATGCTTCTCTGCAACCCCCTTCAGGGCTTAGCCTATGGAAGTCTTCAGGTTGCTGTACTTCAGCGTCCGTATCGGGATGCCGAGGGCAGGACAGAGCCAGGGCCTTACCCACTGAGTCGGTCGCACGTAGCATGCCAATAACCCTCTGCCACATCTCGACGCTAGAGTATGTGTCTGTGTTACCGATGAGATACATGCCATGCTGAGCGCGACTCAACAAGACATTGATACGGTTTGTCGTCTTGAGAAATCCGACGTTCTGCCTCTCGTTGCTCCGAACAAGGGAGACGATGATGATCTTGGCCTCTTCACCTTGGAAGTTGTCAACCGTAGCAATTCTCAATAGCTCCGACAGCTGCTTCTTCTCCAACGGCTTGCCTTGATGACTCTCATGATCGGGTGTCGCAACGTCCGGACTGCTGTCGCTGTCCACTGCAAAACCATCCCTCTCGAGCGCTTCTTTGTCGCGATCGCTGAGACAAATCTCAAAATCGCTGCGCATAGCAGCTCGCAGTTTCTGAAGCTGGCCAGTATATGGTGTTAGTACCGCGATATCATCTGACTTGTAAACACCTTGTCGAACGACATGCCGGACTAGTGCATGCACCATCTTGACTTCCCACAAATTGGATTTGGACTTGGTGTTGTGCACATCGCTATCCTTCTCGTTCTCGAGGTTGGTATGATCAAGCCAGAAGACGTTATGGCGCAATCCGACAACGTCAGGCAGATCAATGGTAGATGCATGGTCCTTAAGTTTGTCGTATATGGTCTCGCGGATTAGCGAGGATATCTGCGGGCGCATACGACGTTGTACGTTCAGCTGAGCAACGGGCATAAGAGGCCGCCCAGGCTCACCGATTGAGAGGCGTTCGAACTGACTCCTGTCGAGCGCATGGAGCTTTCCTCGATCGCTTTCGAGCGACAAGTCGCGGAAATTGCTGACCGAAGGCCGGAGTTGCTCGTGATCACCAATCTGGATCAAGTGCTCAACATCAGGAAGTAGCGCAGAAATCATGTGGCTCTCCATGACCTCTCCCGCCTCCTCGCAGATGATAACCTTGCACTTCACCTGCTGGAGTAATGAAATACGCTTCGCCAACCCAGAGGTCGTGACACCGATGACATCTGAATCCTCTAGCAGTCGACGATTGAGCTCTTCGTGGATGTTGCTCAATTCGCGTTGCGTCTTGGTAGCATCGTTGACAATCTCAAAAAGCTCGCTAACCTTGTTGTTTTGAGCCTCAGAAACCCAATGAGCGATCAGTGCGCTCCTCTCGTGAACTGACAGGGAGAACACATTTTCAGTAGCCCTCTGCACGACTTGTCGTAGGACCTCCGGGGATAGTACTGGATGATGGTGTGTTTCACTGCCTGCAATCCATACATCAAATGGGTGACGGCCAGCCGTCTGGAAGCCTTGATCATCGACGCGACGGAACTGGTTGTAGATTCTTGGGTATTCCTCGTGGATATGGGCTTTGAGATTTTGCCACTGCGCACGCTTTGACAAGGCGTGAAGACCAGCAAAGGTCTTTCCAGCCTCCTTCTCATTCTCGTCCAGGTTCTTGTACCTCATAGCCGCCATGTACTTCTCGGATTTGGTTTTGGTCTCCTGGTCGCCAATGGTGCGAAGGTTGTGGTTGGAAAGCTTCTTCGACTTACTCATGCCTCCGACACGAATGAGCTTTTTCACGCCGATGTCTAGTAGATGTTCCAGAAACTGATCCAAGGCATGGTTCGTATAGCATACGATAAGTATGGGCCCAAGGTCCTTCTTCTTCTTCTTGATATCCAGCAGTATTCTCATGATCTGGAGACCCAAATAGCTCTTCCCTGTACCTGGAGGTCCTTGAATGAACGCAAATTCGCGGGTCAACGCAGCAACTAATGCGCGACACTGTCCGCGATCCAGCTGTGTCTTGGTCTCAAGCTTGTCAAGGAGCGCCTCGTCGTTGCACGATGAGGTCGGTTCGATCGAAAATGGCTCGCCGTTCTTGTCCTTCATGAGCGTTGTGGCTGGGAATCGGAAGCCAGAAGTGCGCGCGTAGAGAGGTGGAGGAATCTTCTGAATCCCACGTGCCCCTGGGGTACCACTGTGTTTGTCTGGAACAATCCATTGCCGGAAGGGCAGACGATTCAGCCGATGCATAGCCTGTAGGCTCTCTAAAGTGGGTGCAAATGTCGCCGGCATGACCTTCGGAAACTCCAGCAAGAGGCCGCGGGTCACTCCAATGTTTGCGCGCATGAGCATCTTGACTGTTGCTCGGTCTTGAGTCACCAAATTCGTCGTGACGTAAGCCATCTGGTGATGGTGTGTAAGACTATACTCCTTCTTGGGATCCGTGGTCTTGTCTGAGACAGTGAGGAAGATGTGTTGAACGACATTATCTTGGATCCAGATGAATGACAGGAGCGACCCGTCATCGAATCGCCGGGACTCCTCCCACCACTTCACCTTCTGATCGGCATTCTTCTTTCGAACGATTGCAGGCTGTAAGAATTCCATCTGAGCCTGCAGACCCTTCCGCTTATTGAGTGTGACATAGGAGACACGAGCGTTGGTATACTGATTGGCGCGCATGTCTCCAAGATTGGCATAGGACAGCGCATTGGGATCTTGAGATACTGCATGCATGATACCAGCCAAAGAACTCTTCAGTTCTCCGAAGATGTCATGGCGCATTAGCCGAAAATAAGTGTCGATGTGGCGTTGTACAGGGTCTTCAAGGAAATGTGGTTGATCTGGATCCGTATATGGCAGGAATTCTTTCTCATCGGTCATGATCTCATCACGAGTCGGAAAGAGTATCAGGTCACCGATGTCCTTTTTGTCGTTGTCGAAGCGGCCTGAAGGAACTACCAAGTCTCTTGGATAGAAAGACTTCTGGTCGCTAGCATCGTCGTGATCGCCAGTGTCATCATCACCTACACTATCAGCAAGCATTCCTTGCGCACGTGCTACCAGGGCTCGAATGTCGTTGAGGCGGTTGGTAGTCCGGGCCGAAACATCTGGAGAGCCCTTGCAAGCATCGCTTGCAGTCTGGATTGAGTCCACTAGCGGTATGATATTGTCGTTGAAACGTGCTCTTCGCTCCCGCCTCAACAACTCGAGTAGCGCCTTTGTCATTGCCAGAAGTGTTGCTTGATGATCCTCCGTAGAAATTGCAAAACACCTAATTGTTCGAGCTGCTGAGAGAGCATTGGAAACTCGCTGCAGATATTGAACCGCAGTACGTCCAGCGACCCCGCCGAAGAGGTTGTAAATCGATCCGACGTGTGTGTCAACCGCAAGACAGTGTAGGAGCGACGAGTGCGTGATCGTGAGGAGGAAATTGCGAGCATTTTCAAGGAAGGTACCGCAGTCTGGGCTAACATTCGTGCGTAGAATGGCTAGAATGTGGCGATGACCGTTCTCATCGTCTGAATCATCGAGATCTTGGGGTAGCTGTTGAAGCCAGTCTCTATCTCCGTTTTCGAGTATGCCCAATGCACCTTCCCTAAGGTTTTGGTGTAGGAAGTCAGTGTGTGTCTCATGTGCGATTCGTAGAATGAAGTACTTACCAAAGGCGCCGCATAGTTGTCGGATCAGTCTCAGCCTCACCAAGACGGCGCTTCCAGGAGCTGTATGACTTTCTGGCCTCTCTCTGCTCGTCCGTCTCTTTGGTTCTAATAGGCTTTGACTCATGCTGTGGGTTGCCATCGTGGTTGCTGAACGAGTTGCCGCCACGACCGCGACCGCGACCAGGACCTCTACCTCCTCGCCAGCCTCGTTCACCTCGTCCGCCACGTGAACCGCGTCCGCCGCGTCCGCCGTGTCCAGACATATTGAGTCTCTTCAAGTGTGAGTTCGAGTGTAAGTTACGAAACAATGTGTCGCTGCAAAGATTGTGTTGTTGGCGACTCTTGCTGGGAAGGAGCAACTCTTCACCGTTTGTGTTGATGCTAGCCGAAAAGCCCTTCGTGCTGTGATGAGAGGTGAAGGTGAGGTATCGAATTCCTTTTATCTGCGGTGGAATAGCGGGCACCAGTCAATGGCGAACAAATATGCGTGCATACGGCGTATGCATGCGGGCGCGTACACCAGCCAATTCTGGTGTTCCAGCTTTTCAGCCTCGCCAGCGCGTACATGTATCGATTCCAGGATTCCAGCTCTTCAGCCTCGCGACATATCTAGGCAGAACCTCTACGCATGATAAACAGAACTGCTTTGGGCAACATCTTATCTGCCTTTGTGCCTATCTTCATGCCTGAGGTATCCCTAATCTGGGAGGCCGCCACTATGACGTAACGAAAGCAAGAAGAAGAAAGAGCGAGTGATCGTAATTACCAATAGAGGATGAGAACCAGCATAAAAATAGAGATGTGGATTTGAGACAAAACATAAACATGATACGGATAGATCCAAGACTCCACAGTAATACTCCACTGTGACGCTTACGCAGAACGCCAGCTATGCAACACTACCATATGCCTGAACATTACTTCGTACTAACATCCGGAAACAAAACCTGGATCATCTCGTCTAGCAGTGTGAAAGCAATATGCGTACTGCATCTTGTTAGCTCTACTCAATACACTGAACTCACTTGTAAACTTACTTCAGCCTTGTATTATTAATAGTCCCCTCAATCTTCTTCGCCGCCAACTGCGCATTCTGCCTCCCCACCACACTACTCGCCAACTCAGGCACAAGTGTACTGAGAACCTCGCTCGCCGCTTTCCTACTCCCCTCTTTGTCCTTGCTGGTTCTCTCAACGCCCGCTTTCATCCTGCCGTTGGGCCACATGCTATCCTTCAACGTATCAATGTACTTGACGATGTTGTTTTCAGACAGCAGGTTGTCAAAAGACTCGCGGACTTTGCGTTCGATGGTGCCGCCGAGAAGTTGGTGGAGGACTACAACGACGGCGCGACCTCGAAGCCAGTTGTTCTCGCGGTTTAGCTCAAAGGTCTCAAGGAAGATGTCGCAGATTGGTTTTACGAAAGGCTCGAGCTCTTTGTTTTCGAAGGCGAGGAGCTCGGCCTCTGCCTCTGCGTCGTTGTTGGGTTCGCCGGCGACGAGAACACCGGACGAAGAGAGGTTGCCAGGTTGGGCTGTTGCGCCGTTTGTATTCGCGAGCTGGGTGGTAGCGGCTGATATGAGGTTTTGACCTGCGACAGATAGTTGATCGAGTACAGGTATATTGCCCAAAAATTCTTCCATGCCATCTGCGACCGAGTTGTAGATACGAGTCACAAAGTCGTTGGAGTTAGGATTCTGGTTTCTTAACGCATCGGCAGGACTGATCGCCGCCTGAGAAAGGAAGGCGCGTAGTTCACGACTGCGGCACACAGCTGGGATGAGTAGAAGCTCCCTCAGGTACTTCTCAAGACCAAGCCGTCTCTTGTGTAGGAAATCTTTTTGAAGCTTAAGCATCATCTGCCGGCGCGGGAACTCTAGATTTCGAACTTGGGGAAATTTCACTCGAAGCCTTTTGTTCAGTTCGTGGAACTCGCTATACCGCCGTGAGACGACCCAAGTAGCGGCAGGCATCTGATCACCAGCACGTCGTCGGACTTCGATGACATACATAGCGTACTCCTTACCATCTTCTTCGGTACCGACCATGATAGATTGAATGAATACAGTGGCTCGTCCATACAAGCTGTTATCGCTCTCTTGGACAATGTACTGCTGACGTTGTAGCTCCTTCCTCTGTATCTCTCGCTGGAGACTGGCTTTCGATTTTCGTAAGATCCTCAGTTCGGCAGCGTTATTTGTCAACTCCGCCTTCGATGTAAGAGAGTCAACGATAGACTCTTGCGATACAAGACGCTCGATATCTGCAGTAAGTGCATCGATAGCTTCGGCAAGACCCAGATCTCCAGGTGCTGCCTCATGTATCTCTTCCTCATCGGCTTTGCTTCTTGGTAAGGGGTCATCGATCTCGTCTTCCAGAAATCTTTCCTCATCGCCAAAGATATCATCATCAAAGACTCCACGCGTTCTGGGCTCTCCAACTAGACCCAGTGATGCTATACTTGGCTTGAGGTCTTCCTTGCTTTGATGTGATTGTCCTTGAGGACGCGGGGACGACACTCGTTGTATATCGGCGGATCCATGCATCGAGACATTGTCTATTGGCGATTTTAGACTTGGCTCGTAGAAGATAGATCCTTCAGGCTCATCCATGATGTCAATAATAGCAGCTTGCATGGCGTCGACCACCTGCGTGTTGTTACCATTGGTGCGGCCATGACCAAAGTCGGAGTTGAGGCTTGCGGTCGAGTGTGCAAGAGGGTCGGAGTCGTAGTCGTCGTCAAACAGAGGCGTGCGTGCAGATGATGACGTCTGTACATCTAGAGAGCGTCGCGCGGGCGGTTCGACGTTCTTGACATTTCCTTGGCTCTTCAGATCTGATGATGATGCAACGGCTCGACGCAGGTCTCCATGCGGAATCTGCAACGCACTCTTCTGCCGTGACTGGGTCCGGATCATAGCAGGAGCCGCCGTGGACGAGTTGTCGAGGGTTTGCGCTACAGTCCTGGTATTAACGGTGCTATTCTGAGCGTTTGCTGCCTCGTCCATGGCTAGCCACTTGTAGTACAGATTAGATTTCTTGAACCTCCGAAAATAGGGTTCCTGTAACTGGTCGTATGCTGCCGTCTGCGCACGCAATAACGAACGCCTCGCATTATGATATTGCTGCGGTGTTGCCTTCCGTCCAGCTTTGAGAAACTCTGAAACCGCCTGGCGTGCTTCAGGTAGTATCTTCAGCTCCGGTTTTGACAGGTAACCATCGTGAATCTGCGCAAGATCTGCACGATCAGACTCTGTCCAGGCAGGAAGCGCGCCTATATAGTCCGGCGCTTCTTCAGTCTCTACCTCCAGTGGATTGCGGAAGCCATCCACCACAATCCAGAATTGTACCAGCCTCATTAGGTCTGCTTGATCCATGAACTCCATAAAGCAAGACAGGCCCGAGGCATCGTACAGTACTTCGCGCAGAGACGCGTTTGCGAACTTGGACGAGGTACGTTTGTGCTTCGGCTTCTCCTGTTCGGCAACTTTTGCCCGAACTGAGCCACCAGCGCTGAGGTTGGCGACCTTTGTATCCAGAATCTGCCGCGCTGTTTCTAGACGCCGAAGGTACACAGGGTCTTGACCCTCTACCATTGAGTCCTTCCGTAGTTGACTTGACACCTCGCTGCGAAATCGTCTGGCATCTGCAAGGGTATTGGTTTGCCGGATGGCTCGTATGAAACGTTCGAATCGTCGCTCATTATCACCGGGCGCAAGCTTCGGGAATTGAACATTCTTGAGGTTTTTCGGTGACGGCGGAGCGTGCTCGTCGAGGGCAGCTCGAATCTTGCGAACAGTCTTCCTTTCTTGGATCAAAGATTTCCCCTGCCATGTTAGCTACGTCCTACTACGAGCGGGTAGACTCTTACATAGCCCTCCATAAGCTGGTTCCACATGTCTGGGTCAGCAAGCATCTGCATCACAGGAAATAAGACTGCGCAGGCTACAAGCTCTTTAATCAGTACATTGACGGCAGGACTGGTGGACATGTTCGCAGGTATGATCGTGGGCAGTAATCGCGCGACGATGCTTCGTAGATGTTGCTGCTGTATAGGCTTGGTATTCGAATATGCCAGCGAAGCCGCCGGATGCAATCGACCCTCCTTGTATTTGGCTGCAATGGCCAGGTCAAGCTCCTCAGAATCCGTGATATCCCGTGACAGCTTGCGTCCACGAACTATGCGCTCTGCCTCATACGATGCTCGCAAGTGGTCCGTGATAAGAGGTATCATGCGCGATACAACTGTCTCGACCATATCCAATGCCAGTATGCGTTCTCGCACTTCGCCCATTGAAGCCCGTATCGCCCGGTCCACCTCGTTGACGAATGTTGGGCTTTTGCTTATACTGCCATACCAGCTCTTCACAAAGTCGCGCAGTATCAGCCCAATCAGCACGTCAATGCTGTCTGATATCATGAAGGACGCTGGGTATAGTGGCTCCATCATGTACGTGTTCCTCAGGTTCATGGCCTCCCTCTCAGCCTTCCACCTATCTGGCGCAACGAAGGCGACATGGCGCGGCCCGTAGTCGACCTTCCCGCCGCTTCGCACGTCTCTGTCCCAGGCAATCGTAAAGGTGAGCCATGCTAGCAGCGCAAGCGTCGCGAGCACTCCGGCGATAAAGGCGTAGGGTAGGTAGTGTAGCTTCGGCTGCCAATGAGTCAGGTACCCCCAGGCGATGAAGATGGCGATAGCGGCGAAGACCAGATCTCTGCGCTTCACGGGGGCCATAATCGTGCGGGTGCCGCCCGTTTCTGCATCTTGAGCGGGATGGTTGGGAATGCGGGAGGCTTGGTGTTCTTTGGACAACCCACTTTCAAGCTTAGACCACTGACGTATCCCGCGTATTCCGTATTCACATGCATCAGGCTGGGCACACTTGCTACTGCACAGCTTTATTTTGGTCTGGACAAGCCTGAGGTGAAAGTTACTTGTTGAACTATCTGTATCATGCTGAGTCTTTATATGCGCTATCGATGACCGTGGAAATGATTGCGCTCTCCGTGCTTGGTATAACCTCCTATGCAAACAATGCCATGATCCCAATAATGTTACATTCTTGACGCCAATCCAACTCCAAACACTATGCACAAGCTGCTTCGTCTCTTCAAGGCAACCTACTCTAGAACTTTCGCCGTCCGAGTGTCGGCTTCCAGTCGAGTGGATGTGTCTCTTCAGTAGCGTTCTCGTCCTGCTTCCAAATCTTGATTGACTTGTCCGACTCTCCAGTGATGAGACGCAGACCAGTCTTGTCAAACGTCGAACACATGACACCCGCTTCCGCTTCAAGAGAACCCGGTTGTGCGATGCTTTCTGTGTGCTGGAAGCGGTGACCTGTCTTCCAGTCGTAGAATGAGGCTTCACCATTGTCGCTACCAGCAAACATGATGTTGTCCTCGTTGACAGAGAGTGTGTTGATGATGCTGTTGACGGGCGAGAAGTTCTGCATAAAGTTGCCTTCCGGACACAGCCATTGCTTCGCCGATTGCGCAGATCCAGAGGCAAATGTGAATTCTGTTGGATGTGTGGCAAGAGAGCGAACAGACTTTTTGTGGTGGGTAAGTACCGTACGCGTCTTTCCTGCGACAAGATCCCAGAGTCGTATTGTGCTATCCATGCTTCCGGAGATAACCTGAGGTTCGGCTTCTTGGCATTGGATTGAGGAAATGGTTCCCTTGTGGCCTCCGAGGACGTGGATGTTGCTGCGCGATCGCATGTCCCAAACGCGGACTACACCGTCTCGTCCTCCTGTGCAGAGCACATCTACGGTCGGATGGAGCGAAAGCGAGTAGACTCCGCTCAAGTGGCCGTGGTAATGTCTGATGACCTTGTTGGTCTCGAGATCCCAGCACTTGACCATCTTGTCTTCTCCGCAAGAGAAAAGGTATGGGTGTCTTGGGCTCACTGCGAGCCCTCTAACTGCCGAAATGTGTCCTGTCAATGTAATCTTCAGTTGACCACTAGCCAGATCCCAAAGTTTAATCGTCCTGTCTGCGGCACCCGTAGCGAACCATTGGTTTCCAGGCTCCATTGCCACTGATCGCACCTATACAAAGTCAGTTGATGTCGCTATTGCGCACGATCTTATCGTATTGCTTACCCATCCCATATGTCCGCTAATGACCGTCTTGACCTTCCAGGGCGCATGCCAGTCAGGCTTCGCTTGACGAACCACGTCCTTCCTCACCAGCGCGCTGGACGTCTGATCTCTATTTGGCGTAGGTCCTTGGGCATTTGGCGCGGCGCCCTTTCCTCCGGCCCTCACTGCCAACTGCATCGACTGCGCGTCGCGTGCTTTGTCCGCCTTCTCTGCGACACCATCAATCATCCTCTGCATCTTAGGGTCCGATGCCTTCTCTTCGGCATTCTGCGCCTTGATCTTCTTACGTCGTTCGGCCGCCGTGGATGCTGCGCTAGCCATTTTCGCGGCCAGTGCAGGTGGGAGCTCGCGTACATGCTCATATTCGTTGCGAATGCGCGATGCGACGCTGGCCTGATCTGCGGCGGCTAAGGGTGCTGGTGTTGTCGGGTGGATCGAAAAACTGCCATTAGAGGCGTGATCTAGTGCGGCGGGAGACGCAAAGTCGGCGGCAAATATCTCTCGTGTGCGCTTCGAAGAGGTTCTAATAAGCTGCTCCGCCGTGCTTTGAGGTCGCGAAGCTGCGGTCTCGGCCATGATGACGACGTGATGTGGAGGTGGGAGGTTTACTGGGCTAGCGTAAGCTGTGGTGGTTCGCGACTGCAGTGACGTTCATAAGAGAAACTTACGTGTTGATGTGTTGGGTGATACCAGAGGCCAACAGCTGGTCGTCGACTCTCCATCGCGAACATTGACGACGGAAGTTTCACTAGCGCGCCTGCCTCACCCAGCCGAGCTAACACCGAGGGATATCTTATCTGATCTTCAGGCTGCTATCTTCCAAGGCTGCTCAGCCTCGCAGTCGACTTGAGCACGACATATCTTGCTATCTTCACACCATTCCTGGATTTCTTATATTATGCGACGTGATCTTCTTGCAATCTTCACTGCATCGAATTGCTTACATATCTTCTAGTCTTGCGGCTACCATCGATCTACTTCGCTGCTTGTTGCATGGTCCCGCTTTATCCCATCTGAGACTCTCAAATCCGGAATACGTGTATATTTGGTTGTTCCTCGAAAGATGGCGTTCGACTTGGTTACAATCATGCCAAAACGGCCAGTGTCAGTTACTGCGCGAATTGGCAATGACACCATAATCCAACCCACGAAACAGGATGGACACACATGCCTTGTGCGGATCCACCGTCGCAAAAGCCTCTGCTGGTGAACGCATCAAACCAAGGTCTGTTGCATCCATTGAAGCGCAAGCTCTAAAAAAAAAGACGACGGTTTGCGGAAATGGTTGCGTACAACGTCAGCGTATCACACAATAGCATCACTCTCAACCGTACCGTCTGCTCATAGTCACAGCTTAGTCTTCAACCAACTCTAACCTCTGGAAATGTAAGGATCGAAAGGTAGCATTCCATGATGCCCGCAAAGTCGGGGCGCAGGATCCGTGCGATACACATCTCGACCAGAGGAAGAGCCCGGAATGTTGGGAGCTCAATGAGGTTACATGGCCGGTAACCTTGTACGTAAGAGAGCTGGTGAGCGATCTCACATGGGTGCCAACATCGGACCTCCCAATATCTGCGGTGGTTAAACGGTCCAATGCACGGCGCTCGCATGTACACACCACAATTCGAGACCTGCAGGGGGGATACGAGGCTCCGCGCCGCAATATCGCAGAGCCACGGCGCGGAGCTCACATGTCAGATGCTGTTAACGGCATGCGTGGCGTTCACCGAAAAATGTTTAGACAAACATCACCGTGATCACGCAATGCATCGCGAACGCATCAACACGACCCATCTACGTCCGTTGCTACTACGATGCTTGTTTCCCCAGATCTCCCGGGTTCTCCGCTTTACAGCTCATGGCCCCAACTCCCCAGGATTGCGCAAAAGCAGTGGATGGGCGCAAATACAAGCACATGCTGCCGAGGAACTTGAAGCCAGAGCCAGACCGAGCCGCCAGATCCTTCCAGAGGAGGAAGCTGCCTCCGCGTAATATGACGCAGGAACGGCCAAACCCTTGCTCTTCAACAACAAGGCCGTAATGGTCGCATGACAGCACTGTACGCGTAGAGACATACACCACCTTACAGCGCCGCGCCTGAACATATACAAGACGACTTCTTTGGAGAACGGATTCTGTAGACACATGCAGGCACAGTAAGGCCGCCAGCCTCACGCCACCCGACCTTGACTCTCCGAGAATTTTACAGCGATGGGTGCTCGGATGGCACATCCGTTCAACGAGTGGGCCAGGTTCCTGGCGACTTTCTGCGCGACTAAATCGGGGAGCTTAGCCAGAAAGCCGTGCATGGATTGTCCCGGATGTATGGCCGAGAAGGGTCGAAATTTTGCGGGGTTGTAACAACGGATTCAGCGCCAGCTATCGATTTTGTGTCGCCTTTTGCCTGCCGCCACCCATTGATCACAGTGCCCATATTCGAGAAGGAACATCGCTGTCAAACATCTGCTCAAGCCAGTGAAGTACGTCCTCGTTCGTTCTGCGTGCTGACATGTGTACCTTCCAAGACTGCCCCGGATTTTCGCGCTTCGCACCAACTCCGAAAGCGGTTAAATGAGAACGGCCAGCTCCGTCACTGGCTGCAGGTTGCCCAATGAGCAAAAGCTTCTAGTGTCTTGGCGCCTTAACAGGTTCTTCCCCCGTCCCTTGCCTGGAGTCGCCGTCGCCCCAGTGCCAATGCTCACCAATGACATCCAATCGACACACCAATGGCTTTTTACATGAGGCATCTGCACTACATACTCCTTGCAATTTCTATTCAATACGTCAAAAAACTTAATACATGAGCTACGCGGATAATATCTCCTTTGTTTCAACCTTCATGAATCAAGACCACTTGTTCGGCGAGACGCGGCGCGCTTCGTTCCGTGGCAATGGCAAGCAATAGACTTTCCCATCGTCAGTCCAGTCTCGATCAGCCGCAGCTAGCAGTTGGTAGTCTGGGGTAGCGTCATCAAGCTCTACCACATTGAGCAATACCTCCAGGGGCTGCACGCAGATCTCGAATGGGGCGAACAAGATGCCCTTTGCGGTATCCACTTGGGTGCTACGGTGCTAGCTTGTTTCCCACCGGGACATGGGAGGCCTCGAGACGCGGTTGATATAAAGAGCTTGCGACAGTTCGCTCTTCGTTTTTCTGCAAGCTTCACTGTCGTTATACACATACCAAAGAACTCTCACTACACCGATCACTGTATCAACACCAGAACTTCCGTCAAAATGAAGACCTTCACCATCGCTACCATCGTCGCTCTGGCCTCCGTTGGCGCCGCTCAGCTTGACAACATCCCGTCTTGCGCTGTATGTTGTCAGAAACTTTTCATGGGTGTCATGTAAACTAACAGTGCACAGCTCAACTGCTTCGTCGGTCCCCTCACCAGCGACGGCTGCTCCTCTCTCACCGACTTCGCCTGCCACTGCAAGAAGGGTGCTCAGCTCCTCTCCCAGGTCCAGCCCTGTGTTCAGGGTGCCTGCGGTCCTTCCGACCAGGCCGCCGCCATCGCCGCTGTTGAGTCCACCTGCTCTGCCGCTGGTGCTCCCATCAGCATCCCTGATGCCAGCGCTCCCGCTGCCAGCTCTGCTGTAGCCTCCGCTACATCTGCTGCTGCCTCAGCCGCCTCTTCCATGGCTTCCTCCATGGCCTCCGAGGCATCCTCCGTCCTCTCCGAGGCCTCTTCCGCTGTCGCATCGGCTGCCTCCTCCATGTCATCCGAGATGTCCATGTCCGAGTCCATGTCCATGACCGCCACCCCTACCGCCACCGGCAGCATGAGCATGACCCCCTCTGCCTCCATGTCTGAGTTCACCGGTGGTGCTGCTCAGGCTACCCAGGCTGTCGGTATCCTCGGTGCCGCTGCCCTTGCCATGTTCGCTTTGTAGATACCCTTACGCTCTGGATGGTTGAATGAACCACCGACTGGTTAATCATGGTTGGGATTTAATGGCATGATGTTGGGACGGAATGATGGAAACTTTGTAACATTACCCCAAAAACGATAATGCGATATCTAATACCCTCAACTTCGCTGTTTCTTTCCTTTCCTCCGAATTTCTTCACTTATCAATCGTCTGGCTCAAGGCATGGGCTGCTCCCTTTCCGATAAGTTGCAACTAATTCGACAGCCTAGTGACGTCAAGTGAAACGAATATGGTGTTGCACAGATGAGTAGGCATGGATGATAACCTTTTCACTCAAATGGATGTTTCTCACGTCATGTCATTACGACAACATTATCCAATGCGTAACCCGTGTTAGCGCGCGTGTTCCAGAAATTCGGGATTGTATAAGCATTCAGGGATGTGATAGCTGCAGCTGTAAAAGCAAAGGGTTCGGTTACAGTTGCTGTAGCCGTGAACTCATCCCTACGTCTGACGTTTCCTGGTCGAATATACTTCCACAGATGTACTGCTTGGATATAATGGATCGATAAATTAGGCGTCAGTCAAGAAGCGTCGATGATTCGACGGATAGACGCTTGGAGTAGGAGTCGTTGTCTGTTCGAGCTGATGGAATTTTGGCAGTCGACTATAACCCTGTAAATTTGCTGCTTCTCTGCGCTGACGCATGCTCATCCCTTGAACCTTTTTAGCCTCCTTGCAAAGCGTGTTAAGCATGAACAAGAAGTTGGTCTTGGATTCATCCGCGGGTTTCCCTTGGTGAGTTAGTTGGACATAATTGCCTCTGGAATCGTGGTGCTCACCATAAGCGTTGTAAAATGTGAGTGTAAGAATCTCTTCTGTCGTCGATTCATAACCATTTTCGGATACTGGCCAACGGAAGGTGGCACTGTTGTTAGTTATGATATCCATCCCGGGATTCTGTGGGTTTACTATCCCGCTTCGTCAGTGGTATACAATGTCACCATCTCACGATGCTCCACGTACGCTGACATTCATACGGTACTGAAGTTGAAAGAACAGAATAGTATACACGAATTTTGCTACCGTCTTGGGTGATTGCGAGGGTGAGAGAGCCTTTGCCTAGTTCTCGAGGCTCAGTAGCCTGCGATCCCCGTCGACAGAACCGAAGACTGGAAAGTTCACTCCAAATACGTTAGTGAAGCTTTGCAGATATACGTAAGGAACAATCTCACATGGATGCTTCGTAGGTGTTCAAGTATGCCGGCGGTGTCCACGAACTTTCCGAGATTGGGAAGGGAGGTTTTGCTTTCTGTAGGCGTTTCTGCTCGCCTGATCGTTCGCTGAGTTATCTATCGTCAGCGACTGTTACGAATGAACAGATTGGTTGTACCCACCGTGCATTGCCGCGCTGATACCATATACCAACTGCTTTTTCAATCAGACTACTCTTTGTCTCTGGTGATTGTACGCTTATTTGGGAGACCGAATCCCAAGGTGTAATCGTCTTCGCGTTCGATCGGACTATCGTTGAAGGATATTGATTTCCCACCTGTGTCAATATGTCATCAATCTCTCGTGCCGACTTCCGAATAGTTTTCGCATTGCTGGTCCAGACCGTCAGTCGTATTGGAATACCTATCGAACGATATTGCATACCTGGTCAGAGACGTTTGAGCTATTAGTAGCACATGCAAGTGTGCTTTCAGATGCGCTAGCAAAACCTCTGAATCATCCTTGTCAAATGGCCACATTATCTTCTTCCTGAAGCTCAATATGACCACACCACGCTGGGAAGAGAGCTTTGTGTTTAGGTCATCAATGATCGATTTGATTTTGCCAAGGACTAGGTTCATTGGGTCGGCCCAAACAGTATAGGATTTGGGAGAGGGTGGTGAAACTTTAAGACTAGTCTCGAGAGCTTTGAGAACAGCTTCTGTCGCATGTAATTGATCAGCTATGAGTTGCGTCTCTTTCGACGCGTTCGAGACACTTCTGAGGTATACTCCAGTCGATCCAAAGGCTTTCAATATCGACCCGATACCTGCTATCATAGAAATGACGTCCGCCATGGCGCGAGCTAGGAAAGCGGAGTTAAGTGGTGTTCAAAATATGTGTACAAGGAGCAATTCAGTCCTTGCCAGGATGCGGGGAAGTATTATACGGTATCGATAACTGCATTCCCCATTCTTTCTTTTACTGCTCTTTGCAAAGACATCGCGAACGTACATGGGCTGAGACATTGGGCACATTCGGTGGAGGCCTATTGGTTGCCATCAACAGCAGAGCCTCGCGCCGCCAAACTCTATGAAGCCCCCAAGGTAGCCATGCAGTTCTTTTCACCGGAATGAGATAGAGCTGACCAATAGATACTTCTGTCCACCTCAACCAGGTACAAGGCTGTATGGGCTGTGCCGCTGCGGACGCCACAATCTTGGAAGTGAGGCGATGTGCTGGAAAGATGTGAGAAGTCCAGTAGGTACGTTTTTTAGAGTCTCGGATGAAGCATATGTGAAATTGAGCATATGCGACAGAATAACTCACGACTTTGTAACACAGACGACGTTTGCGAGGAGGAGGATGCCTGGGTAGCTAAAGAGGTAGGAAGACTCGGGCCCAATGCCCTGTGGCGCTTGCATCATCGGATGAGCCTTAAAGTCAGCCGCCCCGCACTTGCAGCCTCGAACAGCTCGGCACGACAAACCATAATGTTCGCAACGGAAATAGCTTGGGCAGGCTTGGTTGATCACACTATCCTATTCCGATCCCTCAGATTTCTTACCTACATAGGTAGGTGGAGATTGGTAAATGCCTGTCATAGCTTCCGAGCCCATACATCCATTTAGTAGTAAATTAGATCTCCAGGTGATATGTTGACTGCCATTGGACCCTTTCTAGTCTAGTTACTATGCTAACTCCATATTCTATATAACTTCATATACGTTCCACCTTCATGACATTTAGCTAAGTCGCCATTCTCTCCTGTCCGCACGCCAATAGCAAGTCAGCTAGGTGATGGTTGAGACCTTGCCTCATCATACCAGTTGTATGTTGCACAGCCCCGTCTTCCGTATATGGTTAGCACTGGCTTAGAACACCATACACGCAATGAGACTTGTCGGCTCTCAACGAAACGTGGGCTAAGCCTTTACTAAACTTTCAGCCTGACCAGAAGTTGCTGCCTAACCACTCAAACTACCTCGATTCCGCGTCCACAATCTGAACATTCACTCTCATGGCGTCGCATGATCCACAACCAAGTGCCAGGCAACAGGATTCTGGTAATGACAATTTTGAACATACCCTATTGGATACAACGCGCAACTCAATACGCCTGTTGAGGATACTGCCTGATCTTTCCACCACGGGTCTTATACAATGCAAGATATGGCACACCACTACCCACGCCGAATACACCTGCTTGTCGTATGTCTGGGGCACTGAGACGAAT
>Ga0268250_10000491_pt1 | contig 18743 bp, 20 predicted proteins | sample AgamicAsSfe_FD_200448 | JGI IMG/M metagenome (GOLD analysis project Ga0268250, IMG submission 200448) | Agave microbial communities from Guanajuato, Mexico - As.Sf.e (v2) (version 2) | ecosystem: Host-associated > Plants > Phyllosphere > Phylloplane/Leaf | place: Guanajuato, Mexico | collected... | reverse complement strand
GCCACTGATGTGCACGTCAATCAGCCATACTTCGAGCGATGCAGGGAAGACGATATTTCTTTGCCCGATCACATCCCTTCAAACCTGTCAGTGTTTGAGAAGCGCAAGGCGACAGATCCAGACAATTGGGGTGTTGCTGGTGTTATCTGGATCCGGACATGGTACGGCAACGAAGCATCTCTGGACAACATTTCGGATAAAGAGATCGTCACGCGTGCGAGTGCCGACGAAGCATATACTCGGTTGTGGCGGAAAGCTTCATGTCCTCCACAGGACCATTACAAGTTTGACGCTGATCTGTTTGGCCCAAATGTATTCGGAGACAATGCTACTGCTTATGGGGTAATAGCACGGGACGCAGACGATGAGGTGGAGCTGATGAGTGATATACCATCCTTCATCCTGAGCGCTCTGATCCAGTGCCCCGACGCGATGGAACCTAATAGTGGAAGTCGTGATACGGCGGAGGACGACGATGATCTAAGATTGCGACAAGCTCTGCTTGTAGTGGTTGCAGACCGTGAGGCATGTGAAGATGGTTGGGTATTGCTTGTAGCTCTTAACCATAAAGGCCAGGTGTTGCACATGCGTGTCAGATGTAAAGCCTATCAAGTCTCAGAGCAAGTGTACTCTTTCAGGGACGGTGGTGAGCCACTGGATATCACGGAAAGGGAAGAGAATGTAATTCACTATCTGGATGGCAATAAATCGGGCGATGGATGGGATGAAGACTGACCCATCACAAGGGTGCAAAGACGCTACTAGGCTCTCCACAAACACGAGCTAAAACTACCAACATTCTCAGGCTTGTTGCCTAATGATCCGGAAGTTTGTTGTACTGTCGCAGAGAAAGTAATGGTATAGATGTCTGCGTATTCTCATCCAAATCACCCCCGCTCGCAAAGCGCAACTTTCGACAAGATCCGCCGTGTTCGTAATCCCAAACCATTCTACCCAGTTTCTTATCGCCACCGCTCAAAGCGACCGCATTACAAAGCCCATCCCCATTCTTATGACACACTGCATCCATGTTCGTGGTAAGGGCCACAAGCGTTGGGTCTCGAACGGTTTTCGAAGTTTTGGTCGTGGTGGATTGCACTACCCACAAGAGCAGAGCTGCAAGTGTCAAAGTTGCATTCAAAGCCAACCACACATACAAACGACGCCGATTGACTAACGCACGCACTATTGGTTCTGATGGTATCGCGGTAATTGTCGTAGTGGAGTCTGTGGCTTGTTCTACCAGAGCGCTACGCGTCGCGTGGTACGCGACTGTCAACATTCCTGCAAGATAACCTTGCACATTGTCTTCTCGGTGCTGCGACCCAACGCCCAGCGAGACCAGATGTTGTAAAACGTCTGTCATCATATCCAAGGTGGGGAGTATAGCTAAATCAGGTATCAGGTCTGGCTGCGACTGATTCGCTCCGTTTAGTGGTGATGCTACGTGGAGGTTTTCGGAAGCACCAACCAGTGTGATGTTGTAGTTTTGTTCCTTGATCATTCCAATCCTCATCGTAACCTCTGCGACTAGAAAGCAATCCGTCGCGGTCCATTCACCGTCGAGGAACCATGAAGAAGTGAACTGGCTCACGCCTATGGGCAACTGTCCAAATCTACCCGGTTTAGATGAGCACTGGGTAGTATTGGTTCCCAAGTCTGCGTCGTCCTCTTTATTTAGGCCTATACGACCGACAAGAATTGAGACATTTCTCTTGTTCTCGTAAAAGGTAGTTGGCTTCTTGTAGAGTTCTTTGGCGCTCGTAAAGTTCCACTTTTCTGTCATCCAGAAACCTAAGTTTCCCATCTTTTTACTGTTAGCGGGAAGTTCCTGCATGCTAGCATTAGCGAGGGAACTTGGCTTCCAATCTCCAAGGGTTTCCGAGTCGAATTGTACGTTCATCCACTCGATATTCGAAACTTCAAAATATGGCATTTGCGTTAAAACAAGACTCTCCGAGGGCAGATGAGGATCCAAGTACATATAGCGTCGTTGAGTAGCTTGTGTGGCGCTAAAAGCGTGGTCCGAATCCCTGGCACCCATAGTAGCCGCTCTTAATGCGATCGCGACAATATCTTCGGGGTAAAGAAAGCTGTTCCACGCGTCTTGGGTCCTGATATCCGGAAGGTCATAGTTTCGTGTTCGAGGATGGACGAGCTGGGATGAAGGAATCCACTGCAAGGACGAGTTGGCGAGAGGTGCTGCAATAGAGGATGGCCACACGAGTACGACAATGATGACTGCAAACAGCGACCAGTATAGATGCTGGGTGGATCCAAAGCCAGACAATATCGGAAGCCTCATGTCTACCACGCGGCAAAGCTCCACAAGTGTGATTCCGGTTTTGCCAAGAAGGAGGAAGACAAGGCGCCAGATGATGAGTGACGAGCCAATCTCAGCTACGAGCCGCAGAAGGACTAATGCAGCGGAAACAAAGCCAGTCGATTCCGCTTGGTATAGCCCAGACTCGCGCTGGAAGAAGTAGGCTGGTGTTGCGATTCTGAAAGCACGCCCATCGACTAGGGTGAACATGATCCCAACAAAGGCTATACACAGACACAGGTGAAGTGGGTACCAGTGCCATGCTTTACAGGAGTTCCAGAAACCTTTGTCGTCTTGACGATTGAAGCAAATTTGCGGCTGGTCTAGTTGATGCGTGGAAATCGTGGCCTGGGGTCTCATGTTGAATCGATTGATCTTTAAGAGACTGTAGGAGATTGAGGAAGCGCCGAGAGGATGGAATAGAACCTTAGAAGGCTGGCTCTAAGACTGCGTCTTTTGCTTCGCATCCAAACACCCGAGGACCCGCATTGAGTCGATGCACAGTCGGGTCGGTTCCCCTCAGCCTGATGCACCTCTACTGATAACGAACGCCACTTCTCACAACGAAAGAGTTGAGGCGCTCCACAAACGAACGCTATTCCAGATGCGTATATGGAAGGATCACGCAACTGACAGTGCTTAATGATTATTGGTCACACACTGCATTTGCATCGCATCTACGCGTACTCGAAATAGAGGTTTCCAAGTGAAGCTCGAGTCCATGAGCATGTTGACAATCGCACGTCTTACAGGTTCACCGTTTGGAACTATCCTATAGACGTTGCATATGATCGACAAGGCTAGGTTGCGCAAAAAGCAATGGCTTCGGGAGCACCTCGCCAATATAGAACGGCGGAGATATGTGCAACAAGGCCTATGTTCGTGTATAAACGAACACAGCAAAGACCAAGAGATATTGTATCCAAAGGGAAGATCAAGACTTACCTGAGCGCAGACTGTCAGATCCAAGGGGGTCTGATATTGTATGATAGGCAGGCATGAAGAGACTGTCCGTTAGAACCTCCACCCCTCTGAACTCTTATTGCCATGCATAGTGCTCGTTGTTCAACCATAAAGGCGCCTCGTTGTCCGTACCGCCACACTCGCCGTACCAAAGCAGACTGGCGATACTATCGTTCTCCCGCTCCACGACCTCAAATTCCAGGCCACTCTGAGCCAGCATGTCCAGAACCAAGGGCGTCGGATCCCACAATTCGACGACGTCTAATCTCCAACTCTTCGCTTCGGCCCTTGCTGCTTGTAAAACCGCTCTGAGATATTTCACTTGTTGGTTGTAAGCATCAAAATCAGGCCGTTTTACCGCATCTGAAGAGAGCCTTGTTGCGGTCTCGTCGATCTCTACGACAAGCCGAAGCACGTATAGCACGTTCTCCGATGAACTTTTGTCGGGTTGGTTGTAGTACCGGTGAGTCCAAATGGCCCAGATCTGACTGCCTGGTGGTCCGGCGATAGCACCTTTCACGTCGGGTGTTCTATTAAAAAGGTGTCTGGTGGCGAAATTTTCTTTAGATATGTGCCACAGCATATGGTCCAGGTCTGGAATGATCGTGAAGCGGGATCTTGAGCCTTGTGCGGGTACAGCCATACGAGATCGAACCATCCTTTCATCCCGCTTGCAAAGTGCCTCCAGTTCATTTTCTACGATTGGTAAAGCGAGCGAAGGCCATACGGTAGCATCAGGTTGAAGCTCGATCTGCGAATTTGTCGCGTTCGGTGGCCAACCCAGCTTCGTATAAAACTGCTTGCCGATGTCAGAGTATAGAGTGCTCCCCACACACTGCTGCCCTTCCGCCTGCCATGTGTGTAACACTCTCGCCAGCTCACGCATCATGCGTGCTGAATAACCTTGACCTCGGTATACCTCAGGGCAAAAGACACTGGCTATACCGTGTACTGTGTTTTCACTGATCGTACCGCTAGTATCGCTGGTGAGCGAGCGCTTGTAAAAGCTCTCGCAAGAGCACAGAATTTGACGTTCCCCTGGATCTTGATCTCGGTGGACTAAGATCCACATTGTCATGCCTCCATTGCGGGCCAAAGGCACAGTGGTGAGGAATTGTGACTCTTCCAAGAAAAGCGGGAGTGTGAGCGAATCTTTCCATATGGTGAAGGTATTCGTCGAAATTGCTGTGCACTCCTCAGTGGTAGGATGTCGGAGAACTAGGTAGGAACTATCGCACGGCGGTAGGTCTACTTCGGCGGACTTAACCATGGTGGCGGATTTCCAGTGCGCAGCTTCGATTTGATTCTGATAGTCGTCCTGAATGTCGTTACTGCGGCATGTGCTCTGTTGGAAGCATGCTTGGGTGTCACGAGCTCCGGGTACCTCTATATGCACAATCGGGCGTGACGGCGCGATATCATTGAAATCGGTATGGGCATACAGCCTTTGAAACTATAATAATCCAGTTCTTTAGACATTCTGGCCATTGGATAAGTACTACGTATTTGCGGGGGGAGGGTGTCAAAACGCGTCAATAACGCGCTAGGTGGGGTGTGATGTCATCTTCATCTGCACAGTGGAAATCGCTTGCCGCGTCCGCCGCACGAGGACAGCCACAAGCAAGATCTTCCCCCTCACCCTTCTCTATCAACACTCACACTATATCTTTGCGTCCTCATCACGCATCATAAATACACGTTACACAGTGATCATCGTTCTGCTTCGTACACTATTACTCAACAGCCTCGCGAACACCACACAAGCATACGACAAATCGGCTAAGCGTGCATGAACGAAATAGTCCTTGCGATCAAGATTCATAGCTGCTAAGCAACAACAGCAGCCTCTCTTGGCTCACCAATACCGTAACATGCCATCTAGCTCACAATGCTGTTCACTCGATGGTCGGCGCCTCATTCAACAACACTGAAACGTTGCCTGCGAACAGATCGCTCACGCGCCTTTCATCGCGATATGCCGATGTACACCCCGTCGAGTCTCGGTCTAGATGTGATTTACATGTATACCTTATACTTTCCTTCTGCGAGCGTACCCAAGTGCCCTTCGAGTGAAGCTCGCCCTTGAACGTTGTTATAACACATAATTTCGTCGACGAAAACCTGAACTAGATGCTGCATCTACAAAAGTATGCGCGATCAATACACTCGAAACGTCCGCCGTCAGGTGCGCATAGAAAGTATTCGCAAAGTCTGCCGCGAACACAGAGCTTGTCAAATACCTCAAGACACCAGCCAACGGATCGGAGTTCTACGACAAGAGCGCTTCGGGTACAGGACAGCGCCGCAAGACTGTCCTCGCTATTCATGACAAGATCTGCGTCGTCTGAAATTTGCAACATTGAGTCCACCAGAAACCATGTCCGCCGCTTTCCACAATTTTGGGTGTCGATGTTAAAAGGCGTGCTTGCTGAGAAGACCAGAGTTAGTGCTCTGTGCCAGCAGGAAGCAGCACGGCATTCGTGATCATGGGTTCTTTCCTCGTCTTCTCTATCCTTAAAGCGAACTTGGATACCCGTGTAAGTGAACTGCTTGCTTTGTTTTGTATCTTTATTGACTTTCTCATCAACTTCCCCAGGTCACCAGTCACATTCACATATCGCTTTGGAAACGACTATCGAGAGAGCATCGCGTAAAGGACAAACCCAGAAACTCCGACTCGGCATCACGTTCAAGCACATCATAATGTGACGAGGGCGTTGCCAACTGTAAGCGATATCACGCTACTCGATTGGTTGCCTTTCCGATTGGCGCCCATCACCATTACTAAAGGTTAATGTTGAGGCGCCTCTAAAAGCGATACTTCCGATGCAACTACACGAATATCCACAAACAAAAACGACAACTCCACAGACTGCATGTAATTGCGGATATTGTCTTATGTCCGATGCGGTGCAATCGCCCCATGTTGTCAGCCTAGCCGCCCTAGCGGAGATAATTGGTGGAAGAAGGAGTGTCGGGCGTATGAATTTGGGGCGTATTTAAGCAAACATCTACGTCGCAACCATAGGATGATCTAGCACAAACACCTCAACCCAATCTCCAACACAGAAACGAAATGTCTCCCTTGTCCGCCCCTAAGACAATCGCTGGGAAGCCTGTTGGTCCCATCGGCTATGGCCTAATGAGTAAGTTGCATATAGAACACAGCAATGTGCTATCACAATCGCTAAGCACCACCTGTATAGCCCTCACGCTGTTCGGCGACATCACCCACGATGAGGCGACCAAGCCATTGAAAACCGCTTTGGAAAACGGTGCTACCTTCTGGAACGCCGTACGAATCCCATGAGAGATTTGTTCATACAGCGTTTGCTGACATCCTCATAGGGAACCTTCTACGGATCTCCAGACGCAAATTCTCTCCACCTCCTCAAACACTACTTTACCAAGTACCCGGAAGATGCATCGCGCGTTGTGCTCAGCATCAAAGGCGCCTATGATGGAGCTACACAGTCACCAACTGCTAGTCCAGAGCAGATTCGGGCATCCGTTGACGAATGCCTCACCTTGCTCAATGGTCTCAAGTCCATCGATCTCTTTGAGCCCGCGCGCGTCGACCCCAACGTTCCTATAGAGGAGAGTGTCAGAGCGCTTGCTGAGTTAATTAAGGAGGGCAAAATTGGATCCTATGGCCTCAGCGAGGTGAGCGCTCAAACCATCCGTCGAGCTCATGCCGTATACCCTCCCGCCGCTGTCGAGATCGAACTGAGCCTGTTTTCGCAAGGAGCTCTGGAAAAGGGAGGCGTCGTCGACACTTGCCGTGAGCTCAGCATCCCTGTTGTCGGATACAGCCCCCTCGACCGCGGCTGGCTGACTGGGCAGTTCAAGACTCTCGATGATATCCCCAAAGACGACTTCCGCCGTTTTTACCCGCGCTTCCAGCCTGGAAACTTCGAGAAGAACGTAGAGCTAGCTGAGGCTGTTGGGAATGTTGCCAAGAAGAAGGGGACTACCAGCGCACAAGTCGCTATTGCTTGGGTACAGCAGCAGGGTGTTCTGCCCATCCCCGGTTCCACCAAGGTGGAGCGTGTCATGGAGAACACCAAGTACGTCGAGCTTACGCAAGCGGAGACTCAGGAACTTGACAAAGCTCTTAGCAAGGCCATTGTCTCAGGCCATCGATACCCTGAGATATTCCGTGCTCATCTGGACAGATAGGAGAGAACCGTGAGCAGGTCGATATGGATCTGATGTTACAAATGATTATATGTATACTCAACAACTCCTTTCAATCACATACGACCATAGGACACTGAAAATTAGGCTTCCCGTCCGCTCAGCCATATACAAGCAGTGTACCGGCGGATTAGTAGTTAGGTGGGTGACCACTAGCGAATCCCCGCTGTTGTATGTTTTTTGTTAGTTCACCCTATCTTTTTGCGCTCGGTGAACTCGTTTTATTATAGCTTTCACGTTATGTCAATGTAGACATATCAAAGAGATGTAGAACAGATGACTTGGAATTGAGCACAAATGGAGAGATTTTCTTGCACCCGACAAACAATTCGCGGCTATGAAATAACTCATACAGGACTTAGTCGATCGCATCTGCAGCTGCGTATTTCCTGATACCCTTGAGAATACTCTTTTGCTCTCACATACATTTTTGGAAACCCCTGCTAGCGCCTTGGTACCCCTTGTACCTGCTCAACAGCGTTTCCACAACGATGGCACACTCCTTTCCTACCTCATTCACGCCATGGACAAACTGCCACAGGAGCTGATCAATCGTATAGTGTGGTTCGCAGAGCGCTACCCAGACCAAGAAAAGTGGCATTCGGCGATAGGACAATCTTTCAAGCCCGATGGTGCGCCATCTCAGTTTCCTCGCCTTGCCATTCTCAATCGCACTTGGAAGGAAGCAGTTGAGACCATTACGTTTCACCATTTAGGTGTCAAGAGCGATGAGCTGGGATCGCTTCAGTCGATTGTAACAGGAAATCGTCGCAAGTACCTCTCCTGGATCAGTTTCAAAGCGGAACTGCCAACATATTCGGGAGAAGCATACGAACACAAGGAGTCACGGCTTGATCAGCATGCCAACAACGAGGCATTTACGAAAGCTGTTAGCGATCTTTTCACCGTGTTGCGAACCTGGGAAGATAATGGTGTGAAGAACGGAGTGCGGCTTAACATTGTGGGAGCTTCGTCGCCAACAGACTTTCGGGAAGTGGATGAGCTCCAGATTGAGCTTGGTGAATGCAGAGATATTCAATCCGCTCGTTGGGCAGACTCGCACCTGCGCCTTGTGCAACCCGAGAATCTGCCTACATTATCTAATGTGCAGCATCTCACTATCGAGAATTCGGGCGGGCGAAGACTTGCACCAAGCGTTGCACCAAATTTAGGTGTGGCACTGCCAGAGCTCAGGACAGTGGACTGGGAGTTTCCAGACTGCGAGGCTGATTCTGACGCGGGGTCGGATCAGGATTCATTGGATTCAGACTTTGATCCGGAGTGGGAGTCGGCGACATCTCCCAAGGCGCGCGCCTCAGCGCGCGCTGAATTTGCCAACAAGCTCTCGATGACGCATTTCCGCTCGCTCAATTCTGCCAATATTGTCTTATACCACTGCACTCCTTCAGACCAGAGGTACACAGTTCCGAGCATTGTGCCAGAAGGCTACACATACGACCCGTTCAGTTCATCAATCCGAACCTTTTCACAATGTCTTACAACTCTCACTTTGAGTGCGCACGTCGACCCTACGCTATTTTGGCCATCAGATGGAAACGCGATTCCACCGTCTTGGCCACACTTGAAGTCGCTTGACATCACATTTGACATGGTCGCTCCATCTGGTAAATGGTACTTCACTGGTCCAACACCGGCCTACGATTCCGACGACGACCCCGAGCACGGAGTTATTGGAAGTGTCGATACACGCGAATTCAGCTGGGCAGACTTCCGGCAGCACCCCGATCCAGAGACCTTCGATCCTTTTCTCGGCGCGCTCGCAAAAGCCGTTACTCAGATGCCAGTTCTCGAGTCCTTCATGCTTACGTCTGATATGGTGGGTAAGGCAGGGAAACTGCACATTTCATATCACGCGCCAGGCCAGAGAGCGGAGTGGGGTGATGAAAGGCCGGAGGACAAGGATCACAGAAGGATTTACTACGCGTGTGAGACTGGGGTATGGGTACCAGAGCCACAGATCTCCGAAGGGTTGAAACGCGCAGGAGTTCAAAAGTACGGTGGGGAAGCGATCGAGCGATATGTGGGAAGTCAGTACTATTGAAAGTGAGCAGGTTGAATACGTGCGTAGGAACATACGTTTAAACGCGACTAATATCGCTGTAATAGACCGCATCAACAGTCATCTGTCGCAGTGGTTGTTGAATCGCGAATACTTTGAGCGTCATGCGCAAGAAGAGGTTGATAAGGCGGCGCATATTTCTTTGACTCTCATTTCGAAACGGTGCTCTTCCCCTACGAGTCGATGTCCTGCGTCTTTGACTATTATCCGTGTCCTTTTGCTATCTTTCGTTCTCAGTGTCTTTCACAACCTCTACTCCGCCTCGCTCACCCAGCGATTACTAAGGGTTTTCTCCTTTGCCTCGCAGAACGAGACGTGTTGTATGTTGAACTCATTTGACGACTGGTGAATCTAATTTCGGAGACTTCATGATGCTGCCGCTGTGCAGTAAGATAGACAATGTGTGCGTGCACGATCGTCTCGTGCATTCCTCGTGTTAGCGTCAAGTGTGACAAACACCGCTGCGCTCTCGTCTTTACGCGCAACGATACCGCTCTCCGAAAATTTGGTTCCGACGCCATAACGCTCGCTAAATCCCACCTTCACTTTCGTTATGCCCTGATACTGTCCCTGCGCTATTCCCCTACCTATCTTTCCATGCATACCTCATCATATATACTGTTACCTTACGGTCCCAACAGCCAATATCAGAGTTGTCTTACGGGTAACGACGATTCGCAAACACAATGCGGACTGCCGCGATTCCACACTGCATCGTTACTGGAGCTGTCGAAGCTCAATCATCTTGTTACGCAAAGAAAGCTTAAGTCTGCCTGCCAGCAACAAAACAGCATGGGCTTCCAGCGTAACACTAAGAAGATCAACATGGGTCCAGCGACAGGAAAAGAGAAGCGCGGCCGGGCAAAGCGAATGCCTCAAATATCTGTTCGCAAGATATCCCAAGCTGGCTCCAAAGGCGAGCCCAGTATCCGAGTAGGCGCCTCACAAGATTTACCGATCACGCTCGATAGCGATGATGATGCGCCAGCAAGAACTCCTTTGCAGTAAGCTCGATAGGCGATACACACAATGCACCTCAGATCAGCGCTAAGGTGAGCAGATTGGCCCATCATCAATCTGCTATCTCACTCGTCGATCCGAATTCAGGAGGTTTTCATTATGATCCTCAAATGTCCTAAAGGAACCAAGATACGTTGAATAGAAACGTCAACGCGCCACTCGAGAATACCCATGCGCCCACAGACTGCGTTCCGCGCCGCTCCTCACCCACGTCTTCCAGTAGCACGAGGCATCAGGAGAAAATTATTTTGGGAGACACTACAAAGACACAGAGCCCTGTTAGCACATTCGCATACCGAGGCGCGTCTTCGGATGTTATCCAAAGTCCTCTTAGTCGTGGAGGTGCAGCGGCAACTCACGAGCCTGCCATATGTCGCAAACGTCGTCGTTTTCACAGTGCTACAACAGCAGATGACGGAAACATGAGAACACAAGGGCTACGCACTGATTCTGGGTTTGTGACGACTTCGAAAGCATCACAACATCTCTAACAATGAATGGTAGACGTTCGAACGCTAGTTTAAGAATCCGATCGACCACGATGGCTGATGCCGGGACCTCGCGACTGCCCGCTCATGAAATGTCCGACACATCAACCTCCTGGGGCACCCAGTCGGGAACCAAACCTCCTACGGGATACAAACATGAGTCTCCTAGATATTGATGACTTCAGTATGAGAAGCAAAGTCGCTCAACTGATGGCTGTAGTACCGGCTCTTGCTGTCATAGATCTCTAGCAACTCATCATCGATAAAGAGGGTGACTTAACACGAGCCAGGGAACAAGCTATTAGAATGAGCGAGGCACCAACAGTGCGGTATCGAACTGGAGTAGATGAAGATAGTGACGAGATTATGTTCAAGATAGACTCGAATGGTCCAGCATTGGAATGGGATGACGACGAGCCATATCCCGATTTCGGCACTGCTACATCAACTCGTCCATCAAAGCAACTACTGAAAGCTACAAGGTTCATAAGTCTACAAGCTTTGCTCGAGCAGCTAAAAGCACGAAGTCAAACACGAAATACCGCTCGAATGTAGGCGCAAAACGAACGACGTCGGCATTCACGAATCCTACGCACGCAAGAGGAACCAGCAGTGGCCGCGACTTTGTTGTTCTAGACAACTTCGTCCACTACAGTCTCGATTCTAATGTTTCCAATAACTCCGACTCCTCTACCAGCACTGATGTACACGACAGATGTGTAGATGGCGACATTGAGATACTAGATGTAACGGGCTAATCAAGAGATGCTTGCTGGTAGATTAAGTTGAGATGAATTAACTATCGAGATCTCCTTAGGATAAGATAGGTATTTAGGTGTAGGCAAATCTAAACTCTAGGCAAGTTATAGATAGCGCCTAGTACTCTAGCTAAGTTCCGGCGCAATCTTAAGCGGAGTTAGATAGCTATCCTAGCCCCGCCTAGAACTCCGGCTGCGTCCCAGCGCAATCCCGGGCAGGTTCAGATAACTAACCTAACCTCGAGACTACCTAGCTAAGGCTTCTTACTCTAAGCCTCTGCCTGTTGTAATAGCAGCAGGCATAAGTTCAGTATGTAAGAGGCTACGCCGGTGAGTCGTACGACAGACGCCAGGAAGGGAGGAACCTTTCTCCGTACACTTTTAGCGCAAGTAGCGTACGAACGCTTTGCGCTATAAGAAGAGAAAAGTACTATTACTTCTTTCTTTCTCTATCTTTCTTCTTCTGTATATAGGACAAATGCATACTCGTTAGCAGGCCTCTTTCCGCCCATAACACAGTAAGTAGGTGTTCGGTCTAGCTAATAATATATAATATCCTGCACTATAATTAGTAGTTTAGTAGTTATACGTACCTTTTTAGTTGCATAGTATAGTAGTGTAGATCTTTGTTCTAATAGTAAACAGCGTAGAAATTAGGACTTCGAATTAATGTAACATTAGGTAAGCATTCTTATTATGCTAAGCTAACAGCTAGTAGATTAAGGCTGCGAGTACTTGATCGCTTAACGCGACCTACTTAAAGATAGTAGAAAAGTATAACTCTATAGCCTGTGTATCTTCTAGATCACCGACCCATCCCACGTGCATATCAGGCCTAATTACAACGACAGCACCTTTCGTTCTGTCAACGCCCCATCTCTCGTACGCCAAACCATCGCAGTAGCGGTCATAGTGCACAGCCTGATCAACATGGATACGTGTGTGGTCCCAGCCATGGTAATCGGCGTCGAAAGGGCCGTACAGTGCGACAGGGAAGTCAAACATTGAGATAGAGTCCGTGCTACCAACGGTGCTGTGGATGGCGAGAAGATCAATCATCGACTTGCAGGGTCTTTCGTGGAGGAAAGAGATGGCAGGATGTTGGCTGGTGGCCAGGGCATTCCGCAACAGCGGAGGCGAGGGCTGGACGAAGCAGTATGGGTATCGGGTGCGAAGAAGCGATGTCGCATTACCGTTCCTGTCTTTCTTCTCTTCGTCAAGTTCTTTGCAGAACGTATTGACTCTGGCCATTTGATTTGGAAGACTCACGTCTCCAGCCAGAAGGACAATCCTGAAGCGACCGTCACTCTGAAATAGCTTGGTAGTCCAGTACAGCTGCGAGTTCACGTGGCCTAAAACTCGTTGATGTTTGAAAGACTCTCCAATAATGAGCCCAGTCGCAGCAGCTTGGTTAGACAACGTTTTGGCAACCAACATGCTTTCCGGATAATCGAGCTTGAAGCCGTCTGCGAACTCTTTGAACCGCTCATGTTGCTTGAGGTACTCTCCGGGGTCAACGATTCCGTGTTCACCGAAAAGTGTTCGATCGTAAGCGACGAGTCGTTGAGCGATGGGGTATCGTTCCCCCACATAAGTCGTAAGGAGAGCTTTCTCATCGCGAACTATACCAGCTGCTGCCATGGCAACTTTCCATCCGAGGTTGTATCCGTCTTGCATGCTTGTGTTCATGCCCAATCCGATCTTGGGTGAATGCATGTGTACAGCGTCTCCAGCTAGAGAGATGCGAGCGGAGGGATGTTGGTTGCGTTCGGCAACAAGCTGACCGACCCCATACACACTCCACCATTCACAAACTTTGAAGTCTAGTGTGTACGGCTGGAAGAACTTTTTGGCTTTTTGGAAGATCTGGTCGAGAGTGACTGATGAGCGATCAAGCCTTTCGTTAGAAGACGCGGTATCCAAGGGTACGTAGAGACGCGTCATATTGCGCTCGCGGGGGATGATCATCAGTATCCCTAGCTCAGTCTTGATGAAGGAAGGGTGATGTATATCGGGGAAATTCGTCATTGGGACAATGTCTATCGCGCCCCTAATAACGGTCAGTGAATGCAACTTGGGGACATATCGAAGTTGATGACATACCATACGGAGTGAGCTGAGGCGCCTTCAAGCTTGTAGTTCAGCTGTTGCCTAAGCCAGCTATGTGCGCCATCGCAACCGATCACGTATTTGGCCTTGACTAGCTCAACATGCCCGGGCGAGCCGCTAGTACCGCTCTCCTGATGTACCTCATCGTCCGGTAAATTGCCCTTGGCGATGACATCCCGTCCGCCAAAAGCACCTGGTGCTGGGGGTGGATTCGCCTCAATGTCGGAAAGCGTACGCAAAGTCAGTTGGATAGGATAGTTGTGTGGGTTATTCTCTTGGGAAGCATCGTAGACGAGGGATTCAGCCACAACACCGCGCTCCACCTTGAACCCGCCGTTGGAAACCTCAGCGATTGAATCGAGGATGAAACGTTCAATACGTCCCTGGGAGATAGTGGTAGCCAGGAAAGGAGAGGGTAGGTCGTTGACGTAGTCTCCCTGAAGCTGCTGCGTACCTGCACGGATGAGTTGTCCGTTAGAATCTCGGAACTGTTTTTGAGTTAATTGAATGTGCCTTGCCAGTGAAATTATAAACAGTTAACATACCCAGTTCTTCAGGTTTTCGAATATGAACGATTCTTTCGCAAGCTTCTCAATTATCCCCCCGCCCATACTGTCGAAGAACTCATTCGTACGTGGCCTCAGCCCGTCGGCATGGCCATTGATCACCTTGGTTCCACGCTTGTCGATGATGCGTGCCTTGATGCCACAACGCGCCATCCACCAAGCGGCCATGAGACCCGCGGGCCCAGCACCTATTATGACCCTGAATAAGCGCGTTAGAATCGTTTGCTGAAGGAATTGAACTGGTTTTTTTTTTTGAGAACTCACACATTGGTCTCCGACTCCGTAGTAGGCTCTAGGGCTTTGTAAGGACACATGTTTTGTTGACAGAATGCAAGGATCGCACGGAAGATTGTATGATGGTAGCAGATTTCAGATGTAGTACTCGTGTAGTTAACTGACGCCATCCCCCGTCGTCTACAAAGCAATATAAATACAACTACCTGAAGTCATCAACAAGGATACCCATGATGCGTACCCACCTTCAGCAAGGCGTCAGGGAGCGTTTCGTCCGCCTCACACAGTGTTTGTCTGTTGTGTACATGATTGCGTACGAAAAAGCTAACAAAATGACGACGTCTTACTTCCAGGAGTCTATCCAACCAGGCATGTTTTGCAAACATACGCTCGAATATTAGCGGAGGCCTCGGCCGAGCTCCACCTCAGTACGCTAGCTGTCATCACACGTTGCACTCCGCAGCCCGCGGAGAGCGTACATCGCTTCTTCGAGCCTCCTTTTTGAGGCCCCTGGATTAACCTTGATGGTTGCTGATTCTGATTAGGGTTTGAATGACAGGCCTCCACGAAACTTTGTCGTGATGTGCGATGCGAGGGGCAGTATCCAATGCTGACACCGAATGGCACTCAACCCGCACGTCCAATGCCGCAGATCATGCACAAGTATATAGGTGTACTAGAAATACTATGATATTTTGAATCGCGACGTTCAATACACAAAGCTCTTGTTGGATACATACTGTTGGATTTCTCACCTTGCATGATCCTACACTTTAGCTCACCACAAGATCCTCTTTCTGCACATGAGCCGCTTCTCTGCCCCTGACTCGCTCAAACGTCTATTGACCAGCCAAATCATCATATGTCCTATAGACCTATATGATCATCACTAAACTCGGCCATAGTGTGTCTGCACCAAGGACGCACCTCACATTGTGAATAATTAGAAAGAGGATGTTAGCCTTGTGGAAACGACATTTTGGATGATTCACAAGTCTTAAAAGTGAAACAAAGACAGAAAATAGTCTTTACGCAAATAATTCTTATGTTTAGCAATTTCTTTTATCTTAAAGTGACAAACTCTTACTTACTTTGCTTTCTTAGTAAGACAGATTCTGTTTGTCATCTCTCTTTTTAAATCATACTATTGCTACCCAGAAATGTTACTACACTAGACTAATCATCCTTCTTACTCCAACCTCCCGCTATGGTAGTGCAATTCCCCAGATTCTCATATACGAAGCCAAGACCCCTTCTTAAGAGAAGAACCAGGCCATCAAAGGCTGCATTTCGCGCGGTAGTAACTCATCTGAACTCTATCGATTGTAAAGCTGGCAGATTTCTCGTTCTTGCGATCGTGAAGCTTTTGAATGACGAAGAAATAAGCCCCGAGGACGAGTACAGAATGGTGACCGATGCGGCGCAGTAGGCCCGGTACATGCCAAGTTGCCGTCATAGTTTCTGATCACGGCACCAGGAAAGTACTGAGGATGAACAGCGATTCAACTACTAGAGACCGAATTGAACGTAGAAAAATGGGAAGAGCAAAGCCGTATCGGAGATCTGTCCACGACAACGACGTGTGGTCATAGACTCAGATGATGAGGAAGACGACAGTAAGTTTCGATATACCACATCTTACATTCGCCACTCTTTTCTCACTCATATCAACACTACCAATTCGCTCCTCACCCCCCAGTGAGAACAATGGCAAAAGAAAGCGATCAGTGGTCCCGCCTGCTGGTAACATAAAGCTACAAAAGGACGGCTTCTTGTCTAGCGTCGAAAGCAATGACAGCAAAAAGATCAAGAAGTCAAAGAGGCATCAACACGGAAGGATGAACTGCATCTGAAGATGCGTCTAGGACACTACGGCAGCGAAAATAGATATGTATGGCTCGATGCGATACGTCGTTCAGTACTAGTAAAAGATGATTGCAAGCCACTTCGCTTGCCATCTAGCGAACAAAAAGCAAAACAAGAGCCGCAAAGATCTAGTCATCTAATCATTATCACATTTGATCAGAATCTAAACACATAGCCTCATTGCTATACAACCATGAAACTCTCTGCTTAATCTAGCCCCTTCCTTTCCCAACACCTTTTCACGACGAACAACCCTCCCTTTCTACTCAATAACGAAGCACCTTCACCACAACGAAAGCGATACCGAAAAGTAAGACGATTCCAGCGACGATGATACCGATAGTAGCACCAGTCGATATACCGCCACCATCAGATCCGGGGGCTTCTGCTTTCATAGTCAAATCAAGTGCTGAGGTAGGTGTAGCAAGGGTATCTGCCGCAGAGATTCGGTGTAAAATGCCCTCAATAGTGTGTGAGGACACCAATGTCGAGAAATATGTTCGGGCGAAGTCTACTGGCGATGTTACCGTTGGTGTAAGCAAAGAGAAGGGAGGCATAGAAGGCGCGCAGTTGCAGTTGTGGGTTGGTGTGGGCGCGACGGCGCTGGGGATGTAGGGGTAGAATAGTGGCATGTTGTTGTAATGACGTTTTGTTGGATACAAAGGTGGTTGGAAGTCCGGCTTTGAGAGTATCTTATGATGCGTCGAGAGAGAATGATGAAATGTGGTGAAGAGACTCCAAAGATCTCTTGTAGACCAGGTGGAGATGTGATGTGAAGACTTGCGAGACATGTTGCATTCACAATATTCGCTTTGAAGACTCTGGAATCATTTTGTAAGTAAACAACGTAAAGCCCTTAAGGTCAGTGTGCACTACTCACTGCTGGTTTGCGCAGTTTGAAGCCGGCATAGGACACCGTTTTTCGCCTCATCCACATCTCTCTTGCCATGGAATTGTATCTTTATAGAGTTGACTCATCTTTACTCTCTATCTTCTCGCGGCTCTTTCTGGTGCGCGAATATATGCGCTATTTGCGCTGGCCCCAATGAACTGTTGCATCTGCGTCTCTACCTCTTTCTTCGCCATGCGCTCCTGCTCTTGTTGCGCCTGTAGTTGCTTCTTGTTTTGATATCGCTTCACAGTTTGCAGGTAAAATACCCATACTATAAATGCGAGGAAAGACGGCGCAAAAATGCACATTGGAATAAACCATGGTAAAGGAATAGGACCGATTTTGTGTTCTTCGGCGTTGATGGGTTCCGCGCGGTGCTGGAATTTAAGCGCTGGCATATTGTATTATCTATGTAAAGAACGTGGTAGGAATATTATCCGGTTGCGAAAATATATGTAGAAACGACTGTGGGTGAATTGTTGAATGAATGTGGACGAGTGAAATGTCGAAGGGTGGTTCACGATAGTTAAGCCGTGATAAGAACAATGAAACCCAGAAAAAGTAATATAAAGAAAGGAACATTGATGGGAAGAACTAATCACTGTGTTTGAAGTAACGAGTATTAGGATTAAAAGCAAGATTGCAGGATATATGTGCGAAACCCAAAACCCCGAGGTCCACCCGCTGAAAACGCGTCTCTGACAACTGCTTGTGTTTCATCTTCAGCGACCACACCACATTTTCGGGTGCACCCTCACAACCACCCAAAAGGACCACGACGCATTGTAGGCGAGTTAAGAGGTGAGACATTATTGTAATCTCGCGTACGGTTGTGATCAATCTGTCCATCGTCCGAACTCAACGGGGAGACTGGCTGATCAATTATATCTAGAGGGCGCAGGTCGGATGAGGGCACCGGCAGCTGGGTTACAGGACGGGGTTTAGGTACCAGCTTGCGTGTTGGGATGGAGCTGGGAAGCTGCGGAGATACATACGCGCCACCGTTACCGCCTCCGGAAATGGAAATCGACTGAAAGTTGTCAGCGCTACTGGCTCGATCTACACAGTCTCGGGTAACATGCACACCTTTTTCAGAGAAACCGTCTTGCCAATTCTGAGCGCGAGCAAGATCGACAGGATCCATGCCATAGCCCTCGGAGATTGGAATGTCATCAGGACGAGTGACTGAAGGTGAACCATCCCGGTAGCGACGACGACCGCGAGTGTACGGGTAATCTCCCTTTTCC
>Ga0268250_10000487_pt1 | contig 18836 bp, 17 predicted proteins | sample AgamicAsSfe_FD_200448 | JGI IMG/M metagenome (GOLD analysis project Ga0268250, IMG submission 200448) | Agave microbial communities from Guanajuato, Mexico - As.Sf.e (v2) (version 2) | ecosystem: Host-associated > Plants > Phyllosphere > Phylloplane/Leaf | place: Guanajuato, Mexico | collected... | reverse complement strand
CGATGACATGGATCTGGGAGGCGCAAGAACGAATTCGACATCATCCACGTCGACTCCAGCACCCCAGTACATCAAGGCAAGCGCATCCGCCATAGTCATCGCATAAGCGACAACATCGAGGCCAAGGTCTTCCATCTGGTTGATATGCAGCGCAACGTTTCGGAGGCTGAAACGCTGGAAACGCGATGTGCTTGTCAACCTATTCCCCCTCCGCCGGCCTAGGTAGGGTCGAATGAGACAGTCACCATCATCGTTGTTACCCTTCACAAAGGCAGCGATAGGTGGGTTTCCAGGCAGAGATAGATCTACGATCTTGTCGCTGACTGATCGGGGTACTTTGGGGATTCTTTCCGATATGAGCGCTCTGCACTCTTCATAGCCAGTTGGGAAGCGATGGAGGCACAGGTCCCACCAGGACAGGTCGCTCGACTGGATAAGCTGATCACATTGAGGTATTGCGAGCGGCATAGTGATCAGGTGTTGTTCGATGCTCTGACTGATCTTGAGATGCATGTTGTAGTCGTTCGTGATCGATCGTCCAGGGCCTCCGTCCTCGCGCTTGACGACGCTTGTGCTGTCTTCCTCGGCGATCCAAACGCTGCCGCAAAAGCCTTTTCCGATACATCGGTACGGATTGTGCCCGTTGAACATGATAAAAACAGTAATAAGGTAGTGACTTGCTTGTTGATGCAATTGCAGTGGGAGAAAGCGATGATGCGAAGAGTGGTCTTATGTAACGAACGCGATTGACTCAGAGTGGTACCATGGTTCTCCAGCGATTATACCGTGCAATGATGTTGTAGTTTATCATGTGCGAGACTTCTACAATCGCTATAACACAGATGACATAGGTGATACTATAGCTTTCCCGACTACCGATAAAAGATAAGAAAGTAGAATCATGTCAAGTATTTTCATCTACCCTTTTACCCCACGAAGTGCGCAACGACCATACCGAGTCTTGCCAAGATTGCACAGCCTGGAGAGAATGTATTTCGGGCACGTCGCACACTCCCTGGCTCAAATGCGCCTTGAGACATTGCCGTGCCAGACGGTAGCGTCGTTGCCTAACGACCGTGCCGCGGGTGGCCTGAGTTCATAGACATATAACCAACACCCAACACTCACATGCACCTTAGTAGCCAGAGGAACGTAATCGAGCTTGCTTCAAGACTGTCTCAATCTGTGAAGCTCTAGCCCTAGATCGGCCTTTCATTACTCAATCTTTCCCGCAAGCATGGGTCAAAGCCAGTCTCAAGCAGCAGATCAACCCCCAGAGCCGCAACTTAGCCAGGAAGAGCGCTCACAAATGCAAGCTGAGGTAACTTTCTTGATCGCTCAACCTATGTTACATTGTTGACATGTCTGAAGATGCGCGCAAAGCAGCAGGCAGCCCTCGACAAGCGTTTTACCGGTCAGTCAAGGTCAAGGAAGCCCTCACCCACAGGCGCGCAAGCTAAGAGGAAGCCGACTGCGCTCGAGGAAGCGAGCAAAGAGAACATCGGGTGGCGCAATGCCGATGCGCAGGCAGAGTTCAGAAATTGGAACTAAGGGATGTTGCGATGGGAGCCATAACCAGGGAGATCGATGCGACAAGCGTTGGCGACGACATGAAAGCTGAGTCCTCCATACACGGGCTACTCACCACCCGGTATCACCAGGTTGAATCTGAGAAGGCGTTATAGAGTGTAAGAAAGGGGGCAGGGTTGGCTTCCACAAGCGGATACGGCGTTATTGAAGTTCTTAAGCAAAGCGAATAAGCAGATTTCATCCTCCTCTCACGATATCCCGTTTCCTTCGCACCCTGAGCCCGCTTAGAGGATAATCATTCGGCGGGAGTCGTGCTTCCTCACAAAGCTATTAACCGTGCAAGGAGCCAAGGGATCCGCGGGGAAGCGCATCCGCGCTAGCGGATTAGTCATCGTAAGCCGCAACCCAGCCCCAAATCATCGTAACTTTCTATTGCACTCATGCACTCGACTCGTCATCGCCACTATGACGGAACAGCGCGTCGCGAAGCGCAAGACTCACACCAAGTCGCGAAAAGGATGCTTCCAATGCAAACAGAGACATACCAAAGTACGTGTCCACATTCGATCCTTTCGCTGCGTTCTCCAGCCAATCACAGTGTACTATCCGATATGCTGCCTCTACCCCGGCAAATGGTCCCTCAAGCTTAGATCCCGAGCGCGACAAGTACTGGAAGGCTGCGAAGCTTCTATGTTATGATATGCGCCTCTATACTTACCACATCTCATAGTGCAATGAAGCGCGCCCCCGCTGTGGAAATTGTGTTCGCTTGGACATTCATTGCCATTTTCCATCTATGCCAGACAGCTACTCAACATCCCCACAAAACAGCCCAGGTGTCTCCTCGCCTTTCGTTGATACACATCATGCCGAAAGTCCTGAAGCAAGTCCGACTAATTCCAAACTGCCACTCGCTGATCTGCGTTTGTTGCATCACTGGACAAAGTCGTGCGCAAAGTCGTTGCATCCAAACCCTGCAATCCGGAGTGTCGTTTGGCAGGTAAGATTCTTCTCTCTTTGCCGCCTTATTAAGGCTACGAGGCTAATAACGACTTGATTCGTAGAACGAGTTCATCGAGTTGGGCTTCGAGTACCCTTTCCTCCTTCGCGGCTTCTTGGCTCTTTCAGCAGTTCATAAAGCATCCCTGCTTGCGCCCAGCGAAAGACAGAACCTCCTACTCCAGGCAGACTCACATATCAGCCATGCATTAGATACCTATCGAAAGAACCTAGAGACGCCAAACGTTGAGCTGGCGATACCGATGTTTATGCTATCCTCGGTCATCCTAACTTACAACTTCGGTTCAGCACAGCTTGAGCGTCCCGAAGACCCCATTCGCGCGCTTCACCACTGCTTTATGCTGCTACAAGGCATCAAGATTGTAGTAATTCCTCACTGGGATCGGATCAAAGATAGTTCTGTGTTCGCTCACATGACGGACATGGCGCCCCCAGAAGCTTTGGATGCATTGGACACGCTTGCAAGGGAAGAGAACCCCCAAGAGATTCTCCGGCTCAAAGAGCTTACCGAACTTCTGCTGGACAGTCAGGACAAAGAAGCCTGTGCCACCGCTATCGACGAACTCCACGTAACCTGGCTGCGCTTTCGGCACATATCACCGGACCGTGATGAATATTCCTTGCTCTTTCTTTGGCCTGCTAGGCTAAGCAATCGGTTCTTCGACCTCCTTGCATGCCATAATCCGGTGACCTGTATCATTACGACACATTTTGCTGCACTGCTGGCCCAATGTCGTCCAGTATGGTGGGTAGTGAAGTGGCCTCAATGGCTTCTCGTTGCGTCCGAACAGTTGCTGGCGGCGACACCGGATCTTCTGAAATGGCTTGACTGGCCGCAACAGATCATCCATGCCCAAGCCTGGACTGCGACGACCACTCCAGCAGCTTCTTGAGGACCGGAGTTGGTACGAACCCTGGCACCATCAACGCCGCGCTCATTGTATCATACCACCAGTTGTTGGGCTTGCGCAGGTGGTTGTACTAGCATAGCCCACCTCCATGCGCTGTTGATGGTTGTTCGTCGTGCTAGCAACGGGTCTACGCTGCGAGGCTCAGGCAGACTCAAAGAAGGGCATAGCTTGCGAGTTGCCGCGTATTTGAAGCAATGTCAATGAGGCGAAGCAATCGAGAAATCCAATAATGGAAGGGGTCCTGCACCGTTTAAGTCCCAAGTCCTGCGGCTAGTCCGGCAAGTTCCATACGGCCGATACGGGACCCACCAAATCTCCCCGAGATGGTAAAACGTCTTGGCAGCGTATTTCGCGAAGCGTATTCCGTACAACAACTTCAACGCGTCCTTAGCTTAGGCTAAGGATTGCGCTGTGGGTTTGTTCTTTAAGATGTCTCGACAACGCATTTTGAGATGTAGGAGGATCGATTCCAAAGACGCATTGCTTTCCTTGTATCACGACTGAACATGTCCGACACCACATACCGACCGGCACTTGACGACCCTAACGCATACGTTCTCTACCGGTACATTCCCTCAACAGTAGCGGCGATTGTTTTTGTGGTTGTTTTCGGTCTCACCACTCTTGCTCATGTCTTCCAGCTCATCAAGAAGAAGACATGGTACTTCACACCTCTCGTGGTCGGAGGTCTATGTAAGCCTCGAAGTGGCTTGCGTCCAAGACGGCATCGCTGACGAGACAATACAGTTGAGGTCATAGGATTCATCGGACGCTACCTCTCGCATGATGATGTCTGGGCACTCGGACCGTTTATCATGCAGTCGCTGCTTATTCTACTTGCTCCGGCACTGTTCGCGGCGTCTATCTACATCATACTAGGTCGAATCATCCTGCTGGTGGATGGAGAGCGATACTCTCTGGTGCGACAGAAGTGGCTCACGAAGTTGTTCGTTACAGGAGATGTGCTCAGCTTCCTGATGCAAGGCTCAGGTACGTACCTGATGCATTACTGCCATTAGATCGCAAGCTAATGTCTGATATAGGCGGCGGTATTCAAGCGATGGGTACGCTAGACGCCTTGCATACCGGCGAGCAAATCATCATTGGCGGTCTTTTCGTCCAATTGATCTTCTTCGGCCTTTTCATCGTCGTGTCGGGAGTTTTCCACTACCGCCTTGTTAGAGATCTTCCTCTAAAGAAGCGCTATAGTCCGTTGTCGCTGTTCAAATCTCGGAGATCTAGCCCAAGCATACACACCTCATCCACCGTACCCAGGGCCAGTCTATCTCAACTACCTTGGAAGCGTCACCTCTACACCCTATACCTCGCAAGCGCTCTCATTATGGTGCGAAGTATCTTCCGCGTCGTAGAATACATCCAAGGGAACGCAGGATATCTACTCAGCCATGAGGTATACCTCTATATCTTTGATGCCACACTCATGTTCTTTGTCATGCTGGCATTCAACTGGACCCATCCAAGTCAAATTACAGACGCGTATCAGAAGAGATTACGAAGCGGTTCGCCCATTGAGCTCCAACGTTCCCACGATACAGCAACAGGCGCGGACGAGGAACACATGCTAGAGAGTCGGGAGGCGAAGAATAGTGTACGCACTGGTGGCTGGGTTCCTTCCCGAGGCTAAGAAGAATTGTCAGCGACACCACCGATTCTTCATCATGAAGGCGGATTCATTAATCAACCAGATATAGCCCGGATGAACGCTAAGCAAGGGATTATCTTTTTAGGGCAAGACTTAGTAATATAGATCCATGTCAACGAGCTGTATAGATATCGTTATTACCATTTAAAAATTGCTCCACTGTAATACAGCCATTAAATTAGACATACTGCTCAGGCAGACAACACCATATCAAACACAGCCATCGTAGGCGTAGCGATCACAAGATCTTAATTCTAGCAGGGGAGGAACATTCAACGCCAACAGGGCAAGACCATGTTGTTTATTGAATTATGTGAAGGAAAACCGTCATGATGATGATTCATAGGGCCTACTCCCTCCCTGTGTCTGTAGTCTAGTCGTTCCCAAGAACCAGTACCATTATGCTCTTGCTGATGCTCAAGGTCCAATCGCCGGTAGCATGTGAGTTTCGCCTTGATTGGCGGGCCCAACTCCACCCCTCTTGCGTCGGAAAAGATCCCCAACTCTTTGACCAAATGCGGGCAGTGGGGCCTGAGCTCGGTAGTATGAGTATTCCCATAGCACGTGAAAGGTGACAGTCTTTCTTATCCATGTAGGTGTGACGTAGGTCATGCAAGATCCCGATACCTGCCATGCGAATCATGCTGCACGAAATTTGGAGCTGCATGGTGGAGCTCCGACGTCTCTCCGCCTTCACGCCGAAGGAGAATCATTATCTCTAGAGCGCAAAATTCTCCTCGGCGCCGAGTGATACAGGTATTATAGGTTCTCAAAATAATCTTCTTAGTTCTGTTGTGAAGGGCCTGGTTGTCGTCTTGAGCCCAGCTTGTCTGCTTGGTCCTGGAGATAAATGGCTATCCTTTGATCTGAACAGTTCATATGCGAATTGGCGAGCTCTAGCCACTGCCGTCGCTCTTGCTCCAACAGATTCAACTCTGCTTTCAAAACACGATTCCTGCGCTCGGCTTCCCGAGATGTCTCAACCAGCTGTTCCTGCTCTTGTTTTTGTTTGGTCCGACATTTGCTAGCAGCTTTGCGATTCTTTTCGAGGTATATAGCCCGCGCTGAGCCAGGCTCAGCGTACTGGTATCTCGGTCTCCGTCGTCCTGGTGGAGGAGTTGTCATCGGCGACGCAGCTTCTTTCTTTGGGTAAAGACTGTCGTGTCGTCCTTTGACGTCGGTGTCTTCGTAGAATTGCGTCGCATCGTTGGCATCGAACTGGGTTTGCGAAGGAGATATAGTTGGTGTAGTGTGTGAGTTTGTAGACCGGTTAGAAGGCGTGAACACCGAAGCGTGGTCTGCGACGGGGTATGCGTTCGCAATCGATGTTAAGTTCGTGTTGACGTCTGCGCTCGAGCCAAAAGGCTGTGAGTTAGACGACTGGTGTATGAGCGGCGCATAATTTGCCATATACTGGTATCCCGCATGTCTCTCATGGTGTGGGGTCAATGTAGTGAGATTCGACATAAGCCCGTAATGATCGTGACCAGCGGAATCTGGTGTTTGCCTTAGCTGTGCTTGGTTTGGATGATACACGCGGTATCCTTGCTGTCTGGGCATTATAGGAATATGCCCGTCTGGGATATGGGAAAAATTTCGATCAGAAGGCATGAGTACTAAGCTCATGTTAACAATCTTCTGCCTGTGAGGTCTTGTGTTTCAGGGTGATCCGCTACCACCTTCGCAGAATCAACACTGAATATTGAATGTGGTAGGTTAAACCAACACCGGACGGTACAATTGGCTTGTTGAGAAATAACACAGAGTGCTGAGGAATTTCCACGTGTCTGGAGGGGTCAGAACGGCTGAAGTTGTACAAGGTGATTGTGAAATGATGTGGGTAGCAGATGCGTTATGGGGAAAGAAATAAATGACTGTTTATCCATGGTTGGCGGCTTCCATAACCGTGGACGGCATGACCCTGCCCAGAGATGTGATACCGAGCGGAGCAGTCTCGACTGGTGCGCTGAGTCGAACGCGTGGTACCGGTACTAGGCACGCAAGTCTACGGTGTACTGTAGTGTGTCAAGGAAGCCCATGACGGTGCGGAAGACATGCCCGAGCAGGATCGACGCGACATGCCGATTGAGATAGCTGTGCGGCAGCGTATACCGCAGCCAATAGAACTAAAGTCACATTGCAGGGCACTGCAAAGAGACGCGCTTTGCGAGATTGGTATCTTCCCATCGCTGGGTATGCTAACAAAGAGTCGTCCGCTAGCTGAGCAGTCGCGTCGAGGGGCGGTGGTAGAAGAAAGAATTCAACGAACACGATTAGGCAGCGCAGCTGCTGTCCACGAATCAGATCACGAGACGAAAGCTGGCCCTCGGCGGTGGTAGGAACGGCGCGCTGGCGTTGCAGCGGGGAAAACTAGCCAGCGGCATGACGTCGGTGTGTCTGTTCAGAGGTTCTCAACCAAACCAAGAGCAGCAACTGTTGCATCAGGTACGGTTGAGTGGTCTACCCTAGTCGTCTCGGTGGATGTTCGACGTTGAACCACGTGCCGCCACTAATGCGAGTCGCCATCTATGCCACCAGCCACCATACCCTTGGGGCCCCCACCAACTGCTCCTGAAATTATGGCTCCAAACCGGCTGCACAGTCGCAAGCGACAAGCGAGAAAAGAGAAGGTCTTACATCCTAAAGCTCCACACACGCACGTCTGAGAGATGACAAAATTCCAAATTCCAAAATCCAATGCGCTCACGAGCTCGTTGCTTTTGCGCGTTCGTCGTACCAAGATTGGCGTAAATTTAAATTCGAGAAGGATGTCGATGCCGCTTTAGGAACATTCCTCCGCGGATGTACGTGTGTGTCATATCGGCAGTTTAGCTCTCGAGCTCGTGGTACATGTACTGGGTTTGGTGTTGCACTGTTACTGTATGTCTCTACGCCGACGTCATTCTGCTTGGTGAATCCTCTCGGTCAAGTCTTCCGACGCCTTACGAGACCTCCGATAGGCTGTCAGTTCTTTGACCACAACCATAGTGCCAGGGCCAGGGCCTGCGGAACAGGGAAGGTTGTGGTAGAAGGCATCGTGAATCCTAAGAGAAGAAAGTCCTTGCGAGCCGCGATTCTTAGCCGACAACAATGAACAGAGTGCCAAATCGCAAGGCTGTAGATTAACTTCGTCGACTCTGAACTCTTCATCACAATACTTTATGCGAATACTAGGCTGGCGGGCAAAGCCCGTTCAATGACATGGAGAGCTCGACAAGCAAATGTTCGAGAAGAGTCTTCTGGTCCAATCATAATACATGATTTTACTGCCCCAGCAAGCCCATCATCTCTGGGACAGAAAAGGGCTTCTCGTGGCATCGATGGATCACATCTCCATACATACAGCCGAATCTGAGATCTCTACCCGTAGATTAGGTGTCCCCACTGCATCACATCTTCAGGCGTCAACGATCCGCGGAGTAAGTATAATAGCAAACGACCATCGTGCAGCTGTCGGGCCTAGATCTGCCGAACGTGCAAGACCCAAAACCTCGGAATCGACGTTGATTACAACTTTACGACCCTGTCCCTTCGTTTGGTCGGGCACATGCTGTCATGAACAGCACAATGGAGCAGTGAAGACGTAGACGTTCACTTCTCGAAGTTTGACCGAACTAAGATGGCTTTGTTGGAAGAAGGGATAGTGCCGGCCAGTAAGAAGACCCTTGCGCTCCAGATGCATCGCCGGCGTCTATCTGGACCTTGGTTCGCCCACCCTCTGTTTTACTTTCGACAAAACCGTAACCAAACCTCAACGTAGACACTGCTTTCTGGAAGGCGCCAGACCTGCGCCATTGACACGTCGCATTATTCCCGTCACGGGCATTCGAATCGAGGTTTGATCTCATTGTGCACCTACAGCATATACGCAGCGCTGTTGCTTTAGGGTTCTCCTTGCTTTTGTGGGCCATCTCTTACCTCGCGTGACACAAGGATGTGCGCCAAAGTTCCTCATATCTATACCCCGCTTCTTCCTCATGACTTCTTCTATTTGATCTGATGCTTCTATTGAGCGATGGTTCAATTTTCCTGATTCTTTCACTGTATCCTTTCGCGATGATTCATCGATGCGACTTTCATGCATCAAAGATACAAGTCGATTTTGCAGCATATGTCTTACGGCAGTTACATGATTCTATTGAGGTTGACATCTGTATTTATGTCCATCGCGATAGTCGTATAGTTAGAGTGCTGATCGCAACGCTGCTCTCAAGGCGCAATCGGACGCGGGATAGATGTAAGGTCGCACTATAGCAAGAGCTTGTCAAGATGCTACTAGGCTCTTTTCAACCCCTAGGTACCCCAACATCCGCAGTAATGTACCGGACTGGTTTTCAGGGAACAAGGGTAGAGATCACATCGGTTCACAGTTTACTGGCCGAGGGAGCGATTGCCGTTGGTGAGTACGAACCTAGTCTGTTCACAGTCTGACTCCGACTCCGACATCCGACGAAACCACAAGGCGAATCTCCGATTACCGGGACAAGTAAAGTTATAATGTTTGCCAGAGTCACAAACGCTAATACGGTTCAACAGGCCTCATGCGCCTACCCAGACCCTTAAGCGACCGTTGCGGGTAATGTTTCCCGGGTTTCCTCCCGGCTCGCCAACGACTATCCGACCCTTGAAGATCCGCTTTGACAACCAGACACAGTAGCTAAACGACCCTGCTGCTACAGGGTCTCACGATTACACCATCTTCGACAAGTACCCAAATTCTGCCAATCGAATAATTGAAACGAAACATCCGTAAAATGCGCGTAATTGTTTTCGGTGCATCTGGTGTCCAGGGGCGACATCAAGTTCACGTCCTGGCCCGAGCAGGTCACTCAGTTGTCGCTGTAAGCCGCAACCCCAAACCCGTTCTGGTGGACGAGAAGTCCGTGGAGACATTTGCTGCAGATTTCACCGACCGAGATGCCATTGCAAAAGTGCTCCAGGGCGCCGACAGAGTCTTTCTCAACCTCCCGTCTACATCCTTCAACCAATCAGAGCCCATCATTGCTGCAGCCAGATACATCGGAGAAGCCGCGAAGAATGCCAAAGTTCCGTTGATTCTTTTCAACACGAGTATGCCAGTAGCCAAAGAACCCCAAGGCATTGTAGCACAGGACGACCGAAGGGAAATGAGAAGGTTGTTGCGGGAGTCAGTACCAACAATCAGTATCGAGCCTGTAGTCTACCTCGACAATTTGCTCGAAGGCTGGGCCCTACCTCCCATCCGCGACCGCAATACTGTTGTCTACTGTCACAAGCCCGACCTCCACGTATCGTGGATCTGTCACCACGATGTCGCCCAAATCATGATGGCAGCGATGGATCACCCTGAGCTCGCAGGCCGCGATATCCCTATCGGCGGTCCTGAGACCGTGATGTTGTCTCAGCTGACTGAGAAGTTATCGAAAGCCTGGGGCAAGCAGCTGAGTTATGAGAATCAGACTGTCGCAGACTTCTGCGACAAGATCGGTAAAGCGATGCAGGGGCGTGGTCTTGAGACGGATACAATTGTGAGCCAGATGTTCAAGGCGTATACTTATTATAACGAGGCGGAAGACGAGCCGTTCAACGTTGATATGAGACCCTTAGTAAAAGAGCTCGGTGTGAAATTGACGCCGATCGAGGAGTGGGCGAAAAGAAGGAGTCCATGGGATGACAAAGGGTACTACTAGATGCCGGGGAGGGAGACGTTTGCGAGCTGCAACTCGAGCCTAGAACTGATCAGTTCGCAAAACTCTGGAGGGGTTGACGGATGCTTGCATGCAAGCTGATCGGCTTTGCCCAACGACTGCGATTTCAGCTCACGATATTCCTTACTTATCAAACACGGGTAGAATCACGACTTCACTCATGAAAGGGGGTATGATGAGACAAATATATGGGTATTCCTTACGAAGTCTAATCGCTTGTTGCACTACCCCACCACATTAAACCCACCTCCCATCATTACACTACTACTGTCATCCTGCGGCATGCCAAACTTCCCAATCCCTTTACCCCTCCTCCTCTGCACCCCCAGCGCCACCTCATTAGCTTGCTTGAGCAACTCTTCACTACTACTCTTCCCCGGCACAAACACTAACCCCGAATCCGGTGCCGGGGTTCCCGTACCCACAAAGTTTCCCTCCGCGTCTTTAACATAGTGGGCCAGGTACTGCGAGCGCTTCATCTGGCGGACGATTATGGATTGTTTCACTTCGCCTTGTTTACGGGAGAAGGGGTTGTAGTTGTGGATTGAGTTGGCGACTGTGCGGGTAATCATGGGAACGGGAATGGTTTCATCAGGGTCACCTTCCGAGAGAGTGGTTAAGGCGCGGGCGACAGATGTATAGGATGGAGGGTCGCCTTTTTCTTCATTGTGGTAGCTTGGAGGTAGCTCTTCTTGGTTGGCGTGAGTGGTGCTCATGATGTGTGGCTTTGGGTTTTTGTTTTTAGGGTTGTAAATAGTGGAGGGCTGTGGACTGTGGACTGTGTTGCGAAAGAGTTGATAGCTTTGATGTGTCTCGTATGTTGTAAAACACCTTCAAGCCACAGCGCAATGAATGCTTATATGTTCAACTTCACGCCATCGCGAAAGCAACTCATGCCTACATTCTGCTTCGGGGCCTCCAACTAACTCGCATCACATGGCTTAGGCGCCGAATACGAGGTGTTGCATACATAGCCCCAGGCTGTGGTTAGCGTACAGCTATTCGAGCTTGACGATGGGCAACCAAAATCTCGCACCACTCAACAGAGCTGGACACGCAAGCGCGACATCCAGAGCTGTTGCCAGGTAGGTTAGATTAATGTGGTGCTCAACCTATGGCAGTGCCTCGGGGGCAATGGCAAGGCGGGGTGGCGCAGTGCGGGCTAGCGGTGCAGGCCTTTTCTCTGCAGATCATTTGACGTCATATGGGGAAGCGTTAAAGTAGCTTCGTGTCACGAATGGAGCAGGAGCAGCATATTGACTATGGTGCTTACAGCGCTAGAAGAAGCTTCCTGCCGTTGATTTAAGGCGTCCTGCTTGGCCACGAAGAGGGCTGAAATTAGCTACTAGATGGATGGTCGATCTCGGGACTATCGGCAACGGCCAATCCTGCGGCCCATTTTGTTCTTCGTGTGTTCTTGATCGTCTCGTGATGATGAAATCCCAGTCGCTTTGTTTTGTACTTTCGATGTGCACTGCCTTCGTCTGAACAAAAGAACAAAAATATGAGACGCAAATGGAGGCTTAAGAAACCCTATTGCAAAAATGATGAAGTCACAAATATAAGACTAGAATACCGCTCATTTAAGCGCTTTACTGCGATCTAAGCAGCATCAACTTGTTCACAAGTCTCCTAAATATCAGACGATGTAGGTTAATTAAAACTTTTACACAGCACAACATGTTCCCTCAAAGAGCAAAGCTGTAGATCATTCGTAATTCATTTCATATTCATAGCATCGCCTTTATTCGCGATGATCTAGACACTTCCGCTCCTTGGACTGACAAAATCTTATCCTCTACAGAGCGCTCAGCGCGCATATTCCTCCTCATCCTTAGCAACCTTCTCGAGTACATGGTCCGTCATGAGCCCGCTAGTAAAAGGCTTCCTTGACATCTTGACGATGTCGCGAACGTTCTTGCCTTCTGTGAACATCATCTCTAGCTCCTCCAGACTGCGACCCATAGTCTCGGGGTAACCGAACCAAACGATGGGCAGGATGATAGCCGAGATGATAAGGAAGACGAGGTAGTATTGCCAGCCGATGGTTTCGATGGCGACGGGTGTTACCATGTTGACGACGAAGTTCCAGAGCCAATGGTTAGCAGTGGAAATACCCGCCATCGGCACACGAAGCCTTGTGGGCGCGACTTCAGTGCAGTACAAGAAGTTCGCTCCGAGGAAACCAATTGGGATGAAGAAGTTGAACAGGAATACGAAGAGAGCACTGGCGATCTGTGCAGACTTGTTCGATTTGGGGAAGCTGGATGCGACGGCTAGAGCCAGCATGCAGGATGCCATACCCGCTCCGCTGAACATGAAGAGCTTGCGCCGACCGAAACGATCGATTGTGAAGAAGGCGACGAAGCAGGAGAGGAACTTCCAGGTGAGGGCGCCACCGGATAGAATGCGGGAGGTTTCCGAGTCAAGACCGAGACCTTGTTGGAAGATGATCTATTGCATGTTGTTAGTGTGTGATTTTGTAGTCGATAAGAAGTGGGACTTACAGTCGAGTAGGTGGAGATGAGGTTGCTACCGCACATCTGCTGCAAGAACTGGAGGAAGATACAGAGCGAGAAGCGGTAGAAGAGCTTGTCTTTGCCCATGGTGAAGATGTCGCTTATTTTCGCTGCGCTGCGACCAGTCTCCTCAAGCGCAAGTTCGATACCGCTAATCTCAGTGGTGATCTCGGGGTCGTGCAACTCCAAGCCCTTGAAGCTCGACAGACTGACGCGAGCCTCCTCTACACGGCCCTTGGCGACCAGCCAGCGAGGTGATTCAGGGATGCTGAATACGGCGAGCATAGGGATAACGGAGATGACGGTTGGAATGGCGAGAGGAATGCGCCATTGGAGAGGCAAGTTGTCTTGTTCGAAGAAACCGAGGTTGATCCATGCTTCGAGCAGGTAGCCAAGAGAGATGAAGCAGCCGTCAAGGACAACGTGCTTACCACGGTTGGCAGACGATGAGCACTCGGACTGCCAAACGGGAACGGTAGCACTGAGAGCTCCAACTCCCCATCCTAGGATGAAGCGACCGACGACGAATTGCGCGAGCTGGAAGCTGGTGCACTGTAGGATCTCACCGACCAGAGTCAGAAAAGCGGCACCGAAGATGAGCTTTCGTCGACCGAGGATGTCGCCGATCCATGAGCAAGACAGAGCGCCGAAGAGAGCACCAATGGTGAAAGTAGCGACAACAGCACCTTGCTTGGTCGAATTGCTGCTCTTCTCCGCGCCGGTGGTATCGATAGTGTTGATCTCCGGGAAGTGGTCGTTCCAATCACGAAGTGACAGAAGACCACCAACACCAGACTGGTTGTATCCGAACAGCACAAAGGCTGGCAGAACGACGAGCAAAAGCTGCGCCGTTTGGAGAGTCTTGCCGCTGAGTCCCATGGTGAAAATTGACAGAGGGAAATGAGACAGAGGAAGGGGAGGAGAGGGACTACAGAAGGAGACGGGCAGGACAGTAGCTCAGTACTTGTACTCCAGTCCCCTTCTCCACAATATCCTGCAGCGTGGGCACTATCATGGAGACACTCCAGTCAGTGCAGTATTGAGCACTAACCTGTCTCCACCTTGGGGTTAACCACCGGAGATACAGTGAGTGTAGCCTCTGCAGCGCGCCGGATGCCTCGTTTTAGCACCGACCCCATACACCGACCCAACAAACCTCCACAAACGGCATCTGATGCTGACCGGTATGGAGTCCGAGCTTGCGGGAATTGACTCGTATGTGACCAAAAAGCAGGGCGCGTCGGCGGCCATAGTTCGGCGTCGCTCGCCTCGAGACCAGCGGCTGAGGAGTAAAATCCTTCGCCATGTCGCAACGCTATCATGCCGGTTGAGGCTTGATGTGGGCCAGATTGTACGAGAGGCTCTGCGGTAAGGATTGGAAGGATTTAAGCTTTTCCAAGAAGGCCCTAGTTAGCTTAAAAACCTTGATTCGCGTGACCTGTCATTGGCCAAGGCACAAGCCTCGGTAGTTGTTCTATCCCCACCATTGTCGTGCGCGCTCCGTAACGTCGGAAGATGGCAGCTTGTGCGAGTAACGCAAATTGCTCAACGTGGGTAGTACGCGGCCCAGATTTGATGATGAAACGAACAATAGAATCAGGGAATCAGCCTGCAAGCTCCACACCGTGGGGTCGGCTAAGAGTTGATGAGAAAGCAACTTTTGCTGAGGTGATGTAGCTGCGCATGCGGCGAGATAAGAGGTAGTGCAAGACGATAGCATAGCTTGTTATTCTTGGCCGAATCGCATGAGATGCCACTTTTTGATAGTCCCGCGTGATGGTTCCGATTCTAGCACCGTTCGGCGCCCTTGCTAGCTTTCATAACCGCAAGATCATCGGCCTCTATCCTTCTCCGTCTCCGTACTCGCACTCGAGCTTCTTCCTTAAGAACTCGCCCCACTTCGTTTCTCCGACAGTTCCGTGTCAGCTCCAGCATCTGGGGTTCTACCAAGCTCCGACGTTGACCTGACATGTTGATCTTCCACAGCGTCGGATGCTGTGTTCTCGGTCGCTTCTCGTCCGACGTCCGCAGGATCTGCGCTTCGTATGATGCCATACTCGAAGCGATCTACTACTGCCTTTTCTATATTCCTTCGCGGTTCCTCAACGCCATCTTTGTAATCGTTCAACAGTGCGACTGCTCTCTCATCACCTTCCTCGACGCACCTATAGATCAATGCCTCCCAAGTATTCCTTCTGGGCTTCATAGGGCCCTTTTTACCGGCTGTAGCACCCGTTGACACCATCTCTTCGTAGTATAGCATAGCATCGTCCAAGTCGCCAGCGGTGAGGCAAACCAGGATCAGACGGTCATATGTGAGACGACTGGGTCTGAGACCCAGCTTGACCATTTCGTTAGCCAAGAACATAGCAAGCTCTTTACGCCCTTCCAAATGACATCCTCGAAAGAGGATGTTGAAGGTGCCGGTGTTGGGGCCAGCATGAGAGACAGTATGCAGAGCTTTGTAAATTTCAATGGCTTCGTCGAGGCGCGTACGTGCGATACTGGCTTGAATACAAGCGTTCACGGCTGCGGTGGGTATCTTACGGCCTGCAGCCTCGAAGTCTTGCAGATGCCTAAAGGCTTGCATAGGTCGGCTATCTTCGTCGGGTGTTCCAGCCGACAGGTACCAGTAGAGAGGATCACAGGTCCCAGGGCCGACCTTCAAGTTGATATCGACCATGATGAGGATAACGGACAGGGCTGCTTGCAGGTCGTTGGCATTGAGATAGGCGGATATGAGCAGCTCGTAGTGGTGTGTGCTCAATGTTGTCCCTCGCTCCGTCAGGATGCGGAAAACGTCGGTAGCGAGAGGGACGTCTCCGTGTCGCGAGGCGAGGTTAAGGACGGACAGACAGGCCCCGGTTCCTGGTTTGAGGTAACCCGGTTGAACTTGTGCCGTCCATACGAGGACTGTCTCGTCGAGCTTCTCTGGCGTCAGTACGTTGTCTTTGAAAAAAGGGCCTGGCAGGTCTCCCACTTACAAGCAGCTTGTGCGATGCGGCATCGAGTAAAGCCCCCCACAGAGCACTACTGAGCTCCACAGCACCTGTCCCGCTGCTCTTGCCCTTCGCAGCTTCCTTGAGGCCCAGCACGTGGAAAGCTTCTTCGACTTCCCCAAATTCCAGCAACATCCACATAGCTTTGTCAAACAGCCAGCTCTCGACGCGCGCCTTGTTCCGAACCATTTCTTCCAATGTCATGAGTGCGTGTTCGAAGTGGCGATCGCGCAGCATTCCAGCTACGACAAAATTGCGTGCGCGATCCGAAAGGTTGAACCAGCGCGACTTCATGTATTCGAGTATTTCGTCGCGGAGGAGGTAATCGGGGTGGACTGCGAGCACTTCGAGAACGCATTCACAGCCCCGTGCATCCAGCTCGATTTTCGGCTGTCCAACCAGGGCTCCGTCCGTGTCGTTCCAGAAGCCCATTTCTTCGAGCACTTTGCGCAGCTTGCCCGCCGTGCCTGTTTTGGGGTCGACGAAGCTATGCAGTAACGCTGCATACATTTCCTTGTTTGGCTGCTCTCCTCTGTCTTTGATCAGGACTCTGCAGATGTTCATCACCTCGTCCCAGTTGCCCTTTGCGCCCTCATCTCGCGCATGTTCGTAGAGGATATATGTTGGTTGCTGCGCGAGTGCAACATTATCTCGGGTACCTCGGAGGCGCGAAGGGCGCAGCTTCTCTCCAAACGGGCGGAATCCAGTCGCAGAAGTTCCAGGCTGTGAGAAGAAAGAGTCGTTTGCGGTGAAGAGAGGGTTGGAACTGTTGTAGGCTCGTGATTGACGGCTGCAGTGGGATGCGGCATCTTTTCGCGATGCATGGCCATGTGGCAACCTAGGCCCTCCTCTGGTTATGTATGGTGTTGCTACAGCATTTGACGGAAATCCCGGACAGAGACATCGCCATAGTCCGTCGTTGACGAATGGGCGGGGTGGCATTGGCGTTGACGGTGTACAGTGCCAAAGTTTCAATGCGGGAGCATGAGATGCAGCATCCGTGCGCCGCCTCGGTTCGGCGCTGCACTACATCATACAGGATCACTAGCTGCATACAAAATCACAGGTAGGAGCTTAGTTTATTACTATATGCACACACGCACTTTTCAAGTGCTTTTCAAATCCCGTACCGAATCGCAAAAGGGTATATACGCCCAAATACCATCCTATCTCATGCATAACCCGTGCCACTCTCCCCATCATATTATGTCGAAACAGCATCCTGCGTAGCGTTTCGTACCCTCCCTAAAGTGCCAAAGAAATAACTGTTGAAATCTTCACAGCCATCTGCTCATCTCCTTACGATTTGCTCCGAAAGAAGCTCCAGTACCTGTACCAGTCAGCTCATGATCGCATGCAAAGAGAGTTAGCACATACCTTTGGTGATATTACGTCCTGGTTCACCAAGTGCTTGCTCAGGATCTTGACAACATCCATTTGCTCCTCGTAGGTCAGTCCGGTGACGGCTGCTTCGATCACTCCACCGACGGTAGTGTGGTGAACAGCGATGAAACTCGAGTAGTAGAAAAATGCAATAGAGCCCATGATGAACTGACAGTCCATGCGGTCAGTCATTCCACCGTGACCGGGAATAGAGTCACCAAAGTCCTTAATCTTGAATGTGCGCTTGAGACCAGAAGCGAAGAAGCCACCGAAAGGCGCGATGAGAGACGCAAAAGTTCCGAGCATGATGACGTGGAATTGCACAGGCATGATGCTGAAGGTGCGGGGAATCGGAAGACCCTCGGGAAGGAAGGGAACAGAGTAATCGCGCGCGACGAAGACAGGGTTGGGTCGGCACTCAAGGCCAGACCAGATGTTTGCGCCAAGGTCGTTGACAGGGCAGATGAAGTACTTGTAGCGTGCAACAAAGTGGGTAACGAGGACACCCCAGAGAACGGTGAAGAACCAGGCGCCTAGGAAGCCTTCCCATGTCTTCTTGGGCGAAATCTGGATGAGGGGTGTCCTTCCAAAGGTGATGCCGCAAAGATAGGCCCAGATGTCGTTGCAGATGACCATGGAGACGGGGAGGATGAACCAGATGAAGCCTTCGAAGATGTTGTTGATGACAAAGTGTGCCTGCCCGACGATGAGGAAGAGAGCCATGTGCGTCCAGGCGAACTGGGTGAACTGGAACTTGTAGTGGCCCTTTTGCAGTGAGAAGACGAAGAAGATGAAGCCTGGAGGAGTTAGTTTAGGTGGCATGTACAGGGTTCTAGGACATACCGATAATGTACAGCATAAAGGAGATGAACCTGTGGTGGGTAGCCAGGGGGAGCAGCAGACGGTCAACCATGAGGACATGCTTGAAGTAGTATATGACACTCTCGCCGTAGAGAAAGTACATGGCAGTGCCCAGGAAGTACCAGTTGAGCGACTTGGTGAAGCGCAGGCTGCGGGCCTTGCTGGGAACGTTTGCGATTGCGATGACCTCCTTGAAGGATATGACCTGGACCGCCGTGACGATGATGATTATGAAGAGATGGCCGGCACCCAGCGCCCAGAAG
>Ga0268250_10000485_pt1 | contig 18858 bp, 14 predicted proteins | sample AgamicAsSfe_FD_200448 | JGI IMG/M metagenome (GOLD analysis project Ga0268250, IMG submission 200448) | Agave microbial communities from Guanajuato, Mexico - As.Sf.e (v2) (version 2) | ecosystem: Host-associated > Plants > Phyllosphere > Phylloplane/Leaf | place: Guanajuato, Mexico | collected... | reverse complement strand
TTTCGGTGGAACAAACCCTCGGTTGATCATGCCATGAGAGCACGGGATAGTACGTCTACTCTGACACCGAACCAGAGCGATCCAGGATCCAGGATTAGAAAGCCCAAACCATACTCATGACACCATTGGTACAGCAACTAGAAGGAGAGAGGGGAGCTCTTCATGGATGTGTGGAGAGTGTTGATGGAATGCTCACAGCCAAAGCCTCCTCCCAAAACATGGCCCTCGCTGCGCTAACATTGTAACAACTTTCAGCACATGAGAGATACGAGTTCATAGAGAGAAAGTGGAGATTGCTACTATCGCCCACACATCCTCTGTAATCGAGCGTGTAACGTCTATATAACCACCACAATAAGGCCGGGCGATGCAAATGCAAGCGAAAAGGAAGAGAGAACCTGCTCATCAAGACTCTCCAGGAGTAACACCAGCCATCCCAGTCGTAAAATGTCGCTTCAGATTGCTCATCTTGTACGATCGGGATCAACGCTGCCTTGTTCCAGATCAGCAATTGGCTCATTCGCGATGGGATCGTAATTGTGGGTGTTGACTGCTTGCTCTTGCATGTCATCGGTATCTAGCGATTCGTCGTGCGAGTGAGCGAGGAGTGGTTGAGCTGATGAGGACGAATACGAGGAAGCTCCACCGCGACCGAATGAACGCACGACATCAGCCTTGCAGTTGGGACATGTACGGCGGCGGGTTGTGAGCCATGGAGTACTGGGATAAGTCAGTTTGAGTCAATCTCTCGGGAGATATACGGGAGAAAACTTACATGCAATCGACATGGAATTCATGGCCGCAAGGTAAGCTCATAACGCGGCTGACGCCGTCCTCAAACTCATCGATACAGATGGCACAATCACGTTGTCTGCCGCCATACCTCCTACGCCACTCAGCTAGTCCAGCCTCACGCTTCTCCTGCACTTGATCCAGGCTCGGACTGTCCGCAGGGCTGGAACTGGTCACAGGCACTCCACTGACAGTACGAGATCTTGGTCTTGACCTTGTCTGAGAGATGGGTCGCGGTCCAGCGTGCAGAAGGGGTGTAGTCTGAGTAGGTGAACCAGGAGATGCTGCGCCAGTTTCTGGAGCATTGGAGCTGTTGCTGCTGGGAATGGTATGATAGATCCTTACAGGGAAACGGTCAACGATAGATTTGGGAGCCCTCCATCTTCTGCGACGGATGCGAGATCGAAGCAATAGTAAGGCGTATACAATAGTCAAGGTGACAAGAGGCGAAACGACCAAGACCAGTAGGGTATCGAAAAACGGCGAAGAAGACATAGATGCAGGAGTCAAAGTTACCCACAGGCCATCGTGCGACTCATCGGTGTTGTCGTGCTCGTCAGTAGCCTTGACAACAGGCTTACTGTTGACTTGCGATATGACGTGTGGTGATTTGACGTTCTCGGGCTTAGTGATCTTCTCATCATCCGAACCAACGAGACGACCAATCCATGAAACCGGTCTGTCAGGAGTCGACTTCTTGAAATCCGGTTTACTCTTCCCGGACTTCTTAGGTACCTTGAGGTTGATTGGCTTCTCACCAGCCTGGTGATATTCTCCGCTCCCAGGAGTTATGCTGCCACCTTTAGGACCTGCATGAGGTGCAGCAGCATTCTGTTCAGCCGACTTGGGTAACTTGCTCGAGACCGTCTCAGCAGCGTTAAACTGTGGATCAAGCAAGTCTGGATCTCGCCAATCGTGGACACCGATGACAAACTCGTCACTGTTGGGGGTCTTGGTCTGTTTGACAGATCTGATAGTGGTGGTAGATCTGGTGTTGGGCTTCTTCGGAGTTTCATCCTCAAAGTCCTTCTGCAGAACCCAATCAATCTTACCGCTGCTGGGTGGTCTCCTGCTGTCGTGGCGATCCTCATCCGAGGACGAGAATAGAGAACCTAGCCAGCTTCCCGACTCTTCTTCGTCGTCTTCGTTTTGGCGGTTGGGAACCGGAGAATGAGTAGGTCTAGTGTTGGTCGAGTCTTGTTTCTTCTTATTCTTTTCAGTGGGGCTGCCGCTTGAAGGCAAGCCTAGGCCCAGACGCGCAGCGTCCTGAGCAGACAGACCTTCGCGGAAGCCTCCTGAAGGAACCAGCTTGGAGAGGAGGTGGGCAGTGGTGTGTGAAGTGAAGATAGACGGGATGGTAATGTTGGATACATCGCCCCTGGCGTACATGGTCACCAGTGGACCTCCACGCATGTCATCGCCCACAATCAGAGCAACTCCTCCTCTTCTCTGTACCCACTTGGCCTTCTCCAGGAAGCCACATCCACCTCGAGTCAGCAGCACAACTTTTCCTGCTATCTCTGCCGTCTCTTGCAGCGATTGAATGTCTGCATGACCGGGTTTCTTCGCATTCTTTGACGACTGTTTCATCTGGGTGGAGCCGATGTCGGAAGAGGGTGACAGGGGTTGATGAAGGTGGTCGTCTGTTCCATCGACCTGGACGTCTGCAGCGCCACTGTCTGTTTGAACCTCTGAACCCGAACTCCTCTTGTTCTTGCTGCCCTTGGCATCTGGTGCTGCCGAGTTCTTGCTCTTGACGTCCTGAGGGATGGTCTCAAAGTTTGGAGGGGAATGTTCGCCGTCACTCCATCCCGGCACATCGCTGCAACCGAGCTCTCCTTCTGCTCCAGCGATACCTCCATGACCAGGGTTGTCGTCGCCAAAGCCGGCGCCTATCCAAATCTGGCCGCTCAGGCCTCTTCCAGGTAACGGCGGGCCAAAAGCAGCAGGGCGGGCGAGGAAGAATGTCGAGTTGTCGTCGGTCAAGCTGATGATAGCTGAGGGCGGGAATAGCGACGAAGGAGAGTTCCAGCTGAAGTAGGCTCCAAGACGGTTGTTGCGGTCGCGTGCTGCAGAGACAGACCTCGTCTTGGAGGCGGCGACGAAGGATAGGACGATAATGAAGATCAGGCACGAGGATAGCGAGAGGAGCAGTCGTAGAGGCCGCATCTTGACTGTGGAACGGACTTAAGTATACAGGCCGCGTTAGCACAGCAGTTACAATGCGCGTTGGTGCTTGTTTCGAGCGTGGGTCATATCATTAAGGCGCTATCGATTGGTATGCGCCCGTTTGACCCGCCTGTAGGGCAGCGATGGCGATGGCAGCGTACGATGATGAGGGCGACAAGCTGCGGATGTTCGAAGCGCTTTGCTGTGTATAACAGAGCGAAGAGGCGTATAAACAGGTGGACGCGTCTGCGAACAACAGAAAGTATTTGAGAATATAAACACTGGCAACCGTTTTCTCTCTGAACACACCAAACCAGGCCAGACTGAGGGGTGCGACCGTGTATCGAGTACTTTGGGTGCTTTCGCCGCATGACTGACTTTGGACTGGTCACTCTCCATTTCAAACTCTGCCGATAGCCGAATGTGCACGTGATGCCGTGATATTTATCATCCTTGACATGTTATCTCTGACGAGTTCTTGTCCAAAGCAAAGTGAACACTGACATCAAGGCATGTTCCAGTTCAACTGCAGGAGCTGAACCACAGAAGGAACAATGAGTTGAACGGCTCAACTGGGTCTCAGCATGAGCCCTGGACGACACGCCATGACCCGTTCTCTATCATTGCCGTTCCCTTCTACGAAGCCGACTCCAGACCACAGACTCGAGGCTACATAGGCAATCTCGCGGTGCCCAGGTCTCTCCCGGGTTTTATATGAACAGAGCCCCTTTGGGATCGTGAAAATGCTGTTTCTCTGACCATTAAAATCACGAGGCTCTGCTCAACAGATGAATTTGATCGTAAAGACATTCTTAAATGACATCAACGATTTGCCGGTTAACGCGCATCACCCGCCGAGAGGTCTGTGTGCGGCCGATGGAAAAGTAGTCCGATCTCTTCCATTGAAATTGATCTCTAGCCAATACTTGTATAAACAACGGCTGTGCGGAACAGAAGAGGTTATGGATGCTGCATGAGCACCCTTGCACCTCGCAGCATGCACGACGGCTCGACCTTTGCATGCGGTCAGCGATGATGTGTACAGTACAAAGATTCGAAGGACAAAATCGAAAAAAGTCACCAAGCATCGCCAAACAGTGTGGGGTGAGGTGGGGGTGGAGCTTTAGGGCGATCATGGACATCATTTTGGGCAATCGATTGTGATCCTTAGGCTGCGTCAGTGGCATATTTTGTCTCAACATTTCGCGTCTCGCTCGTCTTGACGGTCAAACTATCCATAATCCGTACAAAGCATAGGCAGATCTATTCAAGATCGGCACGACGGTGAGAGCATGAAGTCTGTGCCGTTTCTCCAACGTGGTAAGTTCTGCTGAGAAAGGACGCGATGGCGCCTGCCGTGTGCGGGCAGGAGCACTTCCGTCATGCTTTTCAGACAAATACATGGTGGTGGTTCCTTCTCCATGCGTCTTCTTGCCGTATATGCGCTTTTCTCACGCTCGCCTTGAACCTCTCGAGCCTCTCGCGCCCCTCGACATCTTACATCAACTCGCATCCTCTTTACCTGTTGCACCAGGCTTGCTTTGACACTATCCTGTGCTTGTCCTACATTAGCTTAACTTAGTGCTTCGGTCGCACGACTACCTCCTGCAGCAGCAAACATCCTCAGACCATCACCACTACCGCATCTCTTTTATATCGACTCGACCCTACATCACATACTCAATCATGAATCTCGACCGTCCAGGCAGGGGCATCACCCTCCCCTTCATGAAGTACCGCGAAAGCACTCAGCATGAACACCGTCTTTCTGGCTTTGGTTGGCTTCCTAACAAGATCCGCAACCAATTCATCGCCGTCGTTGGCGAGTTTGTCGGAACCTTCCTCTTCCTGTTCTTCGCCTTCAGTGCCACTCAGGTCGCCAACGCTGCTACTGGCAACGCCTCGGAGCAAAACAACGACGATGGTTCCATCACCCAAGCCCCCAACACATCGGCCCTGTTGTACATTTCTCTGGCTTTTGGCTTCTCTCTAGCAGTCAACGCCTGGGTCTTCTTCCGCATCACTGGTGGCCTGTTCAACCCGGCAGTAAGTCAATCGTGTGTTTCTATGCTTGTTTGGAAGTGCTAACATCTCAACAGGTCACCCTCGCCCTTTGCCTCATCGGTGCGTGCAAATGGGTCCGTGGTCTACTCGTCTTCATTGGACAGATCCTCGGCGGCATTGCAGCTGCTGGAATCGTCTCATGCCTCTTCCCTTCAGCCATGAACGTGTCGACTACCTTGGGAGGTGGCACCTCAATCGTCAGAGGCCTGTTCATTGAAATGTTCCTCACTGCCATGCTCGTCTTCACCATCCTCATGCTGGCTGCCGAGAAACACAAGGGAACCTTCCTTGCCCCCATCGGTATTGGATTGGCTCTCTTCATCGCTGAGCTCACTGGCGTATACTTCACAGGCGGCAGTCTCAACCCTGCTCGCTCGTTCGGACCCTGTGTCGTTCTGGGCGTCTTCCCTGGATACCGTAAGTGCACTTCCCCGCTATCAAAATGCACTGTGTTCTCGAGAAGCGAGCGGAGTTCAAGGAGATGCGAAATTTCTTGAGATTTTTTTCGAAACACATTTCTTTCTTGAACACATGCTTTGCATATACCTAATGCTAACCTGTCGTGTTAATAGACTGGCTCTACTGGCTTGGGCCCTTCTTGGGATCCATCCTCGCCGTCGGCTTCTACAAATTTATCAAGGCTCTGGAATACGAGACGGCCAACCCTGGACAGGACTTCAACGACAAGGAGGCCGAGGTATTCCAGGTGGATGAGGAGACGGCAAACACAGCAGCAGATGTGGCAAGACCCAACGTGGCAATTGGACGTAGTGAGTACATTGCAGATGGGCGCGGCATCTACCACTCACAAGATGTCCGTCAAGCTGTAGCTGCTCCTCGTGCTCCTGCAAACTACGGCAACACTGGCTACGGCAACACTCATCCTTCCGGTCCCGCTCCCGCCCTTCCGCCTATCAAGCAAGTGTCTGGCGAGGAAAATCACACTGCACCAGGACGTGGATATGATGGTACCTTGTCTGGAACTACTCATGACGGTAGTGATTCTGACCGTACTCGTGATAGTCTAAATGTGCCTCGAGATGCCCACCGTGCTCCCGACCACGTTTATGACGAGAAGACACGACGAAGTTCGGAAATCAGCGGAACCCGTCATCACGAAAAGAAGCGTCGCAGCTCGAGCCTTAGTGGCAACCACCATGGCGATCGTTACCAGGCCTCGGCCGATGCAGAAAGAGGAGACATTGGAGGCAGTTACAAGGTTTCGGGACTCTGATCAAAGAGTGAAGGAAATTTGATATCTTGATAGCATTACCACATCGATGTGGCAGCATGGCGTTGGAAGGTTCATTGTTTTTGAGGCAGGCGTTATACATTAGGGAGGCATGACGGACTTTACTCCAAGACTGTTGCATTGACAGATCGACACCTACGTATCCTCAGGAACAGAGCAAGCTGTTGATTACCTATTGAATCATCTCTTCTTGCTGCTTGTGGTGTCTTTTGTCGCTCTTCCTGAATGTGGTGTGTTTTGTATGACAGTACATCACAAGAGGACCTTTCAAGCTTCCCGTGTGTACAGGTATGTCAGTCATGCAGTGGTTGTAAAGATGCATGATAGTGATGTCGCCCATGGATGAGGGATCGACTCTCGACTTTCTTTGAGGGGTCTCCCATAGCAAGATTAACGTGCCTTGTCATGGCGTCTAGAGCTCGGCAGGAAGCGACTGGAAGATGTAGACAGATACTTGGTTTCCTTTGCGTTCCTTATAGCTACCTACATTCTAGCTGTCGAAAGTGCACATTTCTTTTAAAGATTGCTACTAATAGTAGGAAGCTAAGGATATTTCTAACTTCTCGGCAAATACTCTTTATTTAGCTAGAGAAACCATGCATTATAGTAAGCCCCACAAGGCAAACCTTCTAGCTAGCTGTGTTAGGGACTTCTGACGAGAAAAAAAAAGCAATAAAAACAAAATGAGACACATCTTACTCGTTGATGTCAAGCACAGAGAGGTAATTGATTCGGGGTGGACAAAAAAACAAAAGAAGATGTTCCGGTGCGGGGAATCGAACCCCGACCTCCTCGGTGAAAGCGAGAAATCCTAGCCGTTAGACCACACCGGATGTGGTTATGTACTAAGCTTCGATGTCGGCGTACATAATGTCTTCTTATCATGGGGAGCAATGAGCAAGGAAGCTGTCATAAGGTCATAATGGATAGTTGGTCTTTGCTAGGGTTAAATAAGCCTGGATGTAATCATTAGACCGACTTGAGTGGTATACAGTAATTTGTTAGTAGATCATCTGTAAATGTAAGTTGCGAGGTGTATCTCCTGGTGTTCTTATACGACACTCCTCGTTGAAGCAGTCAGGATATCGAAAGGAAGGATTTCTCAACGACTATCAATTCAGACGATCCAAAAGTCGAACGTGAGGTGTATAGAAGTTTTCAGAGTAGTACGGGACTTAGTTACCACTGGGAAGTACGCTGTGACGAGTATGATATAGAAAATCGTGTTTCGAAGGAGTGTTTGGGGTGTGACCCTGTCTTTGAGAGGGTCGAGGTCATGAACGCTGAGCCGAGCACATGGGTTGCGGCCTTTGAAGTCGTTCCCCGTCTCACTCTCGTCGGACAAACAGAGTGGAAAGTATATGCATATGTATAGCATTCGAAGTACAGAAGTATGGTCGTGGTCGTGGTGAAACGCCTTCAAGTCTAAGATGTATACCATGTATCAAGAAATGGAGAGGAAAAGACGACCATGGGAGCAATGAATATATTACACAAAAATGTATTATAAGAAGAAAGACATTAGGTATTGTTGCTTGCTCGTTGCTCGCATGAGACATAAAACAAGGAAATTGGGTAGTAATGATACAAGCCAAACCAAGAGGACATTACGAAATAGGTGGTGTACCCACGAGATCTCTGCGTTCTTGGGAGAAGCGGCAGTCTCGTGGCTAGGGTATATCATGAGCGTGAGAAGTAGAAAACAAGGAAACTCGTAAACAGGGCGAATGTTGTTCTAGAGTGAATCGATGTTTTTACTCGTACTCCTCCTTGACGCGTCTCTGGCTCTCGGAGTCGATGAAGCTTCCACGGGAGCGGGTGCTGGCCTTGCGACCGAACATACCGCCCTTGCGGGGAGTGCGATCGCTTGACTTGCTAACGGCACCACCGACGCAGAAGAGGATCATGGCGAGGAAGTAGGCGGCAAAGGCTGCCCAGGTCCAGCCAAAGCCGTAGCGACCGAGACGGGCATCCTGACCGTTGCGACGGAAAGCGTTGCGGCCTTGAACGAAGCATGCACTGTGAAAGCCGTTAGTGGTTGTTGACCAGAGATGACCAAATTGTGATCGACAACTTACGTCATGAGAGCGGCAGCGAGGGCCTGGAAGAAGGCAGCAACGGCAACAGTGAGGCCGGAGAGGTAGGAACCGAGACGAGTGCAGAGAGCGAGGATGCCAGTGAGGAAAGCGATGGCAGCGAAGAAGAGAGCGATCAGGTAGAAAGCGAACATGAAACGCGAGAGGTAGTAGTAGTGGTTGGATCCAATGAAGGATTGAGGAACTCCTTGGTCACTGCCAAAGTTTCTTGGGGGGTCGAAAGGACGAGCAGGAACGGGAGAACCGCAGTTTGCGTTGAGGCCATTCTGTTCACCACAGAGGTAGAAGAAGGTCCAACGCAAGGGGTTTTGAGCAGCCGAAGTTCCTGCTGTGTCGACCTGGATGAAGTATGTCTTGTTGAGGGGAGTCGTGTTTGCGACGCCCGAGAGAATGACGAAGAATTGGAAGAGAAGTCCTGCGCCCAAAAGGATGAGGGAAATCAATCCCAAGATAGGTCCTGCGAGGTGTGTTAGCTTTGCAACGGATCCTGATGTGTTAGGAAGCTGGACGTACGCGCTACAGCCATTGTGTTGATATGTCGAAGATCGATATGCGATTAATTAATGTGTGGCCTAGGGCAGTCGTCGAGCGGTTGTGGGGATGCTATGTCTAGGGAGGAAGATGATGGTTCAGGGCAGGTCACAGGGTGGTTTAAAGAGTCGCACGAGTCGTCGGGCAGTGGGTGTCTTGCGGTGACGTGAAGGCAGCTTTTTTGCTTTGGCTTGTCTGAGTGGAACAAGGTTCGGCTGTCCAAATAATGACGTCGGTGAGATCACTCTTGCACTAAACGGGTGCCAAGGTGCGGGAAGATGTCCAAGCTGCGTGCTGCTTTGGGCCCACAAGGGTCTGGATATGGTTCGTGCCTGAACGCTCTGTGAAGCTCAAGCTGCAAAAAAGTGCTGCTCTCGGTGGATGCGAAGTGTGTTGCTGTTGTTTGTAGAGTACAATGGAACGGCCAGTTGGAACTGCAGTTTGATTTGTACATTCCGCTGGTGCAAACGTTGGTCGAATGGCTGTTCCCAGGGATACCAGGATCTGCATCATTTCAAGCCACAACCGTCAGCTCGCCTAGACCCCCAATTGGCGGCCGACCACGACACCACCACCGTCTAAGCCATAGCTCTACCAAGCCAGCCCAATACCATCATGTCCACCGGACTATACATGCTGCCACACCCAGACGCTTCAGCCACAGATCCGGCCCAACGCCCAGACGACACACAACACCGCGAGCTTTTGTGGCTGCCATCAACTGCGATTACTCCATGAGCTTGATGCGCGGACTTTCCTTCAGGTATCTTTTTAGTAGCATATAGCTCACAGGCTTCAGTCTACGCAACGGAATATACGATCGGAGCTGGTCTACGGGCTTCTGCTCAAGACGATGCCCAGGACGTCTGCAATGACCATGGCATCGAAGTCGAAGTCAAAGTCAAAGAAGAGGTAAGGGACGAGAGTCAGGATCAGGCTTGATCAGCGCAATGGCCAAGTTATCAGTGCTGGAGCATATGGCCGAGTCAAGGAGTGGGGGATCAGGTGTTGTGAATGGCAAGGACCACGGAAGAGATTTCAACCATGACTTACTGGGTGCTCTCTCTCCATGGACACCGTCCTCGAGTAGTGGGTAGCTAGATATGGTGACGATAGTGCTGATACATCTTGGATATTGCAGAGATCAGCACGGGAAGGCTTCCTACATAGACTTGGACACCTCGCCGGAGAGTCAACATCTGAGTCTCCTATATGAGCTTTGAAAAACATCGATTCTCTGAAGCATCTCGAGAACACGACCGAGAATCGAACTCGAGCTCGAACCCACCACAGCCATGCACAGACCACATACCGAGCTGTCTTCTCTCAAGGCAAGCAAAATAGCCGCCTTGATGTACAAGGATGACTGCTCAACCGCGCGGCTGCAAACAACACTCTATCTTGTAGACCATGAGGAGTGTAGAAAGCTGGTAGGAGTACTCCTGTTGAGTAGTTTTGCATGCATGTCTTAGGTCAATTACAGCATACTCTAGCACTATTGCCCCTTTCTAGTGATGAGCCTCCCACCCGCTACTTGTTTGTACCGCCGGGAGGCTTTGAACCGTTTTCGAGGAATCAGCGAAATATAGTGAAGAGCGTGTTGATAGCGTGTAGAGTTTGAGTAGATGGTCGAAGGTGCAATCGAGGATAGGACAGCTATCTACCGGCTTCATCCACGAATGCAGTTCTCTAAGCACATGTCGAGTCCACCATGCTTCACGTCGCAAGCCTTGTGAACATCTCCTCTGGTAAGGACTCGAGGCTTCTAGAAGTGGCGAAGTCTTCTCGAATAATTTGTCCAATCTCATTTCCAAATTTGACATGACGTGGTGTGCAAAATATGGTATGGATGGCGTTTCTCAAATATATGAAGAGGTGATTATACTTGTGCCGCTTTATGATTTCATCAATGACTTCGAGGGGAGAGACTTGTGTGGTGGCTCGGTGTCCTCGATGGATTTGATGAGGATGTACAAGCACACGGTAGAAGACGGTTATGTCGAGGTTGCAACGTTGTGGAAATGTAAAGAGATACTTGCCATGACAACGTGGGGGAGGGTTGAACTGGTCTCGTGTGTGCGTGTGGGTCAGGATGTTGAGTTCTTGAAGCGTGCAGAAGAGCGGCCGGAGGCGTGGCTCGACAGGAGATATCGCATGGTATATTGGTGATTGGATGGCTACAGAAGCGATGGAAGATGGATAGAACAAACAGGCGGTAAAATTAGCTTGACTCGGGGGCGCGTGGGAGTCGAGGAAAAAGGTTCGGTTAGCGCGGAAATGCAATCCCCTGAGGAGATGGCCGTTTCATACAACGAGGCCTCTGGCTGCCTCATCTTTTGGCCGTTGATGGGACTTTGCGAGGGTTGCTCCTTGGTTACTCGAACTGCAGGTCGCTATCATTGCTCCTGAAGCTGCGAGTGCAAAAAACGGACAACGTGCCGACGTCCAGCGACGATATTATCAGTCTCATTCCTTTGGCTGTTCTCGACGCGTCCCTTCCTTAGGTCACTGCTTTTCAGCAATACTTGATACACTGCACACTGCTTCTTGTCCGCCCCCGAGTTGGAGCGACATGTTATAGACGAACACAGGGATTGCTGGTCACCCTCAATTGCATATTTAGACACGACACACGATACACGACATCATAGCCCTAGAGCATCAACAATACACACGCCGTCAACAACAATGGCCCACGAGACAGGCGCAGACACGCCTACGCCTTTCTCGCCCGACTTCCCCCACTCGAACCACGCACAAACAGACTCGCTGGTCAGCGTGCCCCTCACAGACTCGGTCCTCAGCTCTCCACTAGAAGAGTCCACTCCCAGGAGTGGTGCACTCGACCATGACGAGGTATGCACTACTCCCTGGACAAACAAACAAGCACTAACCCAAGCACAGCACATGGCCGCTCTCCTCGCCCGCCTCGAGATGGAAAACAACGCCCTCGCTACCGACCCCAAGGCTGGCATCACCGCCGTCACCCTCTCCCACAACGACCGCATTGTTTCCGTCGGCGGCGCCTCGCTGCTCAGTCTACACATACCCAAGGAGGCCCTAGGCATGAGCCTCGGCGACTTCTGGGCCTTTGTCACCCGTGACTACCAAGAGGCTTTGGCATCTATGCCTACCATGACCCCAATCATGATACACAAAGGCGTACCCGACTTCTTGAGGCCTGTCGTCTGGGGAGGCATTGCCGGTGCACGCGAAGAAAGACTCTACTCGGAATTCGACCGTCTACTAGCACAGATCGAGAGCGAACCACCTACCTCGGACACTATCATTGACAAGGACATTGGCCGCTGCTTCCCCAACCACCCTTTGTTTGCCCAGCCTGGTGCTGAGGGTCAGACCATGCTCGGCCAGGTCCTGAAGTGCTACAACCTGTACGATCCTGAGATTGGCTATTGCCAGGGTATGGGCTTTATCGTTGGCATCCTGCTCATGAAGATGGACGCCAGAGACGCCTTCTGTGTCTTTGTCAGACTCATGGAAAACCACGGACTACGCGACTCGTACTCACACTCGCTGACCGGCCTCCACTCGCGCATCTTCCAGTTCCAACAGCTCCTTACTCCGATCGCTCCTAAGCTTGTCGCTCACTTCAAGGACCTGGGTGTCGAGTTTGCCTACCTTTCGCAGTGGTTTATGACCATCTTTGCTACGACATGTCCTCTGGATACTCTTTTCCGCATCTACGATATTGTTCTCGCCGAGGGTGCAGACGAGACTGTTATGCGTGTTGCCTTGGCTCTCATCCTTAAGAACGAGCAGAAACTGCTTGCTATGGCCGAGTTGGAGGACGTCTTGCAGCTGCTTCTTTCTCGCCAAATCTGGGAACCGTATGAGAACAATCCGGATCAACTCATCGAGGAAGTCACCACTCTTTTCAAGCAGGTCGTTTCTCGTGACGCTCTTGACAAGCTAGGCAAGCAGTTCCTCAAACAGGCTGAAAGAGGCTCGGGTGATAGGACCGTCCGCGCTCTAGGCTTCACCAGCACCTATGGAAACGCCTTCAGGCTCTTTGACTTTTGGTCCAAGAGCGACTCTCTTTCGCCAGCTGCGCCTCTTCGTCGCAAAGCGTCTGGCCAGTCGCTCTCAACGCTCAACTCTATCTCTGGTAGTGGAGCCAGCATGCTCAGCACGGATAGCTACGCTAGCACAGCACCGACCGAGGTCGACGATCTCGAGAGAGACACAGCTACTCCGACAAAGCCTCACAGATCCTTCATCTCGCAAGACAGGAACTTGCACGAACAGGTCGAGGGTCTGTTGATTGCGCTTAGTGAAGTCCAGCGTGAGGCAGCCCAGACTGCGGCAAACCTCCAGCGCGAGGAAGCCAGAAGGACTAGAGCCCAAGAGATTGTTGCTGATCTTCTCGAATTGTTCCGTGAGAAGAAGACCGTAGACGCGTACCGCAAGCAGCGTCGCACGACCCTGCCATCCAGAATCGACCACGAGAAGACCCGGGATGAGGTGACCGCACTGAAGAGACAATCCAACTTTGTCAGATCAGTGACGAACAGCATCATTGCCGGCAACACTCCTGGTCAGGACAGAGATGCTGGTCTTCATTCTTCTCTGCTCAAGCTCTGTGCTCTTTTCGATGCCGAGACATCACTTGATTCCGACAGTGGATCCGAGAACGGCGAAGTAGCACCTTCGCAAGTACCTCTTCCCAGCGAGTATACGGTCAAGCTTGAGAACGAGCTTGTCAAGTTGCGGCAGCGAGTGGCTAAGGACCGTACGTACCGCCACATGAAGAGAACGTCAGACCTCAAGGCAGGCGAAGCAACCTCCTCCGAGTCAATCAGAGTCCGTCGCTCCCTCTACCGTCGCCACGAGAGTAAGGCATCTCGAGACCTCTCAGGCTCATTCCCCGACATCACAATCTCTGTTCCTCGCGTGAGACCTCACCAAACAATCCCATCGCCTCGAGCTACAACCCAACAACACCGCCCCGGCCCTCCTCTCCGCATGATCAGATCTCAAGACGGAACTGAAATCCGCGCCAAACCCCAAAAATTCGGCTCTGCCAGAAAAGCCACCGAAGCAGAGTACCACTCCAGAGAAGACTCTGGCTCCATCACTCCGACGACCAGCGCAGCAACAACAATACCCAAACGCAACTCATCACTAACATCCCAAACCATCCTCTCAACACCCTCCCACGCACCACCTTCAGACGAAACCCTCCTCATCGAACTCGTAGCCGCAAAAACCCGCGAAGCAACCGCCATCCACGAAAACGAACTCCTCCAAATCTCCCTCGACAAACAGCGCAGGCAGATGGAGCAGCAAAAGGAAGAAATGCAAGCAAAGATTGACGCCATGGAAGCAATGATGCTAGCGCAAATGGAAGCGCACGAGAATGAAATGGAGAGGATGAAAATGTTGGTGTCGAGGCCGGATACGCCGGGGAGTATGCAGGGGCCTAGTCCGATGGGTACGCCGGAGATGTTGGCGCCGGTTGCTACGGGAGGGAATGGGCAGAAAGTGGGGGCTTGGGGTTGGTTTGCTAAGGGGAGGACTGTGAGTCATTCGTCTACTATGTGAGGAAGTTGAGAAGAGAGGGACGTGTAGAGATATCTGGAGGAAGAGTGGATATGTATGGGCGGTCGATGGTTGTGAGGGCATGTGTGACTCGCAGCTCTTCTGTGGTCGCCATTCTTGTTCTTTGCTGTGGTGTGATGTGTTTACGGTTAGAATGTACAAAAACGTAGCTGCAAAGATCAATGAAGAAATCACCAACGTCTACCACTTCCTTGTTCTCAAATTGACACATGACTGACGAATTGAAGTTATTGTATCTGCACAGGGGAAACTAAGGATATGCTATGCGCCCACCAGCATTACTGAATGCGAACACACCCTTCATCCTTCCTACTCAGCTGCATTGCACTCGAGAAGTGCAGACCTTGCACCCTCAGCTCCATATATCGCTGACTTCTCCTCCCAAGCCTTCATCAATTCTCCGACCTCCTTGAGCGAGACGGGCTTCGTCATGTACATGTCCATACCATTCGTGAAGGCTTGGGTCTGGTCTTCTGCACTGGCGTTGCCTGTCAATGCAATGACCAAGCTGTGATATGGTTCGTTGGAGTGTGCCGCTGAAACCTCCTTTTGTCTTATTAGATTCGTGGCTTGGAAGCCATCCATGACCTAGTCTCGAGGTTAGAATTGGGGAATGTCAAGGCACATCGAGGCTCCGAAACGTACCGGCATACTGATGTCCATGAAGACCAAGTGGAAAGGATTACACTCGCGTAGTGCGTCTTCGTAGACCTTTACCGCTTCCTCGCCATCTCGAGCCAACCTCATATCAGTAAAACCTCGGCGTACGAGGAAGGTCTGCAGGAGCTTGAGATTGACTTCGTTGTCATCCACAAGCAATATTCTGGGCTTGACCTGCTTGAGCTGAACGCTGGTCTGACCTTCACTCTGGCTGCGTGTGAGTTTGTTGTGTTTCCCGAAAGGCTTTTGTTTAGAGAGCGGTACGTCAAGAGCTTTGAGTCGTCGTTGATAGGTACCAGAAACTTCGATCTGGGGTGTAGTACCTGAAATCGACGGAGCAGATGATTCCGGAGGCGGACTGAGAGTCGTTGACGGGAAAGGAAAGCCTTCGTTGAACGATTGCTTCTTCGTTAGCTTGGACAAGTTCTTCGAATGGGATGGGTTTGGTCTCAGAGCCGAACTCGGCTGCTTGAGTTCAGGTATGGGTCCGATCTCCTCTAGAATAGCAGGACCGAACGATGTCCTGCGACCAGGACCCCGTTTGTCGAGAGCATGTTTGAGCGTTTTGGCGAGCTTGAAAGGTCCAAACGGCTTCGGCATAATGTGTAGCTTAGGGTAATCGACGTTTCTCGAGATGACTGATGTTCTTGATCGGTCGGAGCAAAGGATCACAACAACAGCATCAATCTCCTTCAAAAGCTTGAGATGTTTTGTGATAGCGAGGAGATGCACATCGTCCACAAGAATGATGTCGGGTTTGGTGTCCATGCTTGTGTCCCAATGGTGAAGATCTTCGACTTTGTACCAACCATTGATGCAAGCAGCCAATGCATGTTTCTGCATTTGGTAGCCCTCTTGTTTCTGCGGGGAATCCTCAGGCAGCATATCTTGTTGGAAGTTCACAATCTGGGGTCGAGGTTCAACTGTGCGTAAAACTTGGATGTCGTCTTCATTGGGCCTATGAAAACCATCGCGGGGATTGTGCGAGGTTGCTCGCTGCATTGGGATTCTCACTTTGACCTGTGTACCGTGATTGACTTTGGATTGGACTTCAATCTCTCCATCCATCATCTGGACAAGGGATCGAACCAAAGACAGTCCAAGGCCGGTTCCTAGAACAATCAGAAGGAGAAAAAAAGTCTCAATGGAGGAAATACATACCAGGCGCAAGGGGATTCTCCTGCGCAAAGCTGGTGAACATCTTGGTTTCCATGTAAGCTTGGCTGATTCCTTTCCCAGAGTCTGTGACTGTCAATTCAACCATGGCCATTAGAGGATCCGATTCCTTTGTGCTCATATCCTCGCAATTGAGAGAAATCTTGATGTATCCGTGTTCCTGTAAAAAGGTTAGCACTAAGATTGTGTTCAGGAATTGAGCACCGGTGTCCGCATACTGTATATTTCTGTGAGAGTTGTCTGTCAGCATCTCTGATTTTGCCGTTTCATGAAATATATCTTCTTACCAGACTGTTGCCAAAGATATTCATGATGATACGCCGATATGCTCCAGGCTGAGTAACAAAAGTCCAATCCTGTGGCGGACTGACGTCGAGGATGACTTCAACAGGTGACTGAGGCATGGCTACCAGGTCCTCAAATGTTTTGGCATCGCGTTTTGCTCGTTCTCCAGAGTAGCCCAGCTCCATGCTTGGATCGGACCTCGAAAGAAACCCAGTCGTAACACCTTCAATGACCTCTTCTGCAATTGCGGCAAGGTTGACGTGAGAATACGTGCTGAGGAGTGGCTCAACGCCTCCTTTGACGACATGTGGTCTGACATTCAGTTTCTCACCTGGCGGGTGTTTTGTGAAAGCATTCACCTTGCTGTAGTCGAGGACCATCTGGATGGTGTCTAGAAGCGTGTGCGCGCAGCTCTCTGTAGTATCGATGAGTGATGCCTGGAAGCGTGACATTTCGGTTTCCTGTATGAGCTCGCAAGAGGCCAAAATACCATGGAGTGGAGATCGTAGTTCGTGGCTGACCGATCCGATGAAGTCGCCCTAATTACATCAAGATTGGGATGTCAGCTATCATCGTAAGGATAGCTGGTTTCGCTCTAACTAGCAGGCATACCTTTTGTTGGTCCGCGAGCACGACTGCGCACCTGTCAATTTCAGCTTTCACACAATTGCAGAACGCTCGGCAGAAGAAGTAGTCGATTTCCAGGGTAAAGTTTCGTTCGCTCGAGAGTGTATACGCAAGGCACACAGACCACCGGCTAAGATGGGTGTTCCACAAAGGTATGAAGATGATCTCGACGGCTCCAGGGAGATGTGAGAAAAGCAATCTCACGTCGGCTTCTTCGACATTGCCTTGGTGCTGCGGGTTCTCACTCTTTGCTCTTACCAGTCTGCCAGTGCGAGGATAGCACAACTCAGGGAAATGGTAGACCTGCCCAGCAGGAACCTTCTTGATAAACTTCAGAAGAGTTCTGACAGGTATCTTTGCGAGTGGTTCCTCTTTCGATTGACTCGCCTGATCCGAGCTAAAAGACCCGGAGTCAACGTTGCAAGCGAGGATGGCGGCAAGACCCCCGAGGTTGTCTTTTCTGTTTCCCTCTTCGTCCGATGGAGTCCTTGAAAGTTGAGCAGTATCAGGAGCCAGTCTGGAAGAATCCCGTTTCAGACCTTTCTCGCTTCGATAGAGGCCATGACCTGAGCTGCTTCTTCCCGGAGATTTTGGCGCCGTGTCTAGAAATATCACACCTCCACCATCCTCACACAGAGATAAGGATTGTCTCAGCAGGGCAGAAGCACGGCTAAAGACTTGACTGTAATCCCTTCCGCCATTGCCTACGGGGAGCTCGTCTTCTGAAGACTTGTCTGTGCTACTACGTCGGCTGTTCTGCTCGCTGGCTGCTGGAGGATCTCGAGTCTTGGAGCGCGATTTGCTTGGTGAGTTCGGCTTCTGATCTTCCTGGTGAGAGTCCATGAAGGACGCGAGGGACTTGTTCATCTTCATGATCCTGGTGACGTCCATTCGTTGTTTGCGGTTCTCTAAATGCATCATAACGTTATCCGATATTGACGTGAGGACTTGATCAGTTAGTGGTATGTAAGTTTAGGTAGGGGAGATGTATTGTGAAGTCTGTATGTCATTGGTGATCATGTATGTAGAAGGTGTAAGTGAAGTAATAAATGTGAACAATGAATGTACAGAACTCGAAACCACTCACAGAGTATATGCTGTGAAGAGAGAGGTTCACGGACTTTGTCGTCTAGAACAAAGACAGTACCGATCACAACCTTGTTGCTCGTGCGTCTAAATCACGATGTCAGAGAGACTTCAGTGGTCGAGAGAGAGGATGATTTACATAGGCACGCCACAATAGTAGGCAATCTTCAGTTCCTCGACAATGTTCAGTTGAGAGAATCTGGCATCGGCAGCCAGATCGCAGATTTCGAAGTAAGCAGGCTCTTCGGTAGACGCAGCCACCTGTCGGATAGTTTCAGCACATAGAATACCCGTCTTCGGATGGCTCTCATGCTTGCAGATAACACGTCAGCATACCGCTAACATGACATAGCAGTGCACATACAAGAGACAAAGGACCATCATCCTCATCAACAAAATCGTTCGGATTGTGTAAGTCCATGGTTTTCGTGGCCTCGGCAACGTAATATTGAGTGTCGCGATCAATGAGGCTGACCAAAGCCCTGCGCATGCCTAGGCGCCAGCACAAGAGTTGCATATGCGCAGACAAAGCCGAATCTC
>Ga0268250_10000483_pt1 | contig 18890 bp, 26 predicted proteins | sample AgamicAsSfe_FD_200448 | JGI IMG/M metagenome (GOLD analysis project Ga0268250, IMG submission 200448) | Agave microbial communities from Guanajuato, Mexico - As.Sf.e (v2) (version 2) | ecosystem: Host-associated > Plants > Phyllosphere > Phylloplane/Leaf | place: Guanajuato, Mexico | collected... | reverse complement strand
AATAAACCTCTGCCTCAAACTTTCCTTCCTACCACAACATCCCACGGACCCGCACAAGCCACTAGAATGTCTTCCTCTCCTAGCGTAACCTACAAATGGCTATGGTGTGACGACCACGCCAAAGTCACCACATGGTTCTTGAGTCTCACCGATCGCCACGAATACGCTCCTTTCTACGCCTCCTTCATCAACACCGCAAACCGCAGCTGGGAAATCTACAACGATGGTCGCAAAAACCCAAAGAGATTGGACTCGCTCGGTCAGCTCATCGTCGACTGCCTCGATGAAGAACCAATTCCAGCCGACATGCTCATCGAAACTTTGAGCAAATATCAGAAATTCATCGGTGGGACAAAGGGTAGTTTGAAGGGTACTGGTTTGATCAAGTTTGATGGCACTCCACCAGGTCAGTTGATATTACCATCTTTGGAAAGTATATTAAGATATACTGACAACAACAGATATGGCGTCCATCAAGCGCGGAGAAACAAAGCTCTACAATCTGGTCGCTGCTTACTACAAACAACCCAAAGTTCACGACGAGGGAATTCATGACGATCAGGAAATGGAAGATACTGAGATGGAGGATATGCAGCAGGAAAAGCAAAACACCGAGTTCAAAATCGCTATCGTTGGGGGCAGAAAGAACGAGGATGTGGATATGGCTTAGAGCAAAGCCCGGATTGTGGTCCATGTTCACGCGCTTACCATCAAGGTCATTTTACAAGTGAGCCAAGGAAGCAAATCACTAATGTAGACCAAGAAGAATGCAGTCTATTTTCTGGTCGCTGTGTAACTTTTCGAAAGTGCTTTGATAAACATCGATGTGATAGTGTAGTTCTTTCGGGGATGAGACTGCTGAAGATAGAGAGAGAGAAAAGGCACAAGCGCTGCAGGGTCCAGAAGGAATGCCAGAAGTCTACTTTCGTTGCTCAGAGTGATTGCCAGAGTGTGTGGTGTGGTTGTTTTTTTCATTGATGGAAGAAAGCACAAAAACCCATTCCTTCTCCCCAGAGTCATTAAGTCAATATCAGCCATGGACGCGCGCAGATGCGGTCCGCCTCTCGTGTTTCCGCCGCGAAATCATGTTTCCTCCGCGAGTGCATTTTGATGACGGAAGAGCGTGCCGCTGGGTATTTAGAAGATGTGGAATTCGATTACTGAAAGAACGAATCCCGTTTCCATGTTGGTGAAACCGCTTAGAGGTCGTCGTCCTCGTCGGGGAGGGGCATCTCGGAGGCCTGTGCCATCTCGTCCTGGTACTGCTTGAGAACAGCCTCGTCGACCTGGACCTCTGGGGGAGCAAGGGCGGGGGCAGCAACGAAGTCCTGGGAGGATTGTTAGTGACACGCGACTATTGACAAGATATCAAGACAAGACGTACAAGGGTCTGGTTGCCGACAAGCTTTCTTGCGAGCCACAGGAAGGGCTTCTCGAAGTTGTAGTTGGACTTGGCGGAGATGTCGTAGTACTGGAGGTTCTTCTTGCGGTGGAAGGTGATGGTCTTGGCCTTGACCTTGCGCTCCTTGACATCGACCTTGTTACCGGTGAGAACGATGGGGATGTTCTCGCAGACACGGACGAGATCACCTGTAAGTGGGGCGTGTTAGCGGGGCTGGAATTCGAAATCTCGAAGCTGCGCAAAAAGGCGGGGCAGGGAGGCAGGTGAATGCTTACGGTGCCAGTTGGGGACGTTCTTGTAGGTGATACGCGAGGTGACATCGAACATGATGATACCGCACTGGCCGTTGATGTAGTAACCGTCACGGAGACCACCGAACTTCTCCTGACCTGCGGTGTCCCAAACATCGAACTGGATCTGGCCGAGGTTCTGTTGTCATGGGGTTAGTCGTTGGCGCAATTCATCGAGCGGCGGAGGAGGGAAATCGTACGGTGGTGAAACCAAGAGGGTGAACTTCGACACCGAGAGTGGCGATGTACTTCTTCTCGAACTCTCCAGTCAAGTGACGCTTGACGAAAGTGGTCTGTTTTGAGCATATCCAGTTAGTTTGAGTGGCTCCTTGAGAGTAAACGGGCGGAAACGATGCGCAAGTCGACGGACGATGCAGAATCGAGAGCTGGAGATGAACGTGCCTTTCCGGTACCGCCGTCGCCAACGAGGACGAGCTTGAAGGTGGGAACTTCAGCCATTGTTGTGATGTCGATTTAGGGTCAAGTAAAACGACAAGTCTGCGGACAAGGTCAGAGATGGATACTTGGTGGGGTGATGAAAGCTGGCGGGAGGACTGACGAGAGAGATGGGTATGGGAGAGTGATAGAGGAGCAAGAGCAAGAGATGTTGACGCTCGATGGCAATCATGTTTTTCGAGCCCATTTTGATGGCCCGAGCGCCTGCCTTCCCTCTCACTCACTGGCCTTGGCATCGCGTTGGCCGCTTCCCAGTCAACAAACGCCTTCCGTCACTCTCACCAACGCTGCATCTCTGTCTCTCTATTCGTTCCTTGAGTTATCCGACACTCACACGCCTGTCTCAACCATCTCCTGTCTTACTAATTCCCTTTCTTGAGCTTCATTAGTCATATTGCTGCCTCACTGTTCTTTCTGAGTAAATTCAAGCTGCATCGTCATATCATATTACAGGCTTTCAATTCTTGCTTTTCATTGGCAGAAACTGCGCATACTTGATTTCTAAGCTTTAGGCTGTAATGCATTTATGCAGCCCTATACCGTTCCAGATCGTAGAACCAACGTCATGGAATGCTGTCATGTGCTGTAGCCATCGGGCCAGGAAGCTTGTGCTTTCTTCAGCTATCTGCTGTCTTGTGTTCTGGACGCCGCTGCTGCCTGTCTCTTGCATGTGGTAGCAATTGTCTCAGAGACATGCTATCTCTTGACGCTTCATTGTAGTAGTTGGGTATCATGGTCGCAGCTGCTTAGCAATCTGTCTCTCTTCTTGTTGAGCCGTAGTCTGCTGTTGCCTAGACTGACCTCACAGAGGCAACAGATGACAGCCCAACATGCCCCTTCCTCCCCAGTTGTGTCGCGGTGTGAGCTGCATCTCCAGTCTCTGCTCGCCAGCACCTGTCGCAGCAGGCCTGATGACCTTGACTGTGATAGCGACACCCTCACTCTGCTGTACCGTCTGGGCTACTTTGCTCAGCTTGTCATGATTCATCCAATCCACATCTCCAAATCTTGTGATCTTGTCGCCTGGCTTGAGTCCTGCTGTGGCTGCTGGTGATGAAGCGACAACACTGTTGACCTTGGCAAAGGGTGTTTCCAATGCAACGCGCGAGCTTCGTGTTGCTGCTTCGGTAGTCTGGGCTGAGGGTTGTGCTGCAGCCGCTGGTGGTGGCAGTGGTGCTGCAGCGGCATTCTCCCAGTGTGCGTGCATAGCCTTCTCGATACGGGCCATGAGATCTTTGTAGTCATTCTTCAGAGGAATAATACGGGCGCGTGTTGTGCGGATCTGGGCAATATCGAGATCAGGACGAGGGTAGCCATCGAATGTGGTCAGAGGGGTGCTCATGTTGACTCCATGCTGCAGGCATGATTGTCAGCTTCAAGTCATCAAAATTATAAATTAACAAAACTCACGCTGTCTAGGACTGAGCCCAGTGCGGACAGTTCGCTCCAGACGCGATCCTTCTCAGCAATGAGCTCTGGTAACGACAGTTTCTCTCTCTCTGCGCCATTCGCCTGTGTGCTGCTGGGACCCGACGCGACTGTCGGTGCGTGTATGTCGTTCATTCTTAGACCCATCGGTAATGTTTCCAAGTTGGTGGACACACAGTGGACACACGGTAGAGAGATGATGAAAGTTTGTTTGTTGGATGGCGGGGCAAATGTGAGAGTGTGGAGAAGAGATGCCTTTTGCCCCTCACTTGCTTCGAATGCTCGAGAGCTTGGGCCAGTCAAGATTACTTGTATGAGACATTTACTAGAGGCCCTAACTCATTCCGAATGCCATCCCCAGGCCTCTCATAAATCTCACTTCATCAGCTTGACTTTGGAGTGCCCTGCCCAGCGTCTCTCGGTACTGCTTCTCAGCGTCTCTCCTGACCCTCTCCTCAGTGGTCTCAACTACAGTCTCCTCTTCTTCCCTGCTGTACAGCGTCTCGTGGCCGAATCCTAGCACTCCTATCCGACCATCGCCTGTTTTGAGTACCAAATCGGTTTGATTCGCATCTGGTCTTTTACTAGACCATGACCGTGCTGACAGTTGAAGAGGTATGATCTTCTGCACGATGTCCCCCTGAGACGACTCCTCATCCGGTCCCTGAGCTGTGCTTTGTGCTTGATTGAAAGATGGCGCATCGACAGCCTCATTGATGTTGTAGGTTCGAATGGTCGTCATGCCATCGCGCTCGATCCATTTCAGATTGCCATCGCCATCGCTGAATACTGTAGAGTTGCCATGTGCGGCTACCGACAACAATCGAGTTGAAGCGGCTGTCTGTCTATTTCGGTAGCTCTCTGTGATGACTGACCCCGAAGGTGAAGGTGCCAGCCCGTAAAACTCAAGACTGCCTTTACCCTTGTACTCCCCTGCAGCCAGGATTGTTGACCCAGGAGCAGTTTTTGCAGCATACACATCCGAAATTGATATAGAAGGATCCTGAAGCAAATCCAAAGAACGTGGAACATATGGTCGGGGTCTTTCCGTTATACAGGATATACGTCCTCCAGAATGCACCGTGCCACGTACCTTAGGAAAGAAGCGACGATCATAGTTTAGCAGATGCGTGAATCTTCCAGCAATCCAGATAGACTCATCCTGCACACGGTCCAGGATAGACAAGGGTCCAGGCTGTGAGAGTGAGGCATGATTCGATGCAGGTCCGCCAATGATCTCGCACTGTAGTGAAGGGTTGACCGCTGACCTTGACTTATTGCGCGGATCGTGTATATGGACGGTCCAGTTGGTGCCTACAACTAGACTCGAGTCGCGAGCCTGCGACAGCGCAGCGATGGGGAAGGGGAAGGTCTCTTGTGAGACGACTTGAAGTGTGACAAGATCAACCTCGATAAGGGTACTATTCTGAGCAAAATAGCCTCTTCCACGATCGTTGTCGATGCTTACGGATTCGACCGCACCAGTTTCTGTCATGATTGCCTTGGCCTCTTCGTGGGATTGACCCGCACGAGGACCACCGGAGAGAAGACCCGGTGAGCTTTTGCCGACGATCCGGCCTTGGGACAGATCCGAATCGGTATATCTAGGTCGCACGTCCCATATGCAAACACTGCCATCGTCTAAGGATGCCGCAAGGTGTTGAGGATCGCCGTCAGAATCTTGGACTAGACCGAGTCCAGTGGCTTCCAGAGACTCAGATCCTGGCATAGACAACCAGCCAATGTTTATTGGACCGTGTCGATGGATGTATTCGTCATAGAAGTCGATGGTCTCATTTCCGTAGGAAGGATCCCAATTGGCAAAAGCACGTTGTGTCTCTGCAGCGGGCGATAGCTTTGAGGCAGCATCTTGGTCGGAGGATGGAGATGGCTGTCCGGAGAGTTCGTTAAAGGCAGACCTCAGAGTGTGAAGCTGAGTGTTTGCGGGATCAATGCGTAGACGCCTACGCCTGGACTCTGCTCGTGAAGCATCGAAGCATTCCAATTTCCAGATATTGTCGTCCCGGCTGAGATCCAAAAAGCGGCGAGACAGGTACTGGCATCTGACAAGCTGATCCACGTCCAAGACTAAAACAGTTAGTTTGTGTACTGTGTACTATGGTTCCATTGCTAAGTACAGGAGAGTATCTGGAGTATTATCTCATCTGGCAGTTTGTCCATTGTCTATGGATATTGGAATAAGACTGTTTATCGAGAACACATCTAGTAGGAACGAAGGAGAACTAGAAGTAAAGAATAGGTGCGAGTGATTTGATAGAAAGTGGTAAATGGACGGAAGGTCGATGGACGTCAGCGGGGTGTTTCAGATGGCGGGCGGAACAACGGGCCCGAGTCATGGACCGGAGAGCCCAAGAAAGTCGCCAGCATCCACCATCTTTCTTGCCATACACAATACAGCAATTCCAAGCACAATGTCAGACCACAAGACGCCACTCGACGCACCGCCGGCATACGATGCCGACTCAGAACACACCCCTCTTGTCGCCGGAGCGCCCGCTCCCGTTCGCCAACAAATTGCCCGCGCCCCTCTGCCCCTTGAGCTTCCTGCACTACAGTCTCTCCGTGGCAAGAGAGTAATCCTGGCCTCGGCCTCGCCGCGACGAAAGCAGCTGCTCAATCAGATCGGTCTACGAGACTTGGAGATCATCCCGTGCACAGCTCCCGAAGACTTCAGTAAAGCCCTCGCTCCTTTCGAATATGTCCTACAAACAGCCGAGCAGAAATGTTCCCTCATCTACCGTCAAGAGATTGATTCCGACAAGGGCGAGCCTGCGTTGGTCATTGCTGCCGACACGGTCGTGGTGAGCCCGATGGGTGACATTCTGGAGAAGCCAAGAAGCGAGAGAGAGCACATTTCGGTGCTCAAGGCGTTGAGGAACAGCGGCTGGCACAAGGTCTACACCGCTGTCGTGTGTATGGCTCCCTTGGAAAGTGCCATGGACCCTGGCTACGCTTTGAAGAGACACGTCGAGGAGACCAACGTCAAATTCGACGCTGCAGGTCCGCCACATGCTCCCTTTGCTGCCTCACCATAAATCACTGACAAAGCCTACAGTGTCTGACGAACTCATTCTCGCATACGTAAAGACTCGCGAAGGCGCCGACAAGGCCGGTGGCTACGGTATCCAAGGCATGGGTGCCATTCTTGTCGAAAAGATTGATGGCTCATACGACAACGTTGTCGGTCTTCCGCTCAATGCGACCATGAAGCTCATCGGTCAAGTCTTGAACCCCGACCTTCAGGCCGAAGAAGACGATGAAGAAGAAGAGTGATCTATTATACCCCGTATCAACAAGACTTGTCGGTTGAGTCACTTGCTCACCAACCGCCTCCACATCATGCCACGCCAGAAACTCCCTCATGCTCCGCAAAAGTGTCACATCTTTAGCTTCCGACGCACAAGCATAAGCTCCTGTCATTTATCATCAGCTTCTTCTGTGATCTCCCTGCGTCTCCCTTTTTCTCGAACCTCCGGGCCCAACGTCAAGAAAAATGCGACTCGTTATTGTCACTCTGTCCTGCCTCGCCAGTCTCATGGCTGTGCAGGCCACAAGCTTTGTCACCGTTGTCAAGACGGTCGTCTACGATAGAGCTGTCTCCGATGTCGACACCTCTGCTGCAGCCTTCGACAACGAGTTCGTCTCTGAGCAAGCAAAGATCAGTCGCCGTGACGAAGATGATTCGATCGGAGACCCATCAGTAACAAAGATCTGTATCACATCGCCAGCAACAACCTGTCTGGACCTCACCCTCACCGACGGTCTCAAGCCCCAAGACACCAGTACCGACGACCCAGACGACGACGGCACCTGGGAAGAATATACACCACCACCAACACCCACATCCACGATACCACAACCTCCAGATGTCGTGATAATCCACACTCGCACCACCTCAGGAGCAGGCGCTCCAGCCCGCAACTCCGGAACTTCCATAACGCACTCCAAGGAACCAGAAACCTACACAGCAATCCCGGACTGGTGGCCTCCCAGCGTGGGACCCAGTGTCGATCCAAACGTCGAACAGCCATGGATCCCCGAAATCATAAATCCGGGCTGGACACCTAAGCCTACGGCAGAAGCGACTGAGTTGTATTGCGACGTCTATCCTCGTCCTTCTCAGGATCCGGAATGCACTAAATATGGCCGTAGTTGGACGTATACCGGTAGCCAATTGGTCGCGCGTGCGACTTCGGTCATGAATTAGTCGATGTTGCTGTGTGGTAGAGCTGAGGTGGTTGCGCTTAGGAATGGCGAATGAGTTGGTTGTCTTGTGTTATGTGCTTCTGTGTTTCAAGATCTTGACAAGCAAGAAAAGTGCTTGATTTCTTTGTCATATCTCATGTATGGGTTGGTGGTGTATGTACATCTATGTATCCTCTACTGGCCATCGACCTTTGGCTTTGCGAGCTTATCGACCAACTCCTTGTTCTCCTCCCAGTCAGGACGAGGAATCTCAAAGCCCTCTGTGATGCGCGAATAAGTGATACCTCCCAATCTAGCAACAGGCTTCAGGATAGCAGGATCAATCAAGTTTCTGTCTTCATTGATGGCATCCTCACGAGCCCAGAATCTGACTCCCTCGACCACAGCAAGCACACCAGTCTTCTTTCCAGGAGTAGCCCTGCTCTCAAACTCTTGCGTGTTCATCAACTTGCACTCTGCGGCAAAGACGGCCTCCTTGACACGGCTAGCCTTGACTTGAGTGCAATCTGCAGGAGTCAGACCACTCAACGCCCATTCTGATACTCCATAGGGAGCATTGATGGAAGTGCTGTTTGCAGCTTCGATGAAGTGCTCAGAGATGATGTTGAGCACGCACTCGCCGGTCTCTGTCAGGTTCTTGAGCGAGTCTTTTGCATTGTCCATACCACCCGCATACCCAATGACGAACACAGGAGGATCATGGTTGACCAACTGGGTATACGAGAACGGAGCCAAGTTCGTGCTTTTGCCATCCTTACTCCTCGTGCTCACAAAGCCCACTGGCCTAGGGATAATAGCCGAAATGAGTAACTTGTAGTTGGAAACAGCAGGGCGACCCTCCGCGTATGGATCGATTTCAACATGCTCCTTTTTCAGCGACTCGCCATTGTCGTTGGCGCCATCGCCCAACTTCCAGTCTGGGTTGCGGATCTTGGTGTAGTGCCATTTGTTTTCTTCGGGCCAGTCTGGGCGCGAGGCTTCGACGGATTTGAAGTCGGGGTGAGGGTTGCGTTTGACGGATTTCTCGGAGTCGTATTTGTGGTGTTCCATCTCTTGCGCGGTGGGGTTGTTTTCGTGTTGCTCTTTGTCTGAACTCATTTTGGCGGTTGGAATAGGTGTAGATTGCGGGACGAGGTACGGTGTCGATGGAAGGATGAGGAGAGTGAGGTGCTATCTGTCGGCAGAGAAGATGGATGCACGGGTGGGTGATTGTGTTGATTAAAAATGTTCCGTCATCATCATGATGCAGCGAGCTCGCCTCGGCAGGAAGAGCGGCAGTGCCTCCTCAGATGCGGAATTGTCCCGCACCGCTTTGACCGCACCTTTCTCAGACCTTCCAGCACCTTGTGCAGACCCAAAACTCAACTTTGCAGTTGAAAACAGCCTCTAATATACCCGCAACTGTACTCGGCTGTTGGAGATGGAGTATCTGCTTGGTCGAAGGTGGACGGCTGTGGGAAGTGGCTATCGAATCCTACACTCGTAACAACCTCAGGCTCGGATTGTCGACTTGCTCTCCTGTAAATCGCAGCAACCCACAGTCAGCGACTGCTCCTTGGAAGGAAGTCCGTCTTGATGATGGATCGTAGCCTCGAACGTGCTTAAGGCACAACATCAAAGGATACACAATGCCAACAGTGGTAGACCGACTAAGTTTCGTCTAACCCAACAGGGCTCAGCACAGTCGAATCATGAGGGGATCAAGGGGAAATCGTGAGGCTTAGCACAACTCTAATCCAACCTCACCAAGCGCACGGAGTGGAAGTGATAAAGTCTAAGGATACTATTGTGTCTGCCTAGAGACTAACCTATGCCACACGCCCTTATATGTATATGTGCAAACTCGGACTAATAGGCATATAGTATACCGCTTCGTACAAATGGAAATCCTCCAAGGCTCCAGGAGTTCTAACCTTATCCTCTTCTTATCCTAAATATAGTACTACTTACTGGATTTCTCTACCATCAGCAGGATCAAAGTTCCCCTCCTAGGACCTTACTACAATGGATAGGATCAGTCGCCCTCTTCATAGGATCTCATCACTATGGGTAGGATCAATCGCCTCTTACTAGCACGAAGTGTGCTGTTGACGCCTGTGTTCTCGATTCATTCAAATGCCAAAGTGCAAGCTCTTCAATATGCTACCTCCTGACATCGTCTCGCACATCTTTCCACTACTACTCTGTTTCTTTGCTCTCCTCACATTGCTTGAAGCTCCATTGGACCATGGCACCACGATATGTTCGCTTTCTCAAATGCCTGCCCTTGATCATCATCGCGTTCCACATCATCGGCAAAGTTCGCGGCCACATGATCTACGAACGCTCGCTCAACTCCGCGGCCATCACCTTCGACAACTTTCCTTCTGACTACGCTCAAGCGTTGATCGCTTCACAGCGCGAGCACAAGGACCTCGAGTACATCTGGCCCAGGCTAACCGATCCCGGGCCCGCAGCCCAGAAAACAATCCCTCCGATCATACACTTCATCTGGTTTCCAAACCTCTACCACGACCACCTGGATATCTCCCAGATTCCGACTATAGGTTCTCATGCCCCAATTCGCTGTCAAGAATACAATCCCGAATACCAAGTCAACGTCTGGAACGCCAGCGCTGCTCGTGCGCTTTTGGAAGAGCATTATGCATGGTTTCTCCCGAGATATGATGCGTACCGATATCCCATACAACGTGTGGATGCGTTCAAATACTTTGTGCTTTGGCATTATGGAGGGGTGTACATGGATATGGACATTGCCTGTCGACGAGCTTTGGACCCTTTACTACCATTCTCAGCTTGGTACCCTAAGGCATCGCCGTTTGGAATCAACAACGATCTAATGGCAACTAGAGCACGACATCCTCTTACGGGAATGATGCTGGAAGCGCTCGCTGCAAGGGATAGAGATTGGGGTTTCCCATACCTTACTGTTTTCTGGAGTACTGGTCCGCAGTTTGTGAGCGATATCTTGAGGTCATGGTCCTTTGAACGTGCTGGCGTGATTTCTGCTCCGCCCAAGCGACTGGAGGACTTTGATCAAAACGGCGTACACATCCTGACCCAGCAGTTCTACTCAAAGGAGTATACGTTCTTCGGTCACAGTGCTGGCGGTACCTGGCATGGGAAGGATGTGGCGATTGTTTTGTGGTTTGTTGATCGACCGTGGGTATTCGTACTTGTTCCTGCTCTCGGACTCGTCCTCTTGACGTGTGCAGTAAAATACAGGTGCTGGTGCAGATTAAAGGTTCAGGGTAAGGTTTCACGCGCTTATGAGTCTTGATCGAACGGTTAGAGGTGACATACGACGGAATCTTTAGTGTAGAGGGCTCAGAGATATAAGCCACCGATGTCAGAACAGCGCAAGGAAGATTAATAGTGACAATGGTATTAACTTGATCAAGGAGGATTGGTTGACTTGATACAAACGACGAGAGAGAGAATGTATGGTTGTCAGGAGTGAGATGGGTGTCGAACGGAGTGATAACACCAATACATATATACTATCAGAATTTTGGCACCAACATCTATCTCGACCTCAAAGTTTTCGCAAGGAATTCGTTTCTGTAAGGAATAGACAATTGAAAGATTTTAATCATGGAGCGCATTGTTAATACCTGAGGCGTCATAGGCAACGGAGCACGCTCCGAAGCCTTGTGGCAAGTATTTTTGAGCCCCACCTGTTGTCCTCCCTCACTTTCTCCAGCTCCGTCAAAACCAAGAACCATTTCCCGATCGCGAGCATTCTCCTATATCGTTGAACTGATATGCGGGTCAGCTGCAAACGACGCTCGTTCTCGTTCATGGCTCAAGACACCACGCGAGTGGGGTCTTGCCGCTGGTATGATTGTAGAATGAGCGAAATGTGACGCGCCATCTCAAGACAGCGTTTCGCTTTATCTGAGTATAGAAAGTAGGTAGGTATGTCGAAATATGTGTAAGTCTGACCTTCTGCTTCTCTATACTTCATATACAAGACCGTGTCACGGCATCACCTCAATCGTTGTGCCCGGATCTCTCAACTACCATCACCATGCCACCGTACGTGCGCTTTTCGCAACCCCTCCGTCTACTCGCCAGATCTCTACGATCACGCCAACATATGTTTCATCGAAGAGAAACTTACCATCGCGTCAGTACTCTACCGTGCTTCACTCTCGACAACAAGATCTGCGTCGTAACAGGGTATACTGCATCCTCAGTCCAAGTCATACCAAACCCCAAACCTGACCCTCTTCACCAGCGCATCCCAAGGTCTAGGCCAACAAATCCTCACAGCCTTCTGCCTCTCAGGCGGCCACGGCGCAGTAGTCGACCTCTCCCTTTCCTCCGCTCAAAAGTCAATTTCCACAATCACTTCCGAAGTCACCTCCGCCGGCCTCCCAACCCCGAATCTACGTCCCTACGAATGCAACACGGCCGACGAATCAGCCGTCAGCGCCACTTTCGCTGCCATCGTAAAGGATTTTGGCAAAGTAGATGTCATGTGTACGAATGCAGGCATCACGGGTGGTGAAGCGGCAGAAACCTATGACTTTAACAACTGGAAGAAAATGATGGATGTCAATGTGATGGGCACTTTTTTATTTGCGAGGGAGGCGGGAAAGCATATGATTGAAAGAAATATCAAGGGGAGTATCATCATGGTGTCGAGTATGAGCGGGACGATTGTTAATCGACCTCAGAAGCAATCGGCTTACAACACCGTAAGTGCTACTTTCACCACTTCCTATTTGTCCTCATCGTTGTTATTGACAAAGCTGACATTGAGGCCGACAGTCAAAAGCAGCAGTGGTGCAAATGATGAAATCTTTCGCTAGCGAATGGGGCGAACACGGCATCCGTGTCAATGCTATCTCACCAGGTTACATCCAAACCGCTGCCAACGAAGGTGAGGAAATGCAAGAATTGGCCAAAGGCTGGATTGAAGATATCCCTTTACATCGCATCGCCAAACCTGAGGAGTTCAGGGGTACTGCAGTGTACATGGCTAGTGATGCCAGTAGCTACATGACAGGCAGTCAAGTTGTTGTTGATGGCGGATATACAGTTTGGTAGTAGATTTGGGTGTCTTATGATTGATAGAGTATGTGTTTTTGGAGTATCGGTGCTTCGTCGTGCGAAACACTGTACTCGGTATGTCTGACAATACCCAAATCGTCGTGATCACTGCTCAAGCTCTCACTCTCACCCCAATATCTGTGATCGCCACCTTGCACTACAGTCCTACACTCTAGTCCCTGCTGCGAAGGCCTCAACTGTAACGGTCCATCTGCCAGATCGTCCTCATAACTAGGTGTCTTTACGTGTGACCTGTATCCAACACTACTTCGCGTGTCTACGTATGTTCCTCTTACGGTAGACATATTGCTTTTGTGACCGTCTGCGCCACCTCTGTGGGTTCGAGGATTACTCGAAGATGCTACAGCAGACATGTTGTACGATTCCGCTGCGCCGGGCATGTGGCCCATTCCAAAGCCTGTGCTGAAGCCGCTGGTGAAGTTGCTTGAGGTCGTGAGGGTGCAAGATATCAATGCGTAGGTGACTTCGACAGCCATGAGGATGGTGACCAAAGTGCTGGAGAGGGAGATATCGGTGTTCGAGGTGGAGAGCTTTACAGTGTATATCTGGCGGATGACGGAGAGTGCTATCGTGCTGCGGCGGGTTGTGTTAGCTTCAGCATGGCTAGTATATGCAGGGTGTGACTTACGGGACACGGGTCCAAAAGGTCACTACGACCATGATCTTACGCTTCTGAGGCATCTGCAAGGACCATACGAGGTTGACCGGCAACGCTAACAAGACGATCTCCGATATGACATCCAGCACTGTCACGGCTAGCCATCTACCGTTCTCGCTAGGGCAAGAGTCTTTGTTGCCTGCAAAGTCCCAGTAGTAGCCTGATGCTGATGGACATCCTGCTGTGACCATGAGAGCGCTTACTAAAGCCAGAATGGTATAGATCGAGATGAGGATGGGGTATAAGAATGACCTTTGCGTCTTCGATTGTATGCGCATTAAGAACACCAAGGCGGCAATCTTTGCAGCATATAGGGCGAGGACGAATGTCACAGCGCTAGCAATTGCTCTCTATAGGAGAATTGTTAGCTGACAAGCTCCAAGCTTATCTTGTTGCTTGAACTTACAGAGCTTAGTTGGCCGATGTTTGCTTTGATCATATCGTATGGCTTCCCCAGACCAGCTGTGAGACATGTGTACGACGCTGCAAAATGTGCCAATGCAGTCAAGGTAGCAATGACCACGACAACATCATCCGCACCGAAACTGCTCCTCCGCAGATGTATTCGCACACATGTGAAGATCAGCGTGTATGTCAAGCATATGCTGATGGCAACATTCAAGGAATCCGCATATCCAACATGACGGACCAGTCCTGATTTGTCGGTTGACATGATTTGGCCCTTCAAGCATGCAACATCTGTCAAAAATAGACGGAGTGGTCAAGAGAGCGAGAAAATTGCAATTGTGGCCGGTAGTGCCGCAATATACAAACAGTGTCGAGAGTCAAAAGCCCGCAGACAACGGAACCAGAGTCGGGAGAATCAGCAGGAAGGAACGATAGACTCTGAGACTCACGCCTCGTGTTTTGAGCACATTATTCGATGGACTGTTTGCAGCGGATGCGTATCGATACTCGCATTCGGCACTTTTGCCATCTTGCTGCAGCAAACGCAAACCCTACCTGTCTTGCGCTCGGCAAATGGTAAAAGAGCAAGCTTGTATGAAGGTGATTGGATTGGCGACACATAGCGTCTCCGCTCGAACAAAATGTGGTGGTTGCTTCTCTGCCGCAGAGGCCAGAATATCTTGGAAATTGTTATTCGGAACAAATGAAGTTCAGGGCGATACTATAGGACGCTCGGACACCCGAGTGGGTTCTGGAGAGACAGCAAGGACCTTCCCACTCGAGGCTTTTAAACGTGCATCTCGTGATCTGATCACCCAGAGAGAGCATATTGCCGATATGTTTCTTGCAAGAGGCACAGTTTGCATGTAGACGCAAGATCCTGATTGATGATGCTGGGATACCAAAATTCATATGATGTTGACGCATTCCTGCCATATTGTGTGAGTAACCAGCCGTGTATGCGTTTCATCCTTGTCATTGGGCTGCAGCTCATCGAACTTCCAGATTCAGTCCTAGAAAGTGATCGACAGAGGTAGTGGCGTGCGTGGGCTTCGCGCCTGCGATCGAGCAGACATCGCGTAATGTTTCTACAAGGAAAAGAGTAGCACGTGAATGTCTTGATCTTGCGTATTCTCGCAATTCCACAGGGCGTCAGCGATGCAGCGTGCGTAAGGTAAGACAATAAATAAGGTCATGTCGTTGGTGAGGCACGGTCGTGGAAAACAAGAAGGCGCTTCGGACCTGGCCGCTCGGCACGAGCTTGGCGAACGCATGTTGCGTTGTTGCTTGTTTTTGATGGCTCCATCAACTCATAATTCATTCATGCCCTCAATCAATAGAACCTCGCTTCGTAATAGTCTCGGTTAATTTTACTTCGCTGATGTTGAGGCCGCACAATGCTTGACTGGATCTTAGCTTTCGGCGTGGCGTTCGGAAGGATGCTTGTTTGAACCTTGCAATCTGTCGTTCGGCGACAACTGCTGATATTGGACGACTGCAAAGTCTACTGTTCCTTCGAAGAACCAAGAGTTTGATGAAATTAGACGGCGTATAGCAGTGCTTGACCCTCGGTCCCTGCCTTCAGCGTCCTCCAGATTGCCACACACTGCCGCTTCCATATTGCTTGAGTCCACCACGCGGCACAGACCTGACACGCGGTTGACGGAAAAATCACTTTCGTAAATTGACGATCGAGCTGGAACAATATGACCCGCACCTAGACCATTGGACAATCTAACGAACACTGGTTATTCGATGCAGTGGAACTGTGCAAGGGACAATTCCGCTTGGTTGAATTGCTGACCTGCTAGCGTTATATACAGAAAGCCACAGGGTTCACGAAAGGTCAAGAAGACCCGAGACTACCGAGAAGCGTTCAGTCAAAGGCACGAAGACATCACTCCACTGCTGATCCGGGTTTTTCTCACTTCCCTCGGACCCCACAGTTGTAATTGAAGGTACACCAACTCGTAGAATGTAGCGAACCACATGTTTTGATTCGCTGGTCTAGTGCGCAGACGGCTCAATAATAGCCCACTACTTATTTGATGGTAGCCCTAGTTAAAAAGCCTTCAGGTCGATCGTCTCTAGACTCGTGGACCTGGATGCCGAACACGTTCTCCTTGGCCACGCTTTATGCTACCGAGAAACCATTGCTCTGGGATCAAGCAGTCCAAGCTAAAACTCACGGTCAAGCCACAGTAGTCTCGTTTCTGCTTCCTTCCTCGTTCGAGGTTCCTGGTTTTTCTCACAACGTCCATCTCAGAAGCTATGTCTGTGGCCGGCAAGCCTACCCACAAACTCTCCTTTGAGGAGGTATCCTCAGAGAATGGCTCTGTGCCCGAGGTCAAGAAAGGTACTGATGCCGACGCCGCTGATATGTCGCGAATGGGCAAGAAACAAGTCCTGAGAGTACGTAACTGTGCATTCTCCAAGTGACCCACAGCAGAATACTAACATAACTGGACAGAGAGAATTCCGCTTCATCTCCATTGTAGGGTTCATCTGCATCCTACAGTCGACTTGGGAGGGCGCACTCTTGTCCAACGACCAGTCATTATACAATGGCGGGCTGGCTGGCACAGTGTGGACCTTTATCATCACTTGGCTCTTCACACTCTGTATGATTGCTTCAATGGCCGAACTTGCTTCCATGGCACCGACTGCAGGCGGTCAATACCACTGGGTCAGTGAATTTGCACCACCATCTCTGGAGAAGCCTCTGTCATACATCGTGGGATGGAGTTCCTGGCTGGGCTGGGTATCTGGTATTCCCTCTTGCGCGCAATTCTTGGCCTACCAAGTCGAGGGTCTTGTCCTCATCAACAACCCTGACGCAAACCTTGGAGAACTGTGGCAGGTTGGCCTTTTACTGTTCGCCTTCCTCTTCGTCACCTTTGGTTTCAACATCTTTCTCTCGCACAAGTTGCCTCTTGCTGAGGGTATCATTCTTGTACTCCACGTTCTGGCTTTCTTCGCCTATCTCATCGTCTTTTGGGTCATGGCTGATGTTGGGTCGGCAAAGACTGTCTTCACCGAGTTTTCCAACGGTGGTGGTTGGAGCAGTCAAGGTGTTTCTTGTCTTGTTGGTCTCGTCACTCCCATCTGGTGTTTTATCGGACCTGATGCCGGTGCACACATGAGCGAAGAACTGCGCGATGCTTCACGCGTACTTCCCAAAGCAATGATGTGGGCTACTGTCATCAATGGCGCACTCGGCTGTGTCATGATCATCAGTTTCTGTTTTGCCGCTGGCGACAACCTGGACGGTATCCTCAACACTGGTACGGGCATCCCCATCGTACAACTTTTGTACAATGTCACGGGCTCCAAAGCTGGAACCTCTGTCATGACCGTTATTCTCTTGGTCCTCCAATACTTCTCCGCCATCACCACCATTGCTTCTTCGTCGCGTCAGACATGGGCTTTTGCCAGAGACAGAGGATTCCCCTTCAGCGAATGGCTCAGCCGTGTCGACCCTCGCTGGGATGTCCCTGTCAATTCCCTCTTACTCTGTCTCGCCGTCTCCCTCATCCTCGGCGCCATCAACTTCGGTTCAGAAGTTGCTCTTGACGCCATCATGTCTGTCTCCAACTCCGCGCTGCTGTTCAGTTATATCGTATGCATTGGATGCGTGCGTCTGAAGCGTTGGCGCGGACAACCTCTTCTACCCCGTCGTTTCGATCTGGGTCGTTGGGGTGCTCCTCTCAATGATGCAGCGTTGGCTTTCTTGGTCGTTGCGTTTATCTTTTCCTTCTTCCCTGAGGATGTCAATCCCGATGCGCCGGATATGAATTGGGCGATTGTGATTTGGGGAGCCATGTGGGTTATGGCTGGTGGATACTATTACTTTGGCGGGTCGAAGAAGTATGTCAGTCCTGGAAGTTTGGTGAAGAATATGTAAAGAGCGAGACAGTTGTCTCTTGGGCGAGTTGATCGAAATTCAATATCATTGCTTATAGCTTCCATGCTTGGTCATTGCATGTCGTATTTGTGAGGTCGATGGCAATGTTTCAATAATACTTCTACCCCCAGCCGTCACTCCCAGCTGTAGTGATTGGGGGACGATGTGGCTGGAGCCTGTACGGTGACTCGAGTCCGATGTTTTTTTCGCGGCTCAGGATTCAGGGTCGGGTCAGGCCTCCCCATGTGTAAAGATATGTTGCGCATGCAGCTATAGAAATGCACAGTTCATTCGAGACTGTAGTAAGATCCAGAGGGAGCAAATAATATCACGACTCTCGGTGGATGCCTCATACTCACTCAGAGGACTGTGCATTCCTATAGCTGCATGCGTGACATTTCTTGCACACGGAGAGGGAGTGAACTAAATGTTCAGGAGAAGTAGAAATACAAGTTTGTCTCTTTGTTCGCAGAGACCCGCTCGACTATGTTGATGATGCGAAATCACAAACCCACCCTCATCCCCGTGTGCTAAGTTTGTAGCTCCTGGTCTCCTATACCCCTCTCTCACACGAAGCTATAGAACGCAATGCTCGCTATAGAAAGGCACAGTGATTTCAAGATTAGGAATATATCCAAAGAGAGCCTAGCAAACACCTTATCTCCATGGAACACAATCCACTTCTCAAGAACATCATGCATCCTTACAGCTACACGCATCACAACCCTTTTGCAACACGGGAAGTAAACATCCCTCTACACCCCCACTACCTCGTAGCAAACACCTTAAACGTCTGCACATCCCTCTTAACCCTATACAAATCCCCCAACTTCAAACCCCACGAGTCTGTCCATCTGGTATCTGTAATCTCCTTGATATCTTCAATGTCGACTCTATGGTGTTGTAACCAAGCTTCTATGGCGTCCAAGTCGTCGGGTCGGTTTTGCCATGCCATGGCGCCTCGTTCGTATTCTATGAAACTGTGGAGGCGTGGGTCGGGGTCGTTGATGGGTGGGGGGTGTGTGGATGGTGGAGAGG
>Ga0268250_10000482_pt1 | contig 18893 bp, 18 predicted proteins | sample AgamicAsSfe_FD_200448 | JGI IMG/M metagenome (GOLD analysis project Ga0268250, IMG submission 200448) | Agave microbial communities from Guanajuato, Mexico - As.Sf.e (v2) (version 2) | ecosystem: Host-associated > Plants > Phyllosphere > Phylloplane/Leaf | place: Guanajuato, Mexico | collected... | reverse complement strand
TTTTGGTGAGAGGTGGTGGAGTGAAGCCTCGAATTTTGGGTTTTGACGGCAGGATTTTCCGACGAGAACTTCTTTTGCAGCTGGCATGAGTGATTGTCAAGGGAGGTGTCTTGTTCAGGGAGAAAGATAGATGAGGTCAGAGCCGGATTTGGAGAGTTTGGGTTAGCAGACGGCGATGGATGGCTGCCCGACGACGAGACCCTTTCATTCTCTCCAATGCACGGCGAGACCTATCTTTTGCTTATAGCATGTCTGTCAGAAACATGCTTTTTGTCTTAATGAGGACGAGACCACTTTTGGTGATCAGATGAAGATTGCTTGAAATCTTGTGGTAGGATCCATGCATCTCAATGGGAACGATGCCACAAACATATCCTCATAAAGAGGCACAAACATGTTCTGATCCGAGAAACGTCCATTGAGAGCCCCTAGAGCCACCCCCTTATCAAGGGGTCTCCTTGGACGCACCACATGTTCATGACATCTTTATGACCTTTCATAACCCCTCAGGATGCAGCAGGCTGTTTGGAGGATGAAGTTGCTCGAGATTTTGCTCCGATTACACGTCAGAGTATTGGATGTCGTCCGTTATCATCAGTAAAAAGGACGACCTTGTTTTGATCTTATCAAGATGGAAGGCGCAGCAAGAGTCTCGCAAAGCAGCCGAGTCAGGAGCTCTTGGGAAGGCACGAGCAACTCAGGAACTCGGCCTCGAATTTCTCCAGCAGACACATACCAGTTCGCGGACAGATTGCTCCTCAAGTAATAAGTGTTTTCACAAGCCTCGAAAACCTTAGAGGTAGGATGAAGCTGTTGGTCTCAAGTCTCATTCCAGTCCACACCGCTGTCAAGGCATCGGTCGACTCTACCAGCGAAGTAGAAGCGATGAGACATTTCAACCTCAGCGCTTGGATAGTCGAAGAACGACTCAGGGATACCTTCTAGGATTGTGTGTGTGTGTCACTGACTTTCCTGCCAGCCAGATCATGTTGTGTCTCCTGTACTCGCTGCATGAGTGCACGGGTATGGTTGTCATCCATCTCTTTAGGCAAATGTCCTTCCTGGTAAGGTCCAAATACACTGCGGAGTTCCAGATCTGTAAAACGTCAAAGCCTGCTTTGCTACAGCTTGCTTCCAGGAGGCGCAGAGCGACAGCCGGAATTTCTTGTAACTTGTCAGGCGAGGATGTCGGGATCTTCAGGCGAGTTTTCTGGAGGTGAAGCGGCGCTGGTGCGGGAAAGGTGAATAGGGAGAGATCACCTGCTCGGAAGCGAGGCGGCTTGTGGTGATCCTGGCGGTGACAGTATAAAGATGTGCGCCTTCTCTTTTTTGTATATCGAAGTGAACGTGGTCATGTTATGAAGGTAAAGAAGCTTAACATTAACAAAAAGTGGTAGAAAGTACAATATATACACGAAAAAGCCCATGAGATAAGTCATCCCAGGAAAATGTTGGTAGCAACAAGAGAGCGTAAGAAGAGAAGAAAAGACAGCGACGGCAGGCTCAGACGGCTGGAATCGCTGCCCTGACATCGCTGGAGACGAGAATAGAAACCAACATATCTCGTCGGCCGAACAGAAGAACTACCATATATCAACAGTTGACAGGTATGGTGCAACACGCAAGGTGAGAAAAACAATAACACAAATTGGCGAGTCCGCTTGGGGCTGAGTTCATAAAGAGCTTCCAGGAATGGCGGCCACAGATCTGGGCGGCGTTCAAAATGTAATAGATACAGCTTGCATGAGCACGGCTCAGCAGTCAAAAGGAAGAGGCGCCGAATGAGCAGAACGTGAAGTTCGTGTCCCGCCGTGAACGTATGGTCAAACACTTAGTCAGAGAAGACAAAGTAAGCAGTTCCAGACTTCACGGAGACGGTGCAACCAGAGGTGGAGCTGCATGACTCGTAGTTGCTGCCACTGCAGTACTGTCCGTTGCTGTATCTGCATTTGCCGTCCATGTTGTCTCCCTCAAGGGTGATGGTGAAGTCGAGCTTCTCGTTGGTGGTGGGAGCGTTCTGGAAGATTGCGAGCCATGCAGCACCGTTGGAGTAACCAACACCGAGGTTGAGAGGAGCATAGTTACCCCAAGGGTTAGCAGAGGATCCCCATTGGCAGCCATCCTCGGCTGAGACACCGGCAGGGTTCACATAGTACTGAGCAGAGGTAGTTTTGCCAGTCCACTCGTAGTAGGTGGCATCAGGGCAGGTCAGGTTTGCAGTGCTGCCAGGGTTGGCGGTAACAGGCACAGTCTCGCTCTCAGTACCGGGGTAGTCAGTACGGCAGACAGCAGCGCTCGAGGACATTTCGTTGCGAACAAGGACAGTGACCTCGGAGGTACCAGTGATGCAAAGAGTGTCGTGCTTAGCGTTGGTCTTGTAAAGCTTGCCGTTCTTGCAGAGAAGGCCACCAACAGACTGACCAGTCAAGCCCTGGGTGGAGGGCCAGTGGGCCTTTTGGTAGCCGGCAGGGCAGGCGTATGAGCAGTACATACCCTCGGAGCAGCAGCCGCTACCTCCGCAGTTGGAGTGAGTGACGGTCTTGATGTTGGTCAGACCAAGGAGGGAGCTTCCGAAGCCGGGCGACTGGACACCAGTCCAGCCACCAAGACCGAGGTAGTTAAGAGCAACGGCACCGTATTCAGAGGGGAAGTCGGAGCAGTCAATCTCTCCATCGGGGAAAGTAGTGTCGAGGCCAGCTGACGGGGACGAGGAAGAAGAAGAGGAAGCGGTAGAAGAGGCAGCACTCTGCTGGGATGAGGAAACACTAGTGCTGACGGAGACGCTGGTCGAGCTGGAAGAGCTGGACGAGGTCGAGGTGAAGAAGGTAGTGCTGGCAGCGGCGGCGGGGGAAGAGGTCGAGGGCACAGCCGAGGACGAGGGTTCGGCGAGGGATGGTGCACCATTGGCCCAGACCAGAGTACCGTTCTTGATGCCCTCGAGGACTTCGGCCTCGGAGACGATGTTGCCGTTGAGCGAGTACATGACGATCGTGGGTCCAGCAACAAAGACGTCGACGTTTTCAGTTGCGGTAGCATCACGCTTCATCTCCTTGTGGTGTTGGTGGTGGGCGTGGTGGTTGTGACGAGGCACAGCGGCGGCCAGGCCAAAGGCGGCCGAGAGCATGACAAGCGAGGACTTCATGATTGATCCGGTAAGAATGCGATTCGATGTTGTCGGATGAGGTTGACTTTTCGTGGGTGGAATGCGTTGCAAGTGAGTGACTGTCGTAAAGATCCAAAAGAGTGGATAGAAGCAAAGGCTTCAGGTAGGTCGTCGATAGGTCCGGGGAAACGAGTGTCGGGTGCTACAACATGTAGATGGGCGGCGTGAAGGTCGAAGAGGAAGGAAGGGAGATGCGGAAGGGACGACCTTCAATGAACTATGTAAAATGATCCTGCCCGTTTCCGCCCTCAAGGCTTGTCGCAAAGGAGGCAAGTTCGCGTGCCTGCCAAGGTCATCTCGCGCCAGTGAGCCTCCTTCGCATGCTAATCCCCTCATGGCGTGTGTTGTAAACTGCTGCCGAAAGTCTAGAATATTACTGCCGTCCGAGTCTTGTTTACATATGCCTTTTTGTCCAGCAATTGACTCTTTAAAGCACTCACAACTCGGTCTGCGTGGACACATGTTCACAGCGACTACCTGTGGTCCATACTGGCTCCTCTGCCAGTTCCGGTGTGCCAGCAGCACGTCGAAGAGGGAATGCTAACAGGAACAAATAAACTCATCAAATTTCCCCATGCATGCTTGTTGGTCCCGACCGTTGATGGTGCCAAAGTCAATGATCGACCGTCAACACACAGACCCTTGCGCAAATCACAAGATCTCGTCCTTTCTAGCACAGAACAAACCCCCGAGCTCCTGCACCTCTCATGCGAACCATGCGAATCGCCTTTGACAGTCGCTCTTCTGCCGAGCTGCTCGTCTTGCACACTGTTGAAGAAGCACCTACGCGTGTTGGGAAGCCATGTAAGCGGCCAAGGGCACTGCCATGCTCGGTACTTGGCGATTGAGAAGTCTACAGTGTTTGTTGGGAGACTTGCGAGGAATGTAAGACCCTTGGCAGCTTGTAGACAAAGGTATGTTATGGTGAGAACAACAAAAACAGATTTGCCGTCTTCGAGATCGCTGTCTCTGCCGTCGATTCGTAGCAGGTCCTTCTTTTGTATGTTGCAATCTCGTTGCAATCTCCTGACTCCTGCCGGTTTACCGCCCGGATAAGATTAGGGCCTTGCTATACGACTATCGATACCATTCAAATTATTCGTCATCGCGAAGTTAAAGCAGGGGTACTCGTCTGAAAGACTTTCTCCATGCTGCATTGTCTCTGTTATCCAAAATATGAGTATCTGCACGTCAACTTGGGTGCCCGATATATTCTCCGGTACTTGCGCTCCGTCGTAAAGCATGATCAAACTGTAGCGACTCGTGTGAGGAAGACACTTGAGCCTTGTTGGCAACATGATTGATGTTGTTGAGCTGCTAGGCTGTCGACTACGTAGCCGACACCCAAGCTTTGAGACATCGGGTGGGTCAATCTTACAGCAAGCGAGGGTAGGTCTAGATCTTGAGCTACACCATTCCTCGCACAACATTGTGCAAGAGCCATAACGCTCTGTGCTGCATGTTGCGAACGTGTTCAGCATCAAATCTTCGCGGAATTGCTACTGGTATGACCCTGGTCTTCTTCTGTGTCAGTTCTCTAAACACGACCCAAGCACTTCATCGACTGTTTACACACTCTGTTCATGTGCGTTATGTGCTTGAATAGTTGGTGTATGATGGTGAGTGTATACGTGCTGAGATGATCGCGTTTGACTAGAATGTCAATAGTCAAGTCAAGCACGACAGGATTTCGTGTGTTTCTATTCTCATGCAAGAACCACGCCCCGCGATGCACGGACAATCTGTCAAAGCAAAAGATAAAAGCAGCAGTAACGTCAGGATCCAACATTGTCGACGAGCTGAGCTGCGTACAAGAGACTTCTGGCAAAAGGGAGGGCATCGTGAGCAACAAAACCAAAAAGACGTTCGCCCGACCAGAGGCTCGAACTCTGAACCTTGAGATCTCTATAAGATAAAAGTCTCACGCGCTGACCAATTGTGCCAGCCGGGCAAAGATAAGATAAAAGAGCAAATGTTATATATATCTTTCTGACACAAGGCCAGATTTACATTGCCCAAGAATCACGTCTCAAACTTCACGCTCGTACCTCGTTGCATAGTTATTCAATGTGTATATAGGTATTAGCGGAATATGTACGTGTCCAAGAGACTGCGGAGCAGGCCTGCTGCAGTGACAAGAAATCTACATGGAATGTACCAAGTCCAAAATGTGTTTCTCGCAATCCTCCCAATACCTCTCTCTTTGTTCGTTCAGACGACCGGCACAGACCCAAGAGCAAGATCTGCGCAAGAAGGGTCGGAACAACTCGCTTGAAGAACACATCTCGCTGCCAGGTCCAACATAATAGTAGTCAACCCACTGTGCCCTGGGTACGAGAAACTGCTTTCTGCAAACCGAACAGTGTTGCATACCAAATTCCTTGCTTTCGATTACCTTTTCGATCGCCGTATTGACAGGCGGAGACGCGTCTTCCGGAAGGAGTGCAGACAACTGTCCAACGTACTGAGAGCGAGCACAAGCGCGCGCACTCAATTCAAAAAGAGAAGGCGCAGCAGATCGTACGGCCGAAGGCGGCGAAGGTCGTGTGAACGAAGCGGAATAGTCTGGTGTGGAATATGCGGTATACGCGCGGAAACGTGGGCGGACCACCGACCCATCGATCTCGAAGAAAGTTGGAGCTGATGAAGCAACATACGTAGATGTGGATTTGAGTCCTCGAGAAGCTGTATATAGTCGAGAGGCATATAGGCGATGCAGCAAGGCCTCGTGTGATGGTTCGGTCATGTCGATCTCATGACAGTGTTTGCGTAATCGATGTAATTCGCGCAAACAGTCGTCGACTTTGGAAGGAACGCTTCTGAGCATATTCGAAGTCGGCAGAGGCAAAGGCTGCACGAAAGGGTTTGGACTTAACGAAAGCTGCACTAGCTTGTTTTCGATCAGAGCAAGTAGCTCGAAGGGGAGGAAGGGAAGCTGATTGCCGGCGATGTTGAGCTCGTGGAGGTTGCGAAGACGACCTATGGAGGGCGAGATTTCGGTCAATGAGTTCGAACGTAGACTGAGAACAGCCAGGTTGCCGAGGTTCCACAGCTCGGACGGTAGCTGCTGCAGGTCATTTCTGGAGAGAAACAGCTTGATGCTGGGAGTGAGTGGTGCAAAATGGTCATCTGTGATCTTCTGGGAGTCGTTGATGGGAACGGGAAGGCGGATAAGCTGATGGAGCGGCTTCAGGGTTTCGTTATCGATTCGACCAAGGCGCATGTCACTGTGCGAAAACGTCAGTCGGTCGTGTAGAAGTGATGTGGCAGCCAAACACCCACGAGAGATCGATGGAATCCTTGCAAGCATCGACCGAGTTGAATACTAGACTGGCGGCATGCTCCTGAATCGAGTCTTTCGGCTTGGTAGGAGTTTTCGAGTCTTTCGGTTTGGTGGGAGTTTGCAAGTCTTTCGACTTTGTGGGAGTGTGACGTTGAGTCAGGGGAGCGCCCTTCTGCATGTATTCGTTGAAGGTCAGACTCTGCATCCGTCGATTACTGCTCCCAATGCTGTCGGTAGAACTGTCGGAACCCAGCCAGACACCGCTATCTGGCTTCTTCGTCTCTCCTCGCACGCGTGCCATGATGGGAGAATTGGCATGCTGGTACCAAGGGCCGCGCACAAGTCGCTTGCGCCTATAGCCAGTGGCCTCGGACTCTTCGGACGCGTCCTCACTGAAGATGGGATCGCTGGACATGCTGCTGTCGTAGTCCCATCCCGCATGCCGCTTGCGGGATGGGAAGGCGGCCGGCGGTAGTGGCGGCGAGCTCGGTGGCTCATTGAAGACCTCTTCCGGGAGGACCGGCGGCGACGAAGGGATAAACATGGTCGGGAACAATCTTGACGAATTGCCCAGAGAGAATAAAGGAAGAGGAATAAAGTCGCGTCGCAAGCCTTGAAGACGCGTGCGGATCGACCCCGCACTTTTTGTCCACCAGCGTCATATCACTCCATCCTTATCTCACTCACGTGTCGAGTTGCACTGAATAAGGGTTCGGGAAGGACGAAACGGTCAAGCACTCCACAAGCCACTTGATGTTGCTTCAGTTGACTACACTTGGTGACTTGCTGCCTTCACTGGATGCTACCAACAGATTGTCAACCTTCTGTTATCACTAGCTCAGATCCAGTGCTCCAAGCGCGGATTCTACTCTCAACTCGCTCTATCTCTGTCGAGCTCCCATATCCTCGACTCCTTGCGAGCGCAGCAACGTACTCATACTCCTCATAAACATCACCATTGACCTTGAATGCCCAGGGTGCTTCCAGATGCCTGTCCAAAATCTTCATTCCGGGGTTCAGCATGATCCTAACAAGCGCCTCGTCTGAGGATCTCTCCATAAGATCACCGAACCACAACAGCCTCCTCTCCATCGTCATCGCCGGCCAGCCGTCCTCATCGCATTCCACGGACTTCTCGCCCTTCCAGATAATGTAGTATATACAGCGAATAGGCCTGTGGCAGGCACAATCGCGCCAGTAGTATTTGTTCTCGCATCGTTGACCTTTCTCTGACTATCAGAACACCAGAATGTCAGTACATATGCCTGATTACAGGTTGCTTTCGGCACAGTCTCACCCATATGTGGGACGATTTATCAATCCAGAACTGTTCCCTTGTTCGTTTGGGCTGAACAGTACGGTGAATGGTACGTCTTCGTTCAACGTTGGAGGGTTTGCTGACCATTTTGCTTTGTGCTGCAATTGCGTGTCCATTGGAATTTTAGCGGTGTGTGACAAGGACTGTAATACGCTATGAGGCAGATTGCCGTCTATACCACTGCGACTCACCTGACTTCGGCAGATGATCTTCCCAGCCTCCGAGGCTGGTCGACTCAACATGGGTGGAGTCTTGGACCCCTGGTTTTCAGTATCATCGCTAGTGGGCTGCTACCGAATTCATGGTCAAAAATCCTGCTTCCACAAGATGACAGGTCGAATCGTTGAGAGGGTCTGGATGACAGGATAGGCACTATCGCCATGACCTGCCAGCTTCGGCAAGCATGGCTGGGAGCAAGTATCAATTTTTTTTTGCTTTTGCGGTGTGCTCTCGTGTTGCTAACGCGGGATGGTCTATGCGACCTCAAAGCAATCTATTTCGATACAGCCCGCGAATTCTTCTCCACCCGTCGAGCGATATAGGAATAATGGGAATTACGCTCTACAAATGCCGTTGCCGGTGGTTCGTCACTGAGCGGCCGGGCCCAAGTCTTCATCGTAGAATTCAAACATACGTGTATCCGCATACAGAGCCCTATAAGTACGGAGCATTTTTCACGCCAAGTACGAGGAACTCTTGGTTTGCAATTGATATCTTTATACAGGTTCTCTTATTATCACTGATGTACTTAGCAGTTCTCCAGGTAGGATGAATTACGAAAAATATGGGTGCAAGGTGATCAACATGCCGGCTGGTTCAACACGTCCGTGAGCGGCCACTACATGCTTTACCTACTATACCACCGACCACCCGGAAAATCAGTGGATCTCTACACTCCCAGCCTCTTCTCAGGCTTGAGTGTATCAATATGAATCATGCTGAAATAGAGGTATTCCCTCAGATGCTCACGCTGTCAGCTATAACCAATTACCTGGACCTTGGTTCGATCTTTTATCATTTGACTCACCGCTGCTGGGATTGCGTGCCCGCGACACACGAAAATGAGATCTGGAAATGTCAGAGACTCTGAGGTGAAATGGCTCGACGGCCGATCGCCAGGAGTGAATCATCTCGAGCCACGTACGACCAGAAGTGGTGCCGTCTACGAGGTCCCAAAGAGCGACGTGGATAGCGAGGACGAGATTACTACCGCTGGCAAAAGAAAGGCTAAAACGAGCAAAAGAAATGTCACCACGAGCAAAAGACATATCAGCCCAAGCGAAAAACATATCAGGCCGAGCGAGGTGATGGCAAGCACGAGCTACAAGCGTATCGACACGAGCCGCGAGGTAGTCGATCTGACCGGCGAGGATGACGAGGTCATTCGAGACAGTTTCGAGGCTGATACAAACACGGATATCGCATCACAAGACTCCAACGAAGATGAATCACAGCCAGACGAGGAACCTGCGTCCCGCAGCTACCCAGCTGACGTTGGTACGACCGCGGATAGCTGCCTAGAAGAATGGCCAGACAAAAGTCCAGAGGAAGATGATTTGGCAGTGAGTCTCAACGAGCAACATCGAACAACGATGCAGGCGAATGCTAACATGCAGTAGGACATGCAACGATACTCAACAGCACAAGAGAACTTCGTGGTGCCAAGGGACAGGCACAGCCAAAAGTTCAGAGACAAGAAGTATGGCAAAGCATCAGTGTTCCAAATATTGGTGATCTGGTCACAGATTCAACCAGATGACAGGCACTTCTGGCTACCTTCTGCTTTCGACTATCCTCGCGGCAGACCGTACGAGATTATCTGCGAGAGGGTTTGGGATTCGTGGCGTAGGTCGCGACATGATAGTCTCATGATGGATGCTAACCCAACGATCGAGCCTATTGGTAAGAGGGATTGGCCGAACGCCGGGCCTAAGATGCTGAATTTCCCTGAGCATCGTATACGACACAAGAAGCCAGGCTCCAGTGATTAGTCGATGCGTACAGAAGTATGTAGCATTTATCAAAAGTTCATTGTCTTCTACGACCGCCTTTCTGAAGTGCAGTGGTGCTGAAATGCTGTGCTCAAAGGATGAGGAGAGGGTCCAAAAGATTTGCGTCATGCTTCGCCGATGGCGGGGCGCGGGCAATTGGTCAGCAGCAGACCAACCTCTGTAGAACAAACCAATGGCCACTTCCCTCGACTACCAACATCACACACCAAACACATTATGGACGAACGCGTAGACTCACGAGCGGCCTCAGTCGAAGGCAACGACAACGCCGACATCAACGCGCCCCTCAAAGCCGCCCCCAAACTCGTCGCTCCCGAACCCGAACACTGTCCCGGCCCCGAGTCCCAAAGCGCCGGCAAAGGCGATGCCTGCGCGGGATGCCCGAACCAACAGATCTGTGCCACAGCCCCCAAAGGTCCTGACCCGGACATCCCTCTCATCACTGCCCGCTTGGCTTCCGTAAAGCACAAGATTCTGGTTCTCAGTGGCAAGGGTGGTGTGGGTAAATCTACGTTCACAACTATGTTGGGCCATGCATTTGCTGCGAACCCGGATGCCCAGGTTGGAATCATGGATACCGATATTTGTGGGCCCAGTATTCCCAAGATGATGGGTGTAGAGCAAGAGACCATCCATGTGAGCAATGCTGGATGGAGCCCCGTCTGGGTCACGGAGAACCTGGGTGTCATGAGCGTTCAGTTCATGCTTCCCAACCGTGACGATGCTGTCATCTGGCGTGGTCCCAAGAAGAATGGTCTGATCAAGCAATTCCTCAAGGATGTCGAGTGGGGCGAGCTGGACTACCTCGTTGTCGACACTCCTCCCGGCACTAGTGACGAACATCTCAGCGTCAACAGTTTCCTCAAGGAGTCTGGTGTTGATGGTGCCGTCGTCGTCACCACACCACAAGAAGTCAGTCTGCTGGACGTGCGAAAGGAGATTGATTTCTGTCGCAAGGCTGGCATCAAAGTCCTCGGTATTGTCGAGAACATGTCTGGCTTTGTCTGTCCTAAGTGCACCCATGAGAGCCAAATCTTCAAGGCCACCACTGGCGGTGCCAGGCAACTTGCTCAGGACATGTCCATCCCCTTCCTTGGAGCAGTTCCTCTGGATCCTCGTATTGGCATGGCTTGCGACTTTGGCGAGAGCTTTTTTGACAATTTCCCTGACAGTCCGGCATGTGATGCTCTTCGTCACGTCGTCCGCAGAGTCGGTGAAGAGATGGGCGTCGACACTTCTTACCAAGAGGACTGAGCTCTACATGAAATGAACAGAGCAACACACTTTATTGCTTATCCGAACATTTCGACAACACGGAGGAGCCTGACATGCCGCTGACTATCCGAACACGGTACGTGCTGCCATCAGTGCTATCTGACTCAAGAGATCTTTCCATCAAAGGCCAGCTTCTGCTGTCCGGCAAGTCCTTGATGTCTCAGAGAAGCGATACCGGCCATCATGGTCGCCATATCACGGATTGGTTTAGGTTGAAGATCTGTTCCAATCCGGGTTCATCGCTTCCAAGAACGATCCATTGAAATCTAGCTAGAACCGTAGCATGATGAGAACCGTGGCATGATGAAGGATGGCAAACACGAGGCAGGATGGGAGCTCAACGCTGAGGCGCAGAATCAGATCGCAGCTTCTGCAGCAGGCGATACACTGCATCCGCAGCAAAGAAAGGTATACTAAAGTATGGACGGTTTCGGCATAGCCACATGCTATTCTCCTAAAGGACCAAAGTGGCGAAATGGCAAAGTGTGCCTATAGCATTGCCGAAGACATACAGTAGGTAGACACAAAACCCAGGACTCTCCATTGGACCAATTCAAGGAGGTTTCATCTTAAATCAACAATGTGTTTCCAGAGGCGACCACCGTACGTACCTGTCACCATGGCAAAGAGCAACGAGTCATTTCAAGGAAAGAGCAGCAGTCACAGCAAATCATTCTCTGTGAAAGAAGTTCTTCTCGCAAGAAGAAGGTGTGACTCGGTCACCGAGTAGGAAGCTAGAAAAAGCATTGTGTAATGTGTGTATAGCTACTGAAGCATGCTCAGCTATCTCTTCGACAAAACTGGTCGTTCCCGTTCCATCTTTCGCTCATAGCCATATTATCTCCACTACGATTCGAGTCAGAGCAAGCATCTACAGAAGATTCATCGCAGCGAATCCGACCCAGCAAAGACGACATAGTACAGCCAGAACATCAGAGCCGACTCTTCGTCCTTTCCACCGGCAGCGTAGTCTCGCAATTAATCAGCCACAGGGATGGGATTATACCACTGGCCATTCGAGTCGACTGGTCTCTTTCTCTTTTCCTTCGGCTTTGTCTTCGTCTTCTCCTTCGTCTCCTGCTTTCTCTTCTTTTTAGGTTGAGAGAGAAGCATCGACCGACGGGCAGATTCCTCAACCTTCACACTCGACTCATCCGCATCATCAGCGTCATCTGCCTTGCGCTTTTTGCTGCTCCTTTTGAGTGCTTGGTCTTGCTTTGCCGTAGCTTTTGACGAAGGGAGGTTCTTTGCACGAGCACTGGAAAGCTTTCGACAGATACCACGGTGAGGTTTGTTACACGTGCTGCAGCGTGGAACCAGCGATATATCTCGACAAGGTCCCATGTGCCGTTTGTCACACGTGCTGCATACACAGGGTCGACAGAATCCAATGTGTCGTTCGCCGCACTTGCTGCATAGAGGCCAGCACTCGCCGAAGTGTCTTCCTTTGCACGTCTTACACAAAGGCCAACACTTACCGAAGTGTTCTGTCTGGCACCTCTCACACCACTGATCTTGGCTCTTAGTCTTGGCTTGAGGTACAGACGACGATGCATTGGTGATAGAGACCTCAGATCTTACTGGCTGCTTTCCCGCTGCTCGCAAGGATCTTCGAACCGCAACGGGCTGAGCTTCAACGGAAGGCAGGGGTTTGCCATTCGAATGCAAGCTCGGAGTTCCAAGTTCAGTCGGAGCCACTTGCTTCTGGCTCTCAGTGGACCCTGGAGTCTTGGTTACACCTCTGTAAGAAGATCTGGCATCGAGGGCTGGCTTGGCAGAGGAATGATTGATGCGTATTGATGGGCCAGACAATGGTGTCTGCTGTCCGACTTGTCCAGTCTCAGACTGCGAAGGCCTTACGCTATCAGCTGGAATGCTTGAGCGGAAAGGCATTCTTTTCGGGGCTTGTGATGGACCCGATTTAGGGGCATGCGTTTGAGTGACAGCATTGCGAGTGCTAGTGGTGTCGATGAGAGTTGTTCGCGATGGATGTACCGTACCGGTAGCGCATAGAGCGTTCGACACAGAAGGAGTTGTGCCGGATAAGCGGGTGTCTACAGCCTTTGGTTGTTGAGGTGGTGTTGCTCGAGGTGCTGGACCGAAGGAAGCTTCTCCAAAGCGAATAGGGGCCTTACCCTTAGTTCTAGACAATCCACTAGGAACTGTCATATGTGCAGCAGGAGCAGGGACTGGTTGAAGAATATGGTTGGCAGAACTTTCGGATCCTGATGCAGCGGCTGGAACATCGGGTACTGGACGAAAACCATCAGACGGACGAGGAAGCGGCTTACGCGAACCGCCGCTAGGTCCTCCAGGCGCATTTGGCGGTGGAAGGTTGTCTGGCTGTCCCGTTTGGTTGACAGTGTTGGCAGCAGAAGGCAATCCTGGGTCTGGCTGCTCTGCGATGTCACGGGCTGCGTCGCCCCTAGACCGAGCGCTTGTCGGATACACAGCCCACTTGAACTCTTCATAAGGCCTCTTGTCTGCGTTGAAGGCTGTTCTCGTTAGCCAAGAACTCCTGAGATTGTGATTCCAGAAGGAGGAAAAAGCTTACCGTATGGAGCCAATTCCCAGCAACGTTCATTGCAGTACTTCCATATAGCCCTCAGCTGGAAGTTTGTGTGACGGACTCGTGCCGGCCATATCTCGAGTCGAACTTCTGGCAGGCGAAGTTTGGTATTCTTGTTGCCTAGAACCCTGGTTGCCCTTTCAGGATCACGTTGGATCCACTCTGTCAGAGGGTAAACATGACTCAGCTCCTCGAAAGTCTGTTCTGTCAGTTGGGTGCGCGGTAGCGCAAGACATGGAGAACACACCTCTTCTGTTGGACTATCATAGCCTCCTGCTGTCACCTGCCAATAAGGCAATGAATCGGGTCGTCTCACGGCCATCTTCGACGCGTCAAAAACTGTGCATTACTGGATGAAAGGACTGTACGGTTTGCTGTGGTGGTTGAAGAGTGAAGGGAAAGATGTGATGAGCGCAGAGCGACAAAGAAAAGTAGCATGCGCAGGGTGTCGCGTTGTGGCAGGCGCGAAGAAGGTTGCTTACATGCGCAGACGGAGGAACTCAAAGCGACCAACGCTTTTCGAACGACCGCACGACTGGACCAGCCAAGGAAACTGAGATAATCTATCTGGGAACACTCCTAGTCTGTAACGAGCTTGAAGCAACTGCATCCGGCCTATCGTGCAATGATCAAGTCCAAGCTACGTGACGGGCAGGTCGAAGATCTTGTGGAGCTCGAAAGGAGACAAATCCATCTATCACATACCTTGTCTACCTAACCACCATTGAACATATAAAGAATTGTAAAAACGCTAGTTTTGATACATCGTACAAGTCACGTCCCCACAAAGGTATCCAAGAGATTGCCTAGTTGTGCATTGTTACCCTCCCGTTGACCAGAAGCGGTTTCTTGCGTCGTGGATCCTTCGATGGCTTGACAACCCTATCGCCATTTACGGCACGACTCAACACCTGTGGTCGAGCACCGCCAGGAACAGCAGCGGGAGAAGCAGGAGGTACAGGATACTGTTGTGGTCGAGCAGCACCAGCTCGCACTCCTCCAGCAATGCGGCGACCTCCGTCTTGCGACCTGTGTACTCTGTCCAGATGTCCGTTAGACTGAGAGCTTTCTCCAGTCCCGAATCCAACGTTTCCCTCGTTATTGAATGTGGTCCTATTGCCTTGATCAAATGTGGGATTCCCTCCACTCCTAGAAGAGTTGCCACCAGCATCGGGCATACTGACATCAACACTGATGTTGTTCCTAAGCCCAAGTCCAGCTCCAGCCGAAGACCTGGGAGATTGAGGATGATTCCCGACAGTAACTGTAGATGCATTAAACATGCCAGAGAGCTCTTGCGTATGGTTCTGATTTGGGAAGTGTTGCTCCGTAGATTGATCTCGAGATGTTGAGAGTCTTGGTCCCGAAGAGCAGGCTACCACAGCCACGCCCTTTGTGCGGCATCTACTCGCCGCATCCCTCGTGATCACCTCCGTCGAGGAAAGCGTGTTGCGTGGGCCTTCGGGGCTTGTAGAAGGCGATGTACCATTGACTTCAGAAAGCGGAACAGGGGCTGAACGGCGTGGTGACCGGGGTGGTGTACGCGCCTGGGCCTTGAAGGTCTCGAGAGCTTCCAGATGGATCCTCGTCTGTGTTTGGAGGGCTACAACTTCTTTCATACCCGCAGTGAAGTTTGTTAAGATGCTGACCATTCGCTCTTCCATTTTCTGCAGTGACACAACCAGTTCACTGATTAATCGTATTGCATCTCGGTCGTGCAGTGTTGAGTCACGCAGCATGGATGGAAGGGCGTGCGAAACTTGTTGCGCCATGGTAGAGAAAGGCGGAATGTTCCCTATTGATACCGGATAGATCAGAAAGATGTCAAGGGAATAGGCTTGGGAGTGGTCAAAGAGAAGCAGGTCTCGCACGGTGAAGTTAAGCACGAAATCTCAGAAGCCGTGAATCTGTGATCTGCCATAGTGGCAGGACACGCATCACCGTCGCTTTGTGTTAAGCGAATCTGGGAACAATTGCGGTGAGCACGCTCTTGTCTCGAATGGAGTCGAAGTGGAGTTGGCAGGCGAAGATCATGGAGTCGCAGTGGCCCTGACTCGTTTTCCGCACCTGATCAAGCGAACCTTGGCCCAAGCTTACAGGGTCTCTTCTCACGCAAGAACTCGAACATACCCACGCGACATCAACACAGCACCTTGTTGAAAGAAGGTCCCAAGTAGCGGCATGTGCGTTCTATGGACCGCGATGGCATTGGGAAGTTGCTGGCGGCACCAAGTCCAAATATCGTATGCTATAACGCAAAGCGTAAAAACATTGTCCAAGCTCTTAGCCTCTGAGTTGAGGACCCGCTCGACATCATAGTCTGCGAATATATTGAAGCGACATACCGCGAGTGCCGGCCCCCAGCCACCTCGAATCAAGATCAATGATCTCTCGAGAGATTCATTATGACTCTATTGGTGCGGTGATCTGTGAGGAGGAGCAGGTGGACACACACTGAAACTCGGAATCAGCAACGAGTGGAAGTCCGGATCTTGCAACATTCTTGTTAGGAGGTAGCCAAGTTGTCGATGACTCAAATAGAGACCTTACTGACCTCCCAAGCAGTCCAGAAAGCACAATGTACGGACATGCCATTCTGCGAAGGAATTCGAACGGGGTACCTTTAGAATGCGTGATTCCCAAACCGGGCTATGAAGGGCCGAGAGGTGGGACACCACATCTTGCACAAATCAAGGAGTCAGGCCGTACGTTCGTCCCAACGTTCACAAGAGTCCGGAGAGGATCCAGAAGTTATGTCGAGCCACGGGTCGACTATTGCTCGACAGCTTCTCAATTCAAGGCAGTGCGTGACGGACTTATCACGCACCCAACTTGGGAACGGTTGGATCTTCAGGCTTTACTGAAAATACAGTATGCGCAGCAGCCGAAGGTTCGCCATCTTTATGCTGGATACGCGTTCCAGCGAAACGGTACACCTAAATCAGAGTATGCGGAGCCTTTGGCCATATACGCAAGACTACATCCAGAGTTGGTGGCCGAACACAAGGCCAAGCGCCTGCGCGAAGAAAAGCGACGAAAAGACTTGAGACTCGACTCCAGCGCGAGAACAAATGCGAGAACAAACAAAAATGTCTTGCCACCTTCTAGTCTACACCCACGCGCAATTGGCTCGAGAGCAGTTGTAGCCGTACAAAGACAAATTATTGGCTCAGCAGAGACAGACGACGAGGACATATCTGACACTGAGGACGAGAGACCAGCGCGAGGAAGAGATCGAGAGGATCGAGAGTCGTCTGAGAATTGTGAAGAGTTATCATGGATGGCAAAACTTGATGAGGGCCGCGAGTTCAGAGAATCGCTCAAGGAGCGTCGGCAAATGGCACAGGATAGGTTGTGTCGACGGGGGCCAAGTCCTGATTCGCAACGGACGAGACTGAGATGTTGATGTGCAAAAATCGAGGCTGAGGGATGGCAGGATGGAATGACGAGGACAGGTGCAGTATGTAAGAGAAGCATTATTGTATTGTTGTTATGGTTGTTATGGTTGTATTTACAGGCTCCAAACAACGACGCGACCGTCGACGCCGCTGGTGCTGATCTGTCTGACGGCATCAGGAGAACCCGAGTATGCGCGGACAGTGCTGATAGAGTTTTGGTGGACGGTCTTGAGTTGAGTGTCGTCGATGGTTTTGCCGCGGAGGTCCATCTGTCTAAACATGTTGAGAGCAGACTCATCGCGCTGGTTGGCCGCACCAGACTTTGAGGTGCTGTCAAGGGATCCGACAAGCGACCATCCGGATGCCGAGCCTGAGAAACGGAAAGGTTCGCAGTCCTAGAAGGAGGTTAGGAAATGACATGGTAGATAACGAAAGCTGCTCCTTCTTACATAGCCTGCACAGACAATCTCGCCTTCAGCGATCCAGAGGAGATCGGCAAAGGGAAGGACTTGAGTGCTGATGTTGATGACTGCATGAGGAGGCTGGCCCTCTCCAGCAGGGTAAGCAACAGTCATGGTCGAGTCGTGACTGACGAAGGCGACGGCATCTCCAGAAGGGCTGAAGGCAACACTCTTGACCCAGCCTGCATGTTGTTAGCTTTTTGTCTGCTTTGCAACAGATGGACGTGAGAAATTGACATACCGGCAGTCTGGTTCAAGAACTCTCCACAGATGGTGTTGAAGGGCAAACGCTCACCCCAGACCGAGGGAGCCGGTCTCTCGTCGACGCCCTTGATGAAGGCACTGAGAACACGTGCATGGCCGTCGGTGCTGCCTAGAGCGACCAAGACACTGTTGGGGTGCCAGGCGACGCTGGTGACGGTGCTGCGAAGGGGCTTCTTCAGGTGCTTGGACACCCACCAGTCGTTCTCTTCTTCAAAGTAGCAGACGGCAGCAACCCTAGCACCGCTACCGACGGCGAACTTTGCCTCGTTAGGAGACCATCGCACACATGTAGCGGCTCTGTTGATGCGGAGGAGGACGAGAGTAGGGCGCCAGGAGCCGTTAGAGGGTTCCCAGACGTATGCGTTGCGGTCCTGAGAGCAGGTGACAATCTTGCCCGAGTTGGGAGCAATGTCGACGCCGGTGATGAGCTTGTCGTGACCGCGTAGCTCATCGTTCAAGGCAAAGCGGGAACCATTAGACGAGTACAGCTCGACCGTGTTGTCTCTAGCGACAGCTAGCGTCTTGCGGTCGGCCGAGAAAGAGTGGTCGGCGATGGGGTGATGGAAGAGGTGGTGGACTTGAGGAGCGGCCATGGCGAATAAGAAGACAGGAGTTTCTCTCTACTGTCTCTGTTGGGTGGTATAGCAGAGGAGGGAGGGTGTTTGGAGCTCGGCAGGAGGCAGTGACGACGACCGCGGGGGAGTTGCCGCATTGGCCGCTCTCGAAGCCCGATCTCCTGCTGCGCTTCGCGACGCCAACAGGTCTCTTCTGCTTGGTACTTTTTTGTGTCGTTCGACGACGCTCTGCCCGAACCACATCAAACACTCCAATCGCCTTGTCGCATTACCTCCAGATGGCTTCTAAGACTGCTCCAGCAAATGGCATCCGCCCCAGCCACACCCTGTACTGCTCCAACTTGCCCGACAAACTCCAAAAGGATGACTTGAAGCGCGCTCTGTACATGCTCTTCTCCGTCTATGGCTCCATCCTCGACATCGTCGCCATGAAGACCTCGAAAATGCGCGGCCAGGCTCACGTCTTGTTTCGCGACGTTTCATCCAGCACACAAGCCATGAGAGCTCTACAAGGCTTCGAGTTCTTTGGCAAGGAGATGGTATGATTGTTTGCGGTGCTACTCCCTGCATGATCG
>Ga0268250_10000481_pt1 | contig 18960 bp, 17 predicted proteins | sample AgamicAsSfe_FD_200448 | JGI IMG/M metagenome (GOLD analysis project Ga0268250, IMG submission 200448) | Agave microbial communities from Guanajuato, Mexico - As.Sf.e (v2) (version 2) | ecosystem: Host-associated > Plants > Phyllosphere > Phylloplane/Leaf | place: Guanajuato, Mexico | collected... | reverse complement strand
CTAGAATCTGACACCGTGTTTGTGAGGTCGGTGATTGGTATGCATCGCGCTACATTATATACACGGGCGTCTGACTGTAATACAGAAAGGAAGGAATCGCATAGCCACTGGAGTCCACAAAATGCACCGCCATATACCAAGTCATGATGCGTAACATAAGCATCCACCATGCTTGCTCAATTATGGACTCTGATAGTTCGTGGTCCCTTCTGCGCATCTCCGCCACCAGCTCAGGCACCAAGTCGACATACATATGTCCTGTCTCCCGGTATTTGTCAGAAAGACGGGTTTCTTCGCCGCACGGTCTTGCACTATTCGTGGCTCTCTTTGCACGTTCGGGTGGATCCTTGTAGTATGCCGATCTTGCGGCTTTGAGCGCCATAGGAATATGTTCAGCGATCAAGTCACGATAGAATCTCGGTCTAAAGTTCCTGGATGTGAAGTAATGCGTCGTCCACTCATGGAGCGTTCGAAGGTGCATCAAGTATTTCATTTTAGCTGGAGTAGCGGAGGCCAAGTCCCTGGTTCTCAGCTCGGTTTGCTGTCTTTCACAGAAATCATCCTCATACGTTTGAGCCAGGTTCAACATACGTATATAAACCTCTTCCATGTTGTATCTCGCCGGAAGTTGCTCTAGCCGAGACAATATGATTTGGCGCCATTCCCAAGGGTGAGTCCTGGTTTCACTTCCACTTGGTAGCAGGATTGGACAGCACGGGCAGGAAGGGACAAACCAGAGCGATCATGTCGTTCATCGGGAAGAACATCGGTATAAAGAATCCCTTCCGGAATGCGGACTGTCTCTCTGGTTCGACGAGTTCTTTGACAATGTTTGCTGCCAAGCCTAGCATGGTCAGGCCCATACTGAGCAAATCATTGCTTTCGGATTCATTTCTGCCAATCAAAGGTATCCCTGGGATCATCAGGTCTGGTATTCCATGTAATATTCCGCAGGCCATCTTATCTGCCGCCTCGTTAGGCACTAGGCTTCTCATCCGTAAGACCTCTGAAGTGACGTCCAGTTTAGCGCGTAAATTGCTTGCTGGTGCAGTAGCAGAGTCATATCGAAACACAATGCCAAGCCCTTGTTCCCTGGACGATGTAAAGGTATCTCCTGCTCCTTGGGCGTGGAAGACACCATCTGCGACTTGGTAAGTCGTCCACTGCATCCGAAGTCTATGAGCGATGGTGATCATTGTGCCAAGGTTAGATCTTGCAAGAGGTCGAGTCACTCCAGGTGGCATAAGGTCCCAAGTCCTTTCTCTTGATATTATCCCGACCCGCGTTGCGTGGTCTACCAGCCTAGTGCTAAAAGTGGTTGAAGATGAGAGCTCCATTTGATTCAGGTTCAGGAGCCCAGTTTGGAGTCGTAGCAGCTGGCGTAGGAGAGACGTCCAAGACGCCAGATCCGCACTTTCATCCTGTGTGGGATCACTGTTGAGACAGAGCATACGGACCAGGGGGCTTTGAGTGATATCTTCGATCATGCTACTCTTTCCAGTCCGAATTTCTGCAGCGCGAAGATCATTGATGTTGTATAAGACGATATCGGGCGTGGTGAACTTTGTCTCGAATCTGAACTGTCTCCAGCGCCAGACAAGTCGTGTTTTGTCCGCCCAAGGACCAATGACAGATATTTCACATCTTCTGTATCCGTCGGCGGTCGCGAAGACTTGCTGTAACAGTTGACCTGATGCAATCATCAGAGCTGCGATTGCGAAAATCAGAGCGGCAAGTTCGATCTGATTGTCATCTGCCATACCGTCACAATGAATGACAAGGGAGACAAGGACTGAGATAGATGGAAAAGTCGTTCAATGTTTGTGAAGTGCGGCAGCATGTTGGGTTTAAAAGCGACCAGATATGGTACGGACCTTTTACTCGACGAGGCAAAGGATGGTGCTGATCTCTGCATAGTTATGCTTGTTCATTTCGCATTACCCCCGTTCGTTCACGCTCATTGCTGACTCCATTGACAAGGCGCTTAGTGGTTGCCCACAGACGATACACGTCTCTTCTGTGGACGCTCGATGCTGATCCGCTTCTCGTGGGCTTAGTGCGCATGAAGAAGGGGACAAATTTTGCCTTGTGTCTGTCCAATGTCCGTAGCAGTAGGCTGAGACAGGGCATGCATCTGCTTACATTTGCATTATCTCGCCTCAAGAGTCTCAACGGGTCGTGTGCAGCCTTGCGTGAGCTTCCACCAATAGGACTTGCTTGAAATCTGACTAGTGGCTGCATTGCATATTGTTTGCAGTTTGCCCAGGCGCAGCGCCCCAGAAGCATCTTGACCACATCCAACATCAGCTAGACTTGGCCATAACATCCCGCATGGGGAAGGATGTCGGTACATGCAAATATCTTGGATATGGTCATGACGTGATTTCAGCCAGAAAACTGACATTGGAGAGTCCGAGTGGTTATGTCTTCGCCATTTGTCCCAGACATACCAGTTCCTGATTGGTGAGCGCGTCGAGTGCAGTTCTTGGAGTGAATGACTTCTGCAGTGAGGGGAGTTATGTCTGAACAGCTCAGACTGCATCTCGGTCTTGACCTTGAACGTAAAGACTATTACAGCTGGCTGCTCCATAGAAACCCCGATAGATGAACGATCCGATACCTAGACATTTTGACACTCACGAGCTCATCGGGGAAGCTGACAAAGCCCTTGCATTCATGTCGTTCGAATTCGAGTCGCTGCCACCAGTGTTATTAGAAAATAGTGATTCACTATTCTGTTTGGTGTGATAGCGACACTAAGTAGTGACTAGCGACACTTTTTCCCACCAAAAATTAGCGATCACTATAGTGAATCACTATTTTTTAACAACACTGGCTGCCACAGACACACGTTGTCACACCCGAGCTCAGCCTGGGTGCTGACGAGTCTTCTCAATACGGCGAGAAGATGCTGAAGCGTTGGAGATGAGTGGTCCTGAAGTATTGCGCTGAAATGCTTCGATACATCTGGGCATTGCAGCCCTCTGGAGCTCCACCTTGCGGACAGGTTTGAGGACGCCAGAGATGACTGGCAGGTGGTCGGAGATGCACGCTATTGCGACAAAAACGAACACGAGTGTTCCAGATGAGGGTTCGCAGGGGCTTGATGGAGAATACAATGTGCGTTGTGCACGCAGACCATGTGCGCCCGGCCTGGAGCGATGAGCTCAATGCTCAAGTTCGACCATTTGTCCATCGGCGTCAGATCGAGGGAGATGATGGCGGCGTCAGGCTGTGTTGCTGTAAAGACTGTTGGCGATGAAGCCATCGTATCGTCTGTAAGGTGTACATGGATGCGCGACCAGGAGACGAAGAAATATATGCAGGGAGGAAAGGCATGGTAGAAACGATGGCAACACGATGGTGCGCGTGTGCACGAACGATGTTTTCCTTTGCCATCGAGCGGAAGGAGCCGCCCTCCACGATTGCTCATCCGAGCGGGGAAGAACAAAGCTATTCCGCATTCGGGGGTCGTAGCCTACGACCAGCCACAAAAACTCCGCAATCCGCAAAATCCTCCTCCGGGGATCTCCATTGCGGGTCTGGGGTGTGTCACGGTAATGTCTGTCGCGAGATGTCCTTCAGGGGAGGAATATATAAAGATTGGCCAGTGTCCGCGAAGTGCTTTTGAATCGCACAACGCTGCAAGTTCTCTCACTCGCCGACAACATGGGTGCACACTCGAACGCGACAATCTGGCAGTCCATCAGGGGCAACCCCAAGGTCTTGTTTATCGCCTTGTTTGCCTCGTAAGGTCACCACATCAATATCGAAGATCATTCACTCATACTTGGGCAGACTTGGTGGTTTTGAATATGGTTACCAGCAAGGTGTCTTGGGTGAGTACACCCCCTTACACAATGCTGCAGTCACTCGAGACTGACTCTTGCATGTAGGCCAGTCCCTGGTCATGACGAGATTCACTGAGAACTTCCCAAACGTTGTCAAATCTGCGGGAGCAACTGGCTGGCTTACTTCAATCCTTCAACTTGGTGGTCTGCTCGGGTCTCTCACGGCTGGCGTTCTTAGCGAGCTCATCTCGAGGAAGTACACGATGTTCGTTGCGTGCTGTTGGGTAGTGCTCGGATCCTTCCTTTACGTCGGTGCTCAACCAGGCGCTTCATCTCTGTTGTATGCTGGCAGGTTCTTCACTGGAATTGGCGTCGGATTGTTCAGTGGCGTCGGACCTCTGTACAACGCTGAACTCTCGGCTCCCCACATGAGAGGACTGCTCGTCTCCTTCTATCAATTGGCCACCATTCTTGGCATCATGCTGTCGTTCTGGGTTGGCTACGGTAGCAACTACATTGGCGGTACCGGCAGTGGCCAGTCGAATCTCGCCTGGCGCCTTCCCTCGATCATCCAGGGTATTCCCGCTGTCGCTCTCGCTTTCGGCATCTGGTTCATGCCATTCTCCCCCAGGTGGCTGGTCAAGATGGGTCGTGACGATGAAGCCAGAAGCACACTCGCATGGCTGCGCAAACTTCCGATCGATCACGACGAACTTGAGGCCGAGTACCTCGAGATTAAGGCAGAAGCACTGTTTGAGCGCAAGGCATTTGCCCGCGACTTCCCTGAGCTTGCTGAACAACGTCAGAGCCGTCTCAAGCAGCAATTCGCGCAGTACCGCATGTGCTTCCGATCCAAGGACAACTTCAAGCGCATCTGCACCGCATGGCTTGTGATGTTTTTCCAGCAGTGGTCAGGTATCGACGCTATTATTTACTACGCTAGTAACGTCTTCATATCCCTTGGTTTGACTGGAGGAACAAATGCTTTGTTGGCCACTGGTGTCACTGGAGTCGTGTTTCTCATTAGCACCATCCCCGCCATGGTACGTGCATTTGAAGCCTCTTGAAGCCTCTTGAAGCCAACAAGACTCTATGCTAACCTGACGCACAGTTGATCATCGATCGAGTCGGTCGCAAACCAATGCTGCTTGTGGGCTCTGCTGTCATGGGTGTTTGCATGATAATCGTTGGAATAATCGTCGCCAAGTTCAGTCATGATTGGCCCGGTCATGTCGCCGCTGGCTGGACCGCTGTAGCACTCATCTGGGTCTATATTGCAGGGTTCGGAGCCACGTGGGGGCCAGTGAGTCAGTGCATCTGAGGGTACAAATGTCCCAGGTGGAAAGTCAGGAGTTGACTTTTCGGCTGGGGGTTGTACCTGTTCCCTTTTTTTGCAACCAGCAACGCGCTAACTGTGCTCTTCCCCCCAGGTTGGACCCTTGTTTCCGAGATCTTCCCGCTGTCCATCAGAGCGAAGGGTGCTTCGATCGGTGCTTCGTCGAATTGGCTCAACAACTTCGCTATTGCTTTCTTCGTCCCTCCGATGCTCAAGGCTTGGAAGTTTGGTACATATTTCTTCTTCAGCGTCTTCCTCGCTGCCGCCATCGTGTGGGTGTGGTTCTGCCTACCGGAAACAAAAAATGCGACTCTCGAAGAGATGGATCGTGTCTTCAAAAGCCAGGCTGGAGAGAGAGATGCTGTGCTACTCAGAGAAGCTCAGCAGGAGGTCAGCATGCTTGCAATCAAGGTGGAGAAGGGTGAGAAGGGTCATGTGGAGGAAGTTCAAATGGTCTAAGTAGGGTGTATTGGGTGGGAATAGAAATAGCAGCACACAACGGGATGTGACATCCAATAAGACTTTGGCACATATCAAAACATAATTCTCAGCCGACTATCATCGTTTGCGACACACTGCTTTGCCTATCAAAACGTAGGATAGCAAGTTGTGACGACGACGACTTTGAAAATGGCGACAATCTGTACTCGAACGCCAAGATTCGTGCCGAAGCGTCGCAAGCCGGTGATATTTGACGATGTATTCGAACAATCACTTTGCACATCCTACTCTCACGAGTCGTACGTGGTGTTATTTGGAGGTATCATTGTACTGTCACGCGACAAAGCTTGTATACGTTAGGCAAGGAGGAGCGCCAGATTTCTGCCGCACACAAGACTTCGCTTGCCGGCTCTCGGCGAACCCGCGGCGCCGCCCCCCTGAGTGGCTACGACCCCTCTTTTGAGTATAGCTTCGGCGCCCGCACTGCAGAACATTGATATCTTCTTTCGCGCCCTTCACGCCCTGATCGGCATCCTGCGCCTACAAGGCATGCCACCTGATCAGATTCATCCCAATAAGCGTTATGGCGACACGTGCGTCTGAAGATCCGTCGATGGATCCGCGGTTTCACAATCTCCACGAGGAACTCAGATCCGTGCTCTTCAATGGCTTGTCCGGTCTCTCTCCCATCCAACCGCGAATTTCCCAGGTCGGCGCGTCGGATGCATCACCAAGTTTGGACTTTTCGTCCGCGACGGTCAAGATACCGCAAGCGCGCCTCATACGTTACCTTCAGAATTGGATTACCGAGTGCGCGCCGCAGCTGGACAAGTTTGACGAAGAGCAACACTTCCAGATTGAGGTGCCTCTTGTTGCTCAGAGGTCTCCTGCTCTGCTGTATGCCATCCTTGCCTTTTCATCGCGCCAGATGGAGAGAAGAGGTATGATACAAGGATGCTATGACAGCCTCGAACTGTACCAAGAGAGTATCAGGTTGTTGGCGCCTGCACTCCAAGCGAAAGACCCGGTCACATTAGTCACGGCTTGCGTTCTTGCTGTGTTTGAATTGATGTCGAGCGAGACAGGGAACTGGAGACGCCACGTCGAAGGCTGCGCTTCACTCTTCGAAGTCTTCGGTGTCAATGGCTTCTCAGGCGGTCTGCTGCAAGCAGTCTTTTGGTGTTATGCCCGGATGGAGCTTTGTGGCAGCTTCACATCCGATGGCGCTGAGACTATGGTTTTGGCAGTCGAGAAGTGGGTGCCTGATCTTGATCGGGCCATGGTGTCGCCAGAAGATGGCGAGAAAATCGTCAGGTCATTCTTCCACGAAAAGAGTCGAGAGTCCCATGACGCACATGCCAACTGGGCGATATATCTGTGTGCAAAAGTCTGCGATCTCAAATTTCGAAGAACGAGTTATCTCGAGCTTGGTCGCACTGACTTCAGCGACAAGAGACCATTCTCGCAGCAGTGGCAACAGCTTTGGCTAGACTTGCACTACTGGCTCGATGAGCGTCCTGCGACCATGAGACCTATTACCATTGTCAACGAAGACGCCGACCTCAACTTCCCATCTGTCATCTTCCCACACTGGGCAGCAATTTCGAGCAACCAGGTATATCACGCTGCTTGCATCTTGATGCTGGAGATGCAGCCACCTGGTAGCGGCCTTGACTCTCAGACGTTGTCGCTGTGGCATGCCAGGCAGGTCTGCGGCATCTCGTCTGCAAATCCGCATCCGGGAAGCATGGTGAACTCGATACAACCACTCTATACTGCAGGTAAACTGCTCACGCACAATAGTGAACGACGAAAGATAGCTCAGTTGCTAGAGTCTATCGAGCGTGAGACTGGATGGGCTGCTTTGTGGCGATTGAGAGATTTGGAGAATGAGTGGGGATACGAGGGTATCGTTGAGTGGAGGCACGATTCTGCAACAGTCTTTGCGAAGTCGTAGTTGGAAACAGATTTGGCAGCCAAAATTACTGGTTGAAGCGGGGCCAGCCTCACACTAACCCGGCTTGGACTGTTATCCGTACCTGTGGAGTGTGCTCCCGACCCACACTACTGGGCACCTCGAACAGACTCTATTTGAGTGCTATAAAGCCATGAGAGCCGCCACACAAGGTTGCAATATTTGCACATCGACTTCAGAGACACCTTCCGGTTGCGACACTGCGGCATCTTCGACCATGGTCTTACCTCTACCAACCATCTGTGTCCTCGGATCACTCAACATCGACCTTGTCTACTACCTCCCCCACCACCCATTACCTGGCGAGACACTCACATCATCACACTCTGATGTCTCTCCCGGAGGCAAAGGTGCCAATCAAGCAGTGGCTTGCGCGAAACTATCAAGATCGCGCACGCTAGAAAACGCAAGCACCAAGGTTGTCATGGTTGGCGCCGTCGGTGCAGATACTCATGGCGCAACATTACTGGGCAGCCTCCAATCTTATGGCGTCGACACATCTGAAGTCGTGCAGAGACGAGGCCACGATGAACACTCGACAACTGGCACCGCCGTTGTGATGGTGGACAATTGCACTGGACAGAACCGAATCATTCTGGCTCCAGGTGCCAACGCGTCTCTACGACCCGAGATTGTCACCAGGCTCGCTGACCTTAGACCTTCCTTGCTAGTGATGCAATTGGAGGTGCCTATCGACACGGTTTTGCAAGCGCTGGCAGCAGCCAGATCAGCAGGTATACCAGTTCTCTTGAATCCGGCTCCAGCACTTGAGCTTCCTGAGGAAGCTTACATTGGCTTGTCACATCTGATCTTGAACGAGACCGAGGTTGCTATGCTTGCGCAAGTCGATGAGAATGAGCTTGAAAATCTGGACGTTGTGGAGAAGACCGCCACAAGGATGTTGGCCAAGGGCGTCCAGAATCTCGTCATAACGCTTGGTGCCAGAGGCGCTTACTACATGAGCAAAAATGGACAAAAGGGTCTCGTGCCAGCGCAAAAAGTCAATGTGGTGGATACAACTGCTGCTGGAGATACCTTCATCGGCATGTATTCGGTTCTTGTTGTTGAGGCCTCTTCGAGAAACATGGACTTTGATATTCGTGCCGCTGTCACCGCTAGCACGTTTGCGTCTGCCAAAACAGTCTCCAGGAAGGGAGCGCAGATCTCGATACCCTGGAAGGACGAGCTGGAGACAGAGTAGACTCGAGGAATAACAAGCCGAACGGCTGCATTTTAGTCCTGTGTATTACCAGTGGAGAAAGTAGCGATCGATGGAGAGTAAATGGTCGCTCCACAATGCTGAGGCTGTCATGTTCCGTGGATTCGATGCGACAATTTTGGTGGATTATCTTGTTGGATCGACTGCCAGCGTGCGCGAAGATTGCCAATCTCCTCCGCCACTGGAATCTGGGTTGCACTCGAAATCTCATCGAAGCATGACAATAGTGCTTCCTGCTGGGAGGAGTGCGACATTTCTCTGGCAATGAACAGTAGGGCAGCGATGACAATTGGGTCCCACTGCTCCTTGAAATGGTTACCGACCAACATCCTTGCTATTCTCTGAACGTGCCAGCTTCGTGATCCTAGTCGCTGGAACGTCGACGTTGCGTTTGTGAGACGAGGTTTCTGTGATAGAAGAATGACTGCCGAGATGTGCATGGCGAGATTTGCTTGCAGAGAGGTGGCGCTTGTATACACATCGACGGGGAAAGGTTGCTCAGGGTGAGATACCTCGTCGGAACTTTCGAGTACAGGCTTCATCTTGCGAGGTCGATCCTGGAACCACGACATACATCTACTCCAGAGTTCAAACCACCGGTCCCATCGAGAGACGTGTGAACCGACTGGCTGCAAGGATGATTCGTGGAAACCAGATAGCATAGGTATGAGTTGGAAATGAATCAGTCGCAAAGAGAGCGCCAGGCAGCAGAGACAGCCATCGTAAGAAGTAAGGGAATCATCAATGTCACTTAGCATAACATCAATCGAGGGAATGATGAGGTTGGCCGAAGGAGGCTTGTTCGTTACGATGGACGCTGCAAGATCTGGACAAATGACGCTTTAGTACAAATCAAATGGATCATGTGCTTCGACGTTGCTTACCGACTTTCAGCTGCAATCGCAAGAGCGATTTCAAAGGCTCGGGTGTGAGCTCAAATCCCGCGCCGGAGAGAACTGACTCGGACAGATGCGCTTCACAGAGAGAGGCAATGTTGGCCCATTCTGAAGGTGGTGTGCAAAACACGCTACCGATGCTGAGTAGCGCAGATCCGACGTCTGCAGTAAAAGCATCCTCGCGGGCCAGCCGTTCTGTGAGTCTCGAAGTAACCGTCAAGCCGACAGCCGTGGTAGTTGGCAGATCGAGACTCTTGTCTCTCATCTGAACGCAGGCGGAAATGCATTCCGAAACGATCTTGCTGTCGCGCGCCAAAGTCATGATTGCTGGCCCAAATATCGACTTGCAGTTATTGGATTCGATCCATGGTACCATCTGATACCTGAAATGTAGCAGGGCAGGTTTATTGTTCAGTGGGTGTCGCTGGCATGAGCGCTCGTCGATCGGATATCGCGGTGTGACCTCTGTATAAGTCATGTCATCTCTGAAATCATTCCCTGTCCAGGCTGTGCTCAGGTCGCTGTCAAAGACGCCTTGTCTTGAGGCAACCACCGTCGTGGCAGTGGAAGCGATCGATTGGGGGGTTGAAGGCTCCTGAACATGATTGAGAGATGCATTAATACCGTCAGTCTGATGATAGTTGCCGATGTCGACTGTTGTCATGAGAGGTGATGCTGCGACAGCAGTTTGCGAGTCATCGTCGACGTCCACTTGCGACGCGTCGCCGTTCGTGACGTGTCTCTGCGGTCCGTCAAATACAAAAGTCAAGTCGCCATATCCGCATGTCACACTCCTCGCAGAACAGTTCTGACAACTTGGCTTTCCCTCGTCGCCTGCTCTCACGCTCAGTGACTCTTGTGGCGGAAAGGGCAACAAGCACGACGCGATCTAGGGATGTCGCGTGGGCTATGTGAGTCGAGCGGTCTTACATTTTCTCCGTCGCTTGCGACAAGTCAAGCATCCTGTACGAGACCGTCGTTTGTTATCTGGTATATGTCGCACTGAGGGCATGACCTCCAATATAGAAGACAGCACTTTGGACGTGGAGTTCGAGCAGGTACAGCGGAAGAGATAGTTTGGTGCGGGTGATCCCCACGCAGAGCGCGGGCCAATCAGATGACCTTGGGCGCGAGTCAAGCAGGGTGGCTCCCTCAGCAACAGTTTTTGACGCCTTTTGCCTGCAATCACGTAGTCCATGGGAGTATGTTGAGGCTCAATGTTATCAGAGTGAGTGCAGAGGCAGTTGTCTCGAGATCGATGTACTTCCTGGTCTTTAGTGTCGTCAAAGGGATGTAATCTCGTGCGGAGATGTCCAAAGACGATTCGCCAAAGCGAGCATAGGGATACCGCTGCAGACACTCTGGCGGACTTTCACGACCTTGTTTGTGTCAATGATGGACGAGGGCAGGGAGATCGGCCCACGCGCGAGCATCGAACTCATTTAAGAGTGATAATCAAGAGCATATTACATGTATAGCAAAAGCTCTATGGACTCGAATGTAACAATGAGATGTTTGTTGACGGAAAACAATGTCCGTCCGAGCGCCGCTTCGGGAAAGTGGCATCTGCATAATTCGTATGCAACAAGGGGCGACTTGGTCTTGGCACTGTCCCTCGACTTTTGGATCAGTGTCGACAGCTCCACCATACTCAAGTTTCCAGCTTACTTGGTATTGTCTTTTTTTTCTGTTGCCTCCGGCGAATAGCGCAATGACTGCGATAAATTGGAGTTGTTGTAGAGATCGCAGGTGAGTCGAGTGCAAGTCTTGGTCCCTGCTGTGTCCGGCTTCCAAGATGAGCGTAGAGCGCGTCGTGACCGACAGAGCCTACGCTCTGCATACGTGATAACGCTTTTCCAGCTCATAAACGTAAGATCAGAAACCAACGCTTGATCGAACTTCGCCCGACAGAGATTAATGCGCCCATCGAAAATTGGCCAGACTCGAGATATCGCGATTGACTCGAAGAGCAGGTGTCAGCTTTGACACAACGAGCGTCACGAATCCCTCAAGATTCGGGCTTGTCAGAATTACTGTCGATAACAAGCTGTACGCTCGGTCCTTTGGTCGAAAGAATTGGCAACTTGCGTCTTGACGATGGACCCTGCTATAGTCGTTGGTCAGACTAGTTGGGTCCCAATTCTCACAAATGTAGGCTGCACACGCGATCAGGTTCGCCGTACATCGAGATGAGCTCGTTGACCGGATCCAAAGCCTGCATGACGACTTGTTCCCCAAAAGCGCACCCGACAAGCCAGCGATCAAGATATCATCCTATCCCGCTTCAATCCAAGCATTTTTGGCGCCTGGTGGATGGAAAGGTGGTTTTCTTTCTCGACCGAGACCACACCATCCTCGACAGCCTCAGGCGCAAAGCGATATATCTGCTTCATCAGCACGGACGTGCACCGAAGCATACATTGGGTTGCTACTGCTAAGCGCAATATGTTACCATGTCTGTGCTTGAATACCAGTTAAGGCTCCGTAACAAGAGTCAGCCAGGCGCGGTTGCTCCCAAATTCGAGAGAGGAAGAGAGAGAGTCATGACCTCCATCAACGTCGCATTGGACTCTAAGTCCAACCATACTGTGTTCCCCATCGCGCCTTTAGCATCAATGGACACATGTCCGTGATCATGAGAAACAACGAAAATACGGTCACCTCTAAAGCCGCGTAAGCAAATTCACGCTGGGCGGCTAAAGTCAAGAGTCTTGAACATATCGTGGAGAAACACAATCACTTGTCTAGTGTCCGAAAGACACATTCCGAGTGAGGAGCGGACAGACAAGCTTCCTCACAACGAACTCAAATGACCAGAATAGCCTAGAATGCAATTTGCCGGTATTCTGCGAAGCTTGATCTAGAAGCTTGGGCAAGCTGCCAAGTTGACACCAATCAAGATGAAGGCCGCGAATGCCAGAAGGATCTGTGGCGCCTACCGAGTTGATCTTTGATCACGGGTCACTTGTAGTCGTCTTTGTCTGGTCATCAAAGAGAACTTTTACGGATGACTTGCGAGCTTTCATTCAAGCAAAGCCCACCAACATTGTTGGCTGGCCATGCATATTGCAAGGTTCGATTGCTTCTGGCAATAGTCGACCTGCCAGCATTCGCTATACGTTAGTGAGGAGAAAAGATGTCCAGAACATCTACCTGCATTGCAGATCTACCTCTGGGCCCATGAACAAGGCGGGGGAGTTCTGGGGTCCCGCGCGGGTCGCAGATTAATCTGGGGTTCCATTCATCTCATGGCTGTATGGTGCGGGGTACTTGTCTTCAATTTGCTGCTGCGCGTCTTGACCCGTCGCCCCGATGGAGATGTATCGAAACTCCCGAGGGTATTTAGCCTATGTGTCGAAGGGTGTCGATGCACATATATGGCCAGGACCAATGGTTCTGTTTCATCATCAACAACAACTCAGTTTTGTCAATCGAGATTCCAATACACCACCATGGCGTCGACACAGCGAGAGATTGCACAGCTGATGGCTGATGTTACTCCTTGGTACAAAGATCCTGGTCGCAGAAAGCTATATGCTTTGCTGTTGATTGCACTGTTGTCTTCTGCGACTAATGGTTACGATGGGTATGTCTATTGCCATAACTTTCCTTGATTAGTGACTGATACAGCAAAGGTCGCTGATGAACGGAGTGCAATCCATAACGTACTATGAGAAATGCAAGTGATCGCCCATTTCGTAGCAAGATTTGTATATCCTGACACGGCGATAGTCTTCAATTACCCTCATGGCTCCACTCAGGGCCTCTTGAACTGTATCCAAACAGTGGGAGGCTTGGTTAGTAAGTTTTCACCACTTGTTCCTGGGTGGCCTACGCTCATCATTGCAACAGGTCTCGTACTCGGTCCCTATATGGCAGACTATGGTGGTCGTAAATGGACCATCTTCCTCGGATGCTGTATTGTTGTCGTTGCAGGCATTGTACAGTGCTTCTCCATCAACATCCACATGTTCACCGCAGCGAGATTCCTCAGTAAGTTACACCAGCGGCAAGATCTGCATCGGAGAAACTGATATGAGTCCAGTTGGCATGGGCTCTGGCTTCTCTGGTCTTGGTTCGCCCCTTCTTATCACTGAGCTGGCCCATCCTGCGGAACGAGGCAAGATCACAGCGCTGTACAAGTATATTGAATCGAGCCATCTCACCTCAAGTCGCTGTGCTGACATATCCAAAGCACTCAATACTACTTTGGTGCTTTCCTCGGAGGCTGTGAGTAATGTTTCAAGCGCCGGTCGCTGCTCGAGGACAATTTTCTGACAACGACTTACAGGGATCACTTTCGGCACCCTCTACATCAACTCAAACTGGTCCTGGAGACTACCAAGTCTACTGCAAGCAGCACCGTCCCTTGTTCAGGTCTTCCTGGTTTTCCTCCTCCCAGAATCCCCTCGTTGGCTAGTGTCGAGAGGCAGAAATGAAGAAGCACTCAAGATACTTGCCAAATATCATGCCAACGGCAACCCCGATGATGGTTTCGTGCAATTCGAGTTTGCCGAGATGCAAGCGACAATCAAGCTTGGCGAGCAGAGTGGGCGCTGGAAGGACCTGTTTGCCACCAGTCAGTCCCACCTACATACTGAGGATATCTTCGCCTACTGACACTATCTACAGGGGCCAATCGCAAACGTGTCTTCCTCTGTCTTTGCTGTGGTGTCTTTGCCCAGTTTTCCGGCACTAGTTTGACGGGATACTACTTGCACAACATCCTCGAGGACATCGGCATCGACAGTCCCAACTACCAGAACAAGCTCAACGGCTTTATCCTCATGGTTAACATGATAGAGGCGTGGTTCTGGGCTTCAATGTAAGTGAGATAATGGCATATATTGAGTGAGCCAGTCTTCAAATTTGGTTTGGCGCAACGAAACGGCGTCCTGGACGCCGTTCCGTCGATGTCGGGCTCAAATCGCAAGCTCACTCGTTGCATGCGTGCCACGCCCACTCTTCTACGAACTCTGCTGACTGTACGTTCGTTCACAGGGTTGATAAGTTTGGTCGTCGACCTTTGTTCCTGGTGAGTAGATTAATGTATCATCTGCGGACGCATGTGCTAAGAAGATATAGATCGCTGCCGGCGGCATGTGCTGCACGTTTGCAACGTGGATCGCACTCACTGCTAGACAGTTGCAGAATCCCAAGCAGACTTCTTGGGGCAAGGGTGTCATCGCCATGATTTTTTTCCACAACTTCTTCTACAACTTCGCATGGTATGTTCGACAAGCTACGCCTCTCTTCGAGATCTTTGGACGCTAACAAGGCTGGTAGGATCTCTTTGAGCATCTCGTATCCTTTGGAAATTCTGAGTTTCAAGATCCGTGCCAATGGTCTGCTCATGCAGAACATCGCGACCTACGTCTGTCTTGCCATCTCGCAATACGTCATCCCGTTAGGCATTGCTGCAGGAAGCTGGAAGTTCTACTTCTTCTTCGAGGGCTGGCTGATCATTCAACTGATCACTGTGTTCTTCTTTTTCCCTGAGACAAAAGGAGCTACCCTCGAGGAGATCAACCAGACCGTTGACGGTGCCGATGCAGTGGAAGAAATCAAGGTCAAGGCACACGAGATTGAGGACAACCAGGAGCTTCGTCAACGCCATGGATTCGTCAAGGATAACGGCGTGGAAGAGAATACGGTTCATGTCGAGGATATCAACGACAAGATGGCTTGAATGAGCAGACTTCGATTAATATGGCTTGGGTTATGTTGAGTATGTTGGGGTGTAGCATTGAGACAGAACAGAAATCATCGAGAGATCGAAACTGGGGAGCACACTCCGTCTCGCAGCATGACCATGAAATAACAGGCTTGCGACCAGTGAAATAGCTGTTGGTCCCGAGATCAAAGACCGCGAGTTTGTGTACTGCGACCTGGGGCGAAGTGCTCGTCGTCGCTTGAGATCGTCCATGAGACACCAACTACAATGCAGGTCGATGTGGCCAGAACGTGGCCCCGCGACCCTCAGCGTATGCGCGAGCGTAGACTTGCCGCGCGAAGTGTGACAACCCTGTCGCGAGTACGCCGTCAATTGCGCGATATACGAGCTGTTATGCAGCTGCACTTCCGACCAGAATCAGTAATCTGCGTGCATCCAGTGCTCGCGCGTATCGCTCTGGGTCGCGTAGCTTGCATGGCAATCTGGGCCCCGTTGGTCAAGCCACGTACTTCGAATTGATAAGCGGCGCATCACTTTTCGAGCGATAGGGGTGTTTACCTGGAGAATAGTCGTCAGCAAGAACTATCAGAGGTCTGCTTCAATATTTCCGGGACACAGAGACTGTTTATCGCCCTGCGACGGGCAATTGAGTTTCTCTCTATTTCCAGACTTGCTTTGACGAACGAAGACTTGCACATCACCTGCCTCATCTGGCTTGGTGAGATCCTCAGAAAGGCTTGTCTGGCTCAAGCCCAGTCGCCAAGCTGTCGTAATGCTTATCTTATTCCCGAACTTCGGGTGCAAGTAGGCGAAATTCTTGTACCCTGAATTTTCAAATTAGCACTCGGCGTTCCTCAGATCCGCTTACGGTCTTTAGCATCCTCGGACACGAACTGTTGCATCCAATCTGATTCGCTTATCTTGTCTTAGCCTGCGCGACAATCCCAAATGTCAATACCTGCAATCCGGCCGCATGTGGAAGGCCGCGAGGCCCACAGGCCACGCGATCACACCATAGATAGCGTTTTGCCGTTGTAAGCAATGAGAAGCGCTTCTGAAGGAGTACCGAGGCTGCCCCTACTATGGTATAAGCATGAGCTCGGTCGTGCACTGTTCCTAGTCCTGATCTCTCACAGACCGAGTCAGCAGCTTCTCATCTGCCGCCCAGTATGTCGTCCCGAAAGAACGCCGTCCCTACCGATGGAGACATCGTCGACTCACAAATGGATATATACTCTGTTGGACCAAACGAAAAACAACATGACGCCATCCCAGCTTCTCAAGACGACTCTAATAGCTTCGACGAAAAGAACACCAAGGGCCATGTGCAAGACGTCAAGATTGCCTTCGTCGAGCATACCACTCTTGATGTCGAGAATGATGTTGAGGTGGTCATGGACAAGGTCGAGGCCTTGACCGTCGCAGAATGTCGCAAGCTCATCGAAGAACTACTCGAGGAGCACACCTATGATTACAACTTCTCTGCCTCACAAAAGGATAAGCTCCGACGTCTACTGGAGGGACCCGTCGACGGACAATCCATCGATGAATGGGAACTCATACTCAAAAAAGAAACCGCCATCAATGTATTTTACTCACCATATCCCGAGGTCCGCGCTGTCACACGTCCCGACGACGACATCGACATGCCTTGCGAAACCATCAGAGCCCATGTGATAGGTCTCCTATGGGCCTGTATTGGACAGTTCATCAACTCCCTCTTCAACTCTCGTTATCCCAATATCACTTTGCAGTCAAGCGTCGCCCAGATCCTGCTGTATCCTTGTGGCATGTTTGTCGCATGGGCCTTACCAGACTGGGGCATCACTATGTTTGGCAAGAGACACTCACTCAACCCTGGTCCTTGGACTTACAAGGAACAAATGCTTTCAACCATCATCGTCAATGTCGGACTTACTTCTGCCTACGTCTTCTGGAATATTCAGACACAGCAAGTGTACTACAAAGACAAATGGTTGACGCCTGAATATGAGATTCTCTTACTTCTCTCTACTCAGCTCATGGGTCTTGGCTTCGCTGGCATGCTTCGAAGATTCGTTGTGTACCCTATCCATGCGATCTGGCCGAGCATTCTTCCTACCGTCGCTCTGAACCGTGCCTTATTGGTCAAAGAGTCGCACGAAAACATCAATGGCTGGCGCATGTCGCGTTACAAATTCTTCTTCCTCTTCTTTGGTGCCATGGCTGTGTACTTCTGGCTCCCAGACTACCTCTTCCCTGCACTGAGTTACTTTGCCTGGATAACATGGATCAAACCCAACAACTTCAACCTCGCTGCGGTGACAGGTTCACAGTTCGGCTTGGGCTTCAACCCTATCTCATCCTTTGACTGGAACATCATCTCGACATACGCTTTCCCTTTGACATGGCCGTTCTTCAGTCAAATCCAACAGTACATCGGAATGGTGATAGGTGGCCTGATCATCCTGGCTTCATACTATTCGAACTTCATGTGGACCGCTTACCTACCAATCAACTCGTCGGGCATCTTCGACAACACCGGCAACCCATACAATATCACCAAAGTCATGGTTGATGGACGTCTGGACTATGAGGAATACTCTGACTACTCTCCGGCTTTCTACAGTGCCGGAAACCTTGTCACGTATAGCGCATTTTTTGCATTCTACACCCTGACCTTTGTATTCATCATCCTCGACTTCTGGAGACCACTCGCTCAGGCCTACAAGCGAATGGTCGGAGCCGCCTGGTCGCTTGTCAAGAACATGACCTTGAAGGGGAAGCAGGCAGTCGCCTCACTCGCAAGAGGAGACTTGAAACAATCGCTCCACCATACTGCGCACCTGATGGACAGCGAGGGCAGCGTCTACGACGGCTTCAGCGACCCATTCACCAGGATGATGCGAAATTATAAGGAAGTTCCGGATTGGTGGTTCCTGGCCATTGCCGCCATTGCCTTTGCTTTCGCCATCATCATTCTCAAAACATATGATGCTCTACAGACGCCTGTGTGGACTATATTCTTCGTCATCATCTTGAACCTGGTCTTCTTGGTCCCAATGAGTTATCTCTATGCAATCTCAGGCACGACACAAGGCCTCAACGTAGTAACTGAGCTTGTCGTCGGATATGCCCTGCCCGGTCGTCCAGAGGCACTGATGTTTGTCAAAGCATATGGATACAACATCAACGGACAAGCCGATAACTACACATCAGATCAGAAGATGGGTTTGTATGCAAAGGTCCCGCCACGCGCCATGTATCGCGGTCAACTGATCAGTGCTATCGTCACATCCTTGGTCGCATACGGATGTGTCGACTTCGTGGACACTGATATTAAGGGTATTTGTACACCAGATCAGGCTGCCAAATTCAACTGTGCGAACGGATCGGAGGTATACTTTTCCTCATCCGTCGTTTGGGGAGCCATCGGACCTGCTCGTATCTTCGGCCAGTTCTATCCTTTCATGAAGTATATGTTCCTACTAGGTTTCCTCCTTGCACTAGTCTGGTGGTCGGTCAAGCGCTATGGATCGTCTTTGCGCAATGTCGCCCAGACTAGGCTCCCATCTGCCATCTTTGGTCCTATGAACCTTCTCATCTTCACTCCCGTCTCCTGGCTTAGAGATGTCCATCCGTCTCTCAT
>Ga0268250_10000477_pt1 | contig 19028 bp, 22 predicted proteins | sample AgamicAsSfe_FD_200448 | JGI IMG/M metagenome (GOLD analysis project Ga0268250, IMG submission 200448) | Agave microbial communities from Guanajuato, Mexico - As.Sf.e (v2) (version 2) | ecosystem: Host-associated > Plants > Phyllosphere > Phylloplane/Leaf | place: Guanajuato, Mexico | collected... | reverse complement strand
GCATGGTATCGTATCTACCATATCGAGAAGGCTGTCTTGATCTGTCGCTGGTAGGTGCGGGAGGATACGTGGAGTGCCAATCCGCCTCTGATATGGGTACCCGACCACGGCCTGGCGAAGAAGGCTGGAATGTCGTTGAGAAAGACAGGGGAGAGGCCGGTCGAGCGCCACCGCGAGAGGATGGTCGAGAGTCTGGAGGAGAATCGCGTAGGCGTGTGGGTAGTTGAGGTGAGGGTGCGCGCTGCGATGGTGAGCCTGGTCGGGATAATGGGCGCGAACTGTTGGCGTAGATAGTGTCGACAGGCACAGGTCTTGATTTTCTTGTGCTGTTCAGCGAGGACGAGGATGAGCGCGGTGACTGAGCATTCGAGTATTCCTTTGAGGAGCCTGACGAATCACCCTTACGTATCGTCGGCAGTGGACGCTGTCCAGAATCCCGCCGATGCGATTCAGGCCTCTCGTGTGTCTCGCGCAGATTTGTCCTTAGGTCCTCCCGTTGTAGGTCGCTCTTCACGAAGCTGTAACGCGCAGGCTTTCGTTCGGTTCGCAGGTGGGTAGTGCTGTCGGTTTCGGATTCGGAGTCGAAGACGTACTCCTTCTTGGACGATCGCGACGTCGTGTAGGAGTTGTGCCGGCTTTCACTTGGTCTCGGTCTCGAGGGGGTCATGGGTTCTGGAGAGCGCATGTACTCGGCAGTAGACGGCGCGGTAGACTCCTTCTGGGGCTTGGAATAGCCATAGGGGGTCCTCTCTCGTTCGACGAACAGAGGGGGGTCTGGGACGTCAGTGTTGATGTGCGACATGCCCCCACGCTCAGCAAAACTCCTCCGGCGACGGTCCCGAAGCGTGCTGGTCGTATGCGTGCCATGGTCTTCGGAGCTGGTCTCAGACACGAGCACAAAGCGGCGGTCATGGTCTTGTGCGACTCTCGGCTGCTCAATCTCGTCGAGGAGCGAGTCCTGGTCGACGGTGCCCCGCGTGTTGATCGGCGGCTCACCTTCGGCCTGCCCTGACGACCCCACGGAGGACGGCGCCTCTTTTGCTAGCGCCTCCCTCTCGTCCTCGACACTTGGAGACGGCGGCCATGTCCTCTTCTGCAGGTGCGGCCTGTATGAATGCGGCGCCGACTGTCGGGGTGGGGAAGTGCGGGGTTCGTAGGCGCTGTAGGTGTTGTAGGACGACGTATATGGGTTGCTTTGGCGCATGTCTGCCAGCTGCTCGCGAGCCTCAGCTAGAGTCTGGTCGTGCCGCGAGTAGGCATAGACAGTGCTGTCGCGAGATGTATAGTGAGAGTCATGGCGCGGGCGCTGGTAGTACCGGCTGTCGTATTCGTAAGACATGTATTTGGGTACGGGAGAGATGGTCAGGCGAGCAGTGTCAGACTAGTGGCTGTCTTATGCATTGAGCTCTGGCGGTTGGCTAGGGCGGCTTCAAGAGTAACGAGATGGAATTCGAGGGCCGGGCAGGTATACATAGCGCGGCAACAACGGGCATGTTGGACGTACAAAGATGCTTGGTGACGCATGGAGCCCCGTCTGTGAATTGCGGGTCGCGCCTTCTTCGCGCAGCGTCCCCACCGCTGGCGGACCCTTATTTGTTCGCTTCATGTTCCCTACACGACGCCCACCGCCTGTTCGCCCGTCTTCGCCTTGCAAAGATGCCTAGGTAGGACCTTGCAGGTACCGTTACGATATCATCTTCTTCACTCTGCACTTGCTGGTGCCATCATTCACATATGGTACTTTTGCCTTCTGTACTATACAAGTGCCGTATTAAGCATCGGACGCTCCCTCTAGCACCTTCTGAACCCTTGCCCCAAGCAAAAATAGCAGTATTCGCCATCATGCTACGATGCGGTGACACTATGACTTCACAATACATAAGTGCACTTCTTCTCTTCACATATCCCTATACTTAACATGCAGCACTATTGGCGCAGACGTTGCGCTACATCGTCTATGAGCCTGCAACCCTTTGTGCGCCACCTCGATATGCTCAGGGGCAATCTCCCCAACTTTAGGACATTTCTTCTATCTGTCGTCTTCTTCTATCAGTGACAAGTACAGGTACTGCATGCTTTCCTCAGGTACCGAATCTCCCCTTGTCGCACAACCGGCCGCCTCCGGAAAAGCGGTAAACGGCACTTTAACACCGCCACATTGTCTGCAGCCACCCTCACTAGCCTCGTCACGCGCCTCACCACTTTCTTAGCCCTTTTACAACCATATCAAGCGCAATTGTCACATACAACGCGCTTTCGTTCATACTCGACACCAAATCATACCACACGGCGCACAATACCTTCCGAAGTCGTCGACCGACCGGTCACAGTCTGCCTTGCGTCTCAATCTCCTACTATTAGTACTTGGGCTAATCCCACCGGTAGCCCAAGGCCCAGTGAAGCTCTCACCGGGTATGCGGCTCTGCATGTGCATCAAGGAATACACTTTCGAGCTTCTTGCGATCACGTCAAGGACTAAAGATTTGCTAAGTCATCCGCGTGATGCATGTAGCTGCAGGCAGTGTGGCTGTGCAAGGCATCTTTTCCGGAAGCGGCCGATGACGGAGTAAGCAAGCACCGATATAAAAGGGAAGACTCGGGAACATGAGGTCGACGAGATCTCGACATGGACAGCCGTAGTGGTAACTCCGGTAAATCCAGTTTCCAAGAAATATGAGTTATTTCCTCGTCGTCTTAAGCCCGATAACTCCACCTGCAGTTTCACACAATGTATTCAAGGCATTGAGAAAGATCATATCATTGCAATGACACAGGTGAGGTACCTATATAAAGCGTGGCAAGACTTCAGGTATCGTAGACCAAATCGAAGACATCATAATCTTTTGTATTCATTACAACCATGGCCGACAAAGCTCACCTTTCCAACCTAACCACCCGCGAAGCCATAGCCGACACTCTCCACCGTTGCATCCTAGGTCTCGACAGTAATAGCCGGTCTCTGATGGAATCCGCCTGTCTGAAAACCCCTGAGATGACATTCATATACGGTCCATCAGGCAACCAAGCCACTTTGGCCGGCTGGGATGCCATCAACCCCATGTTCGATCGTGTCTTTGGCCTCATAACCACGCATACTGCAAGCAACATACGCATTGAGCTAGAAGGAGAAAACGCGAGTACGGCGCGAATGACGGCACATGTCATTTCCTACCACGTGAGAGGGGAAGAAGCGTTTGTCGAGGCCGATACCAGTTACACAGCGAGTTCGTTGTACGACATCGAAGTAATGAAAGACGGTAACGACCAGGGACTGTGGAAAATCAAGACATGGAAGGCTACAATGTTGTGGACAACTGGGGATATCAAAGTGTTGCATCCGTAAAGACATAACTGCATATCGGCTACATAACGAACTTTTCTGCTATCGTTCTTCCAATATCATCATCTTTTTTGTTGTCTTTTTTATCACATAACGAGATGTTTATCGCAGAGAAACATGTTTCTAATCCAGACGCCGGCGCCGAACCAACATGCCCCATTGATCGCTATTTCCGCACAGACCAAAATGTCGGGCGCACATGTGCCGCATACACATGTGCTAGGGTATCAAAAGCAGCTGGCACAGAGCCAAAGGGGGAATTGAGAAGAAATCGCTGGACGTGGTCTGGGATTAAGAAGATTAACAAGATAGCCTGGTCCTTAGTTGCCGAGCTTAGAAGTAGTTGCCCTTGGGGATGGCGCAGAAGATGCCGACGGCCACGGCGGAGATGATGAGGGCACCGATGATGGCCTGGATGAAGATGGTGTCTTGGATTTGGCGGAGAGCAGGTTCTTGAACCCAGACTTCGCGGTCAAACACCTTTCGGATAACATTGCGCTTCTCATATCTGGCGACCCATGGCTCATCTTCCCAGGAATTGCTTGATGCATGTGAGTCGATGCTCTGGAAAGAGTCGGATTTGATGTCATAGCTTTGCGGCTCGTCATCAGATGCAAAAAGCTCCCATGGACGCAAATGTCGGTGATGCATGCCGTGCAAGACCACACACATGCCCTTCCATGCTGCGATCAATGTTGAGATACCGATGAAGAATCCGATGAGAGAGATGACGCGCCATGCACGACCGGCACTGCTAAGAGTAAGGATGATCGCGACTATCAAGCCGGCCACAATACCGAAGATACCGAGGCCGCGAGCGAAGATGACACGAGGACGGTTGCCGTTGCAAATGGTCCAGCGGATGAAGTTAGGGTGCGCCTGGCAACGGAGCGACCACTCGACAGTAGTGATGATGTCACTGAATGCGGACGGGTGTGTCGTGTTCTGCAGAGCATGCAACAGTGCTGTGCGCTCTTTTGATGAGAGGTTCAGCTGGCGCGAACCATTGTCGGCAATGTAGATGGAGATTATGCGATTGATCTCTTCCCGGTAGGGCTGGACAGATACTGTGGCGGATGAGCGATTGGACACTAGAGAAGAGAGGAGATTAGCAAAGGTTATACTCACGTGGTTTCCACTTTAGTCCTGCGTTGTCAAACGCACCAGCAGCACGTTGAGTGTGATCAACTTTGCCGGTGGTCATGCTCTCATCGTACGAGTCAAGAGAATACTCGCGCCCAGCAGGCTCGACACTGGTAGGTGTACGAGGTGGGGTGAAGAAGGGGTTGTTGCTGCCCTTCTCCGATTCAGCGACCTTGCCCTCGTTGGCGAAGTCGGTTCCTTTCAAGATGGCTGCAGCGTCGGCATTGAAGTTTGCTGGGCCGTTTTTGGTGTCAGAGTTCTTTTCGCCAGTCCACTCGGGAGACAGAACCCTCTCGCTTTCTGGTAGCGCATTGAAGCGCTTGACGTAGTCGCGGTACCAAAGGAAGAATTGCAGATTCTCTGCCGACAGCTCAATGTATTTGAGGAAGTTCATAAAGTCACGGACCGTGCAGGGCTGGCAAGAGTCAGCATTGCTCCTCGTGAAGGTGATGCGGAGAAGAGTGGGCACTTACAGGGCAAGCACCGCCTGCGATAATGGTGTCAAAGGACAAGGCCTCGGGAATACCGTTGGACATGCCGCTGTTGCCAGACTTGACTGATTCATGGATCGACCTTCGCTGATGTTCACTCGAGTTGGTCGAGGCAGTGCCAGGACGAGGCACACGCTCAGGACGGCGATAGGACAGTGAGTAGACCATATTGAGCAGCCTCTAGCGTCAGGGTCTGATCAAGAAGGAACGTGGTGATGTTGCGGGGCAGTGACGACAACGCTTGTCAAGTCGCGTGGTCGTTTGTAGGTGATAGGCAAGAGCAACCGTTTATACGCACCGAGCCGCGCGTAGAGATGGAGTGCTATATACCTACTCGATCGATGGGGCGAGTGGAGTACCGAGTCCAAGCTAAGGGAAGACTGGAAGAGAGCTATTGGGGTAGTCGTCCAGTAGCTGCGCACAGAGACGACCTTTGTGTAAGACAGGTCGTAGCGCGGACCTGACTAGTGATGGCGAACAAAAAGTGGAATGGAGGTAGAGGAAGTTTGCGCCGTGCGTCTCGAGAGGTCAAGTATGTAGAGATGATGGGGTGTTTATACCCGACTCTCGGCATGGCCGTATACCCATGCCCATCTCGGCCAGAAAGCGCTTCATTCGTGACAGGCACATGGCTCTCCACCTCTACTGCTTCCTGCCGCGTACGGGCATTTGCCCAAATGAGAATCGGCTGTAGCGTGGGGACGTCAACGCCTGGTTGCACATGGGATCCTCGAGGTCGCCGACGAGTAGGCGCGCCCCACAGCAAGCGTAGACTGCAGCACCGCGACAGATGGCAGAGGCTAGCATACCGGGACATGAAGATATGCACTAGTGCCACGCGCCGTGAGGAGTCGGTAATCTGGGCAGAACCCGTGTCGATCGTCTGGACCCGGACTAGCCCCCTACCACAATTGCAAATCTCTACCCGGTTTACCAACCTTCTGGCTGTGTAAAACACACCATGGCGCCGACGGTCAAATGTCACATTGCGATGCAGCCGTTGGGAAATGAAGACTCGACACACCCACCTTGTCAGAATGTCTTGGTGTTCTAGTGATGCAAGAGATACCTCAACGTTCGCAAGTGCGGGTGGAGAACCGAAGCGAGCGACAGTCACGATGCTACTTTGAGAAGCTGCAAAAGCTACAAAAACGCGGAGTGACGTTCTCTCAGACAGCCACAATGTTCTTTTAGACAGCCACGAATTTCATAATTGTACGCGATCGACAGTGCATGCATAATGCCAGCAGCAAACGAACGCCAACACTCCAATCGGCAGCCGTCATCGTCGGGATTAGCGGTCAGGATGCGCGCATGCAGCCTTTGCCCGCGTCGCGCTCGGCCTCGAATCGTCACCACGCGTACCAAACTATGCGACCACTGCTTCGCTTAAGCCTGGCCATTCTGCAACACCTCATCGACAAAAAGTTTGCTTCGCGCTCTCACCACTTAGAGTCGTCTTGTGGCTTGCGAGTCATTGTGATAACGTTGAACCGGTGGATAAGGCAAAAGCAGAGCTGATCGGATCCCAGCCCGCTGCCAATCTGGTATGCAGCAACGGCAAAAGCAAATGTGCCGCCTACGACATACCCAAGCTACAACCGAGATGGGGGAGAACGCCACCATGGTCAGGTCCTTGGAACCTCCAAAGTCCGGACTCCTTTGGTGCCAGGCTGATAGAGACAAATGGGTATTACTCGGTGGAATATGTCGCGCGAATCCTATATTCCACTCTACCCCTATAAACAGCATCGTCTTCGGCGATGCATGAAGGGCCTTTTCTGCCGACACCCGTCGACGTCAAAGATGAATCGTGGACACCACGTCTCAACACTTGCGATGCCAGCACCAGATTCTGAGGATAGCCGAAAGTCAAACCCTGTCCCCGCGGAATGTTGATCGATCATGTGGCTACGAACAAGCGTACGAGATGCGAAACTATCTGTAGCAAGCCCCAATCGTGGGTCCCTTGTGTTGCGCGTTGGTGCTGGGCTGCTAGCTCAAACGCTTCGTATATGCCGTACGATGGTAGAGATGTAGCGCTAGAGCTTAGATCCGCCGAAACTTTAGAATTTCAGAACTTTGACACTGAGTCGCAATCGGTCACTGACAAAAGCGGATTCACATCTTCAGGGATTTCCTAAACAAGGTATGCGAGACATGATCTGCAGCAGCAACTTTGTAGGCGTCCTACGATACTCGCCACCGCAAACTTTCAAAATATGATCTCAAACCTCGTTAACATCGCGCAGCCCGCTACGCATTTGGCCGGTCAAATTTGTCAAATCGCTCAGGCCAACAGCCCCCGATCAGTGGGACTTTCGATGCTAAGATCTAGGCTGCTTCTAGCGGCACGCGCTTTGGCCTCGCCGATTGGACTCAACCCACAGGTTGGGAAATTGACGCGATGTGAGCTACGCGTGGCTTGTACCTCGACGCATTGGACCCTGTGCACCCAGCCCGCGAACGGGATGTGTTTGCATGGAGTTGTTTCTTTCTTCTTCCCGTGCAACGTCCTCGCTATTACTTCCGAAGCCCTGGATCTGGCGAATGCTTTCTGTCGTACCGATAAGATGGGTTCAAGCCAGGATTGTTGTCGTATATCTTTGCTAATCGACTGTATACCAGGGAGCCTATGGTGTAAGTCTCTGTACCCCGCTGCTCGGTATCCCTTAAACGTCATCGACCAGCAACATCCTCCTTGAGGAACTTCCATGTCGCAGCACCGAACGTTTCAACAGACGAACAACCGGAAAGAGGGCATGTGTACGCGACGACAGCGGGAGGCTCAGGGGAAAAACTGATGTTCGCGTAGACTGGCATGTAGCGTGACGCCTCCAACAAGTGAGCTTGTGTGACGTGATTGGTGCACTGAGCGGCACATGGGAATTGCGCATATCGCTGGCCCGTCTTTTGCAGAATCCCATGCCCTCATCTCCGTCCCGTGCGCACATACGATCGTGGGCTTCCTTTCGACCTAGGTCCAGCTTCCAGACAACTTAAAGGACTGACCGCTTTGTGGCCGATGCTGCAGAAGCTGCTATGGAGTTGACGGCAAGCGGCTTGTATGCTGAAGAGCTGACAAACACAAATGCAATCCCGTACGCCTGGCGTTCTTGGTGGGCGCCAGCGATATATTAAACAGGCAGGTAGCTGGGTACGTCTGCTTGGTCTAGCGATAGAGACATCGGTCGCGAGCCGAGTCCATGCGTTGCAGTCCGTGAAGGTGAGTGCACAGCTCGGTGCACGTTGCGTCAATGCTGAGCGATAGAGGCAATGGCAACGTGTCGATGAATCTATATTGAAGGAACATTCGGTGACATCTGCCACGCTAACCAATTGCATCCGACGACAGAAGGTGACACGAACGATTAGAAATCATCGTCACATCGCGATAGTACCACTGGTGTGTACATCTCACGGAAGCGTAGACTCGCCAACTGCCTTTCGCAACGGATTGTTCGACGAACAATGATCATGTCGATTTCCAATGGCGATGGCGTGTTGTGATCAGAAGAGCATGGTATTGCATAACTTTCAACTTCTATTCATCTCTCGTGTTCCTTCCAATTCTCCCTTTACTGCACTCCTCGAGTAGAAAAGGTTTCTCGTCCTTGCACGCCGTCCACACATGCCGAACTATCTCCCTCTGGCCATGATATTCGGAAAAGAGAGGTGAGCAAACGGAGACTCATGGTGAATGAGACCCTTAGAGACGTTCCATTCTTCGAACATGTTTTACGCAAAACAGCCCTTGACAAACAAGTTGTTAATCATCCAAATACTTTACTCCTAATGCTATTTCCTTCCATCTTCGCTCTACACATCGTCTAAATGGCACCTTCCTGGCGGGAACCTCAACATGCCTGCCGTACGCCGATCACTCTGATAGAAACTACTGATGAGCAACCGCTCTCCCAGATTCCACGATTGGGGTTCCAGGTCATTCATTATCACAGATCTTCCTTGGATCCAGATTCGCCGCTCATCGTACATTCTATCGGCATTTATCACACCTTCGCCCTCGCCCAAGCGGTAGCCTTGTCCGAATTACAGCGTACATTAAACGATTGCCTCCGCATAGGATATCACGGCCGCTATTGTGACCTGATCGATTGCAGTTATCGGGGGTTGATCACGGTGTGCAAGGAGAGTACGCTGGATGGTTATATGTTCATGCGCGAAATTCCGGTGAGCGAGTTTCGCTTGGAGAAGCTCAACATGTCGCACGACGCATCACAGGCAGGAACACGTCTTGCAAAGGAGACCAAAACCAACACGCAAGTAATCGATACTGCATGGCCACTCGTTAGGCTGCCCGCCACACCAGAGCAGCACAAAGAACCAACAACTCCGAAACGCATAGCGAGGCGGGGAGAGCACGTTGTGATGCACGAGCCCGCTCCGTCATCTCCGCAATTACCTCCACTAGGTGTCCAATTCGACAAGGAACGTCAGCCAGAGTGGTCACAGACTCGCGTGCCATGGTTCGACCGACGGGACGATGCACCGTTCCGTAGACCGGGCCAGACGCCATATGCGCAAGTCATGGCCTTCTCGACAGCTGCGCCTACTTCGTCTACATGTTCTGTTCGGTTAGGATCTGGGCACCGCAGCGAGTACACAACAGCAGCTTCCCGAGAGCCGAGCAACATATAGCATGAGAGACATTGTCTGGTGCGTGGGAGAAGAGGTGAGATAGCTACGTCAGTAGATGATAAAAGCAGCGTCTTCAGAAGGGCTGCCGATTAATCATTGGGTGTGATCATGATTGGAGATGGTTTATTCGGTAATTGAGTTTAGTACAAATGGTTCGCATGCTCGTACAAGGGTCAGAAGCTGACTATTCAGAATGCACTCGAGGTACCAATAACATTTTTGCAGTGAGGAAAGGGCTTGTAATGACGCTGTGTTTGACTGATTGGTCATTTGATCTGGCGACCAGGCTTCATGCTGTAATTACAATGTCGCTGCACCCTTGAAACCTCTTCCCCAAGTTTGGTCATCATGCTCTTTTACAATCCCTTCCGAGAACCCACTCTTCCTGTAGGTTCTCGCTATAGACATTCTCCCGCCCAGTCAATCTGTGACACTCTCCCTACACACTCAAAATCCACAATACCAGTCGCAACAAAATCCACACTCTGCTCTGGCAAATCCTCACTTGGTCACTTTTCTTGGCGCCAACGCTACTGCCTGGACCCCTGGCAAGTGCGCCCCCGGCACGTACCGCTGCGACCCCACCCTTACTACCATCGAAATGTGTGCTATGTACGGCTGGATTTTAGTTTTACTTTTTAGATCGAACACTTGGATCATCAATGCCGTTGACGGTGTGTCATACTGCCATGATGCTTGAATTTAAGGCAGCATGTGCACTATGGGGTTGAGTATGACGATGCGATTGCTTACTGTGATGCAGCGAACTTCATCACGCCGATTGGAAAGGAAAGGAAGAGCGCTCGTGTACTCACGCGAGGGTGCTTAAGTGGCTTACATGGGAAGGCTAATGTAGATTTCAGGCTAGCACATTCAAGTAGTGAACTGCGTTTTGCCATGCTTCGGTATCTGCTACTCCTGAAGATCTTCTCATATATACAAGGCATGGGTGACGAATGACTTAGTCTACTGAGCCTACACAGACCAATCGGTAAGCATCAGCAACTACTGCACGTTAGAAAGAGGGTGTGTGGGGTTGCACCGACCATCACAGGTGTGAGTGGGGCTTCGCGGAAGAGGCGCCCAACGAAGAAGCAAAACGGATGCACAAATGTGGAGTACTCTTTGGTAGATGAGATCTACAAGATCTACCTATCGAAATAGCAATTACACTGAATTCCCTGACGCGTGATCATGTGAGCAACCGTCAATGCTTCTCTGACCAGTTGGTTTCTGCGTTGTCGACAAAAGCATAGTAAGACAAAGGAATGACAGGGGGTGATCTACGCACGAAATGCCTTAAAAGTCGAAGTAACAGCCCGCGTCGCGTTCAAGTGCCCTGGAAGCGCGGGGATCCAGTCCTGATCACCGATGTCCTCGATGACCTTACGCGGCACGCTACAGCTGTTCATCATCTCCATGCTTTGTGTTTTCATAGACGAGCATCCAACGTAACATTCTTCGTCCATGATCTTCTGCAATGAGTCGTCCTTCCATCCGAAGACATAGTCGCCGTGATTGCCGTACCCGGTATGGTCACCGAAAGAGTAGACAAAGGGCTGGCTACCGTCTTCTGGCCAGAGCGAAGGGTCGTTGAACGGTGCGGTTTCGTAGATGACTTCGTACATGAGTTGAGGCATACGCACGGGATGGGAGGTTGGACAAGGGCCTTGGCTTTCAAAAGTACCAGATACTGGATAGGCCTACAGTACATTAGATGGCATCATCCCAAGCGAGGTAGGGTTTCTTTTACCATGTGCGCCATGTGGTCTGGTGAATCGAGATCTTTACCATTCCAACAGCTACTACAATCAGCACGGCTCTGGCATCAAGGAGATATGTCATTGCTCACGTTGGAAATCTCAAGTTAACCATGATGCCTGCGGGGCAGGGCTTGGTAGGAAACGCTTTAGTCTCCGGGAAGCGGGTGCCTGGGTTTTGTAGACATGTGTACGTGAGTTGTGGGTACCTATCCGCTTCCGATTTTGTGGTTGCGGTTGGTGAACCGATTAGCATGCGAAAGCCCGGTTGAAAAGCTTTCACTTTCGCCTTCTGCTGGTAGTCGGCAAGTTGGTTCTGCATATAATAAACGGTCTTCATAGGTGGGAACAGTCAGTACACGTCCCTTGTCTGGTTTGTGCTTTTAGGACTCACCATGCCACCATTCTGACCTTCGAACCCTGCATTGCCTTTCTGACTGACGCGCTTATAGGTTCCGTTCCTAGCGCGAAAATAGAGAGAAGCGGTCCAGTAGTTAGAGAAATCGTCTGCAGGCTGGCATGTGGTGCAGGTGGACATTGCTGGTGGATCATGAACATCCGGGCTCATGTCAGGGACGAAAGAGTTTCCTCCAATGATCTGGTGGAGATGGGCTGACGGAGCGTTTCCAGGCTCAACTAAGGGATCAAGACGGTCTACCACGAGCTGCGAGCACCCGAACCGGATGAGAGCATGGGTCGGGGCAACGAACGCCAACGCGGTAAGAGACTTCAAGAGCATCTCGAGCTAGTTTTTCGTGAGCTGCAGGCAAGTATAGAGAGATATCTTTGCAGGAGCTACTCCGACTTATGTGTTCGAGAAACATCAACTCTTCATAACAGAACGGAAGTAACAGACGACGCTACGGACGGGCCGCAGCGCAATTCATTACTCCGACTGCATGCTTCAACCGATAAGGACATGAGTGCTACCAATGCCTGGCTCGAAAACTACATTAGCCCCACCTAATATATGTGAACGATTGTCGAATGTACTGTACTGTTCAGAGCAAGTGCCGGGTTTGATGGATCAGCGTTCATTTGGGCTTTGTCGAACACATTGGAATCAATTTTCAGATCCCTGCAATTGTGAATCGAATAAGTGACATCCAGCTCACACGCTGTTATCATTCGGCAGTCCAGAAGGGGGGTATGTTGGCTGATAACCCGCAATTGTTGGGGTCCACTCGCTACTCAGTAAAACCGCACAGAATCCATGAGAAGAAAGCGAAGATAGTAGCGAAAGGAGGATAGCGCAAGCCTGAGGGACATTCACACCGTATGCCATAAAAACCATGCGAGCGTATCATACACGACTGTATATGACACAGGACAGATGCGAACTCCAGCATGATCTTCCGCGTAACCGAGTTGACCCCACAGACCGTGCCATGAAGTAGATTGGTATGCGGGGCATCAGCCCTAACAGCCACATATTTTCAATCGACCTTCTGTTTCTTTGCTAAAGGTTGCTAAGGAGCATAATCGGTCATAAGCTGTAGCTAGCCAGCTGTGTAAAGGGCAGCATGGGAATCTTGCGCGGCGAGGTATTGCTCGATCCAGGCATAAGTGGCTCATGGGCGTAGCGGAGGGTATAACGCGTATCGCGCGGAATATTGTATCAAGTGTACGGCCGCGGAGTCCTCTACATGGTATAGATGACCTGTGGGGAGATGATGCCCTATCCATGGAAGTCTTAGTGGGATGGTAGGTGACAAGTGCGCGACAGAATGCTTCGCGGCGCGATGCCGGTTGCGCCTACCCGAAAACGGCATAGGCAATCCGTAGACACGTGTCAGCCCAACCATCAAACTCACCGCTTGAGCCTCATTTCCATCACGATCGCTCACTAGATCCTCCAACCTGCAGAAACGTAGATCTCAATGCAGGACCGCACCAATGATAGCTCTTGGAAGTTCAGGGCGCTGCACCAAGGATGCAAACGCTTATGTCTCACGTCGACTCTGCAGATGAGCCCCACGCGTGAGGGTGCTCCCACGGAATGACTCTTATCGTACGTGCGCGATCGTTGAGGCTGTTGACAAGGCTAAACTTGGATGCAATGATCTTTTGCAGACCGCTCGGTGATGTCTTCCCCATAGCGGTGTGTTGTCTGGAGTGGATCTCGAATCTGGGGACGCGACTATATAGAACTGAACCTGTACTTCGCACTTTGAGAACGATCGATACATCTGCCCCTACCGTCATATTGTTAGATTCATTTTTTAATCTTCGTCATTCGAACACAGCACCATGCCCATCATGTCGCCTCACGTCATCACTGCTTTTCAGCAGTACCTGAGATGGGATAACGATATCAAACGACACCTCGATGCAAAGACTCGAGCGAGAACAGTCTCAATTACAAGGAGTAGCCGCACTGCCTCCATGGAAAGACAAGACCAAAACGTGTGGCGCCCGAGTAATGTGAGGAGGAATTCAGCGGGGAGTGAATGGTCAGTGTAAATGATGGGAGGTATGGGCCTGAGTTGGAGAGGTATGTCTCACTCTCACTCTACAATTCGAAGACACTTTAGCATGCTTCACCATTCACTATGAGCATATGGCAAGCCTTGTGCCATGACAGAACTCTTCGAATGAGACAGTTTTCTTGCTCAACCTCATCCTCGTCCAACCTCTGAGAGTTTCATTCTCGAGCATCACAAACTGACAATCAGATGCAGAACACCACAATCAACTCCTACGGCATGATCAGAAACCCATACCTCGACTACCTGTACCAAGGCCAGTACGAGTACGAGTTCCTCAACAACATCAAGAACAACGCCAACCAGCACATTGGCGACTACAAGGCCCTTGCGGCTAAGCCACCAGCCCAACACGATGCTTTCCTAGACACTGTTAAGGACCATGCTTACCACGTCCCCGCCTACTTCGACCGAAGCGAAGCGCCCAAAAATACACATGAGCATGCTAGAGAAGAGGTGAAGCTCGAATTTGACCCTCCACTCAGCCATTATGCGGAGCTTAGAGGTGGTCTGCCGATTGGCTATGTCTGGATCCCACCAAGTTCTCCTGAACCTGAGCCTATGCCACGCAAGGCAACTCCGGAGCAAGACGTCGTTCCCGTCACTCCGTCAAGGCCAGTCAGGACTGTGACTACTATTAAGAAGCCCAAGAGGAAGAAGACTGTCATTTTCGCCTTCAGCCCTTTGCAAAAGAAGCGCAAGCGAGAGACTACCGCCGAGTACCATATGCGCTTCACCAGTCCACTTTCGGAAGAGCTGTCGGATGCGCCTAGTGGTTTGCTGACACCTGAGCCGAGAGAACTTGTACTGCATCGCAGGTAGTAAGTGGGCATGATACGTTCGGTGGATATTGGTGGACAAGACCAAGTGGTAGATCAAGAGTGGGAGAGGTTACTACGTATAGGAAGTTGGCTGATAATGGGGCTATAGTTCTTTCTTCCCATTTGCCTTCAATGCCATACCCTTTTGTCTCCTCACACCCGCAAAGCCTTCTAGTATACCGACCCACATCTGAACCAACGTGATGACTATCCTCGCAACGTGATCTTTCCATTCAAGGAGTGGTTTCCTTCCACGCATGAACTTGGCATCTATTACCTCCCACCCAGCATCACCTCCTAATGCCTCTCCAACCTGCAATCCACTCCGACAACCATCCTCATGAAAGCCATAACCTGTCCATGCGCCTGCGTACCAGATACCTTGCTTTCCTTGAATCTCATGAAGCCGATCTTGCGCGAACACCATGCGGGAGTTGAACAGTGGATGTCGGTATTGGTAGGTTGCATGGGTCAGAGCCGGAGAGGGAGGATGTGGAGGGTTGAGAGTGACAAGTACGTTGTTGTAAACTTCGCGCGGGATATGCTGCAGAGTGTTCATGTCGTAGGTCAGGCAGACGGTCTCGAGAGCACCCGAAGAAGTGGTCAGGTTTGCGTACGATGGAGCTTTAGACTTGGATGTGGTGATGTAGTTCCAGGCGGACCAAGCTGTGCGTCGATGGGGCATAAGCTAGACATTGTTAGCTACACTTGCATATGTGGGGCATTTGAAACTTACCGAAAGATCGGAATGCAGGTATGCTGTATTCGGCGTGGTCTCGAATGCATCCATAATCTCCTTCTCTGCCACTGTCGCGTCGTCACCTAGCATCCACCTCGCCTGATCTCCGTGACAAGCAAGCACCACTTCATCGAATACCTCCGTCTTTCCCTCTCCTTTCCCACCCAGCCTTAATTCCACTTTTCCGCTCTTCCTAGTCACAGCCAGGACCGGTGTACCAAGATGGCCTTCACAGTTTCCAGCCAACTCCAATACAGCATCGATATATTTGCTAGATCCTCCTTCCACGGTCAACCATGGCGGTCTCTCTGCAATCGTGCTGAGCAGGTGGTGATTCCACATAAACCGTACTAACGTCAATGCCGGGAACTCAAGAGCACACTTATCGGCACCGGTACTCCATACACACGCAGTCATTGGAATTAGATAATCGTCTCTGAACGCGTCTGAATATCCTTCTCTTTCAAGATACTCGCCAATGCTCATCTCTGTAGCGGCGACAGCTGCAGATGAGCCTGGAGTGATGGCCAGTAGATCTAGAGCAAACTGGTTGAACCGGATGATGTCGAAGATCATGCGCCAGAACGAGGGTTTGAGTGCATTTTCAGGTTGCGCAAAGAGCGAGCTGCCTGACGTGCCAGACCATTCAAAAGCACCAGCGTCACGAGATATCCCAAAGGTCATCTCTGAGGCTACAGTCTTGACTTGCAAAGCTGATAGAAACTTTATGAAATTTGCTGGGCTTTGTTAGTACTGAGACAACACGGGCGCAAGTTATGGCAGGAGACGAACGGTATGTAGCGGTGTTGAGAACGATGAAGCCCGTATCCACGGGCGTGCTCTTGCCATTGTGCGTCCATGTCACAGTGTTTGTATGACCACCAAGACGTTCCTCTTTCTCGAAAAGATGCACCTCATGCTGGGTATTACGGAGTGCATAGAGGGCGCTCAGGCCAGATATGCCACTACCAACGATGGCTATGCGCTTCTTTTCCATCTTGCCGCTCATGATCAACTAGCGCGTATCTGTGGCGGGTATACTAACGGCCAGGTACACGATATGAGTTGACGCACCAGAGTGACGAAAGAAGTTGAGCAAAGAAAAGAAGTTGCGCAGAGCTCCGAGTCATGATGTCATCGATCTGAAGCGGATGTCGTTTCAGTGGGTGCATGACTAGTACCAAAGGAAAACGAACACGTTCAAAGTGTAGGCATTGTAGGTATCGTAAACTCTCAGCTTGATGTCCGGAGCACAGCGACTGGCAAAGAAGTCGGCGGCATTGCACGCTGTCACTGGCCCTGGGGTTGGGGCCCGCTCTCATGTGGACACCGCAGATCTTGACCCATGGCAATATCAGAGTTATTGTGGAGTCGGTGTTGCATCTTTGCATGTTGCTAGTATGTTGAATATATGAGACGTTTGGGGAATGCTGTGACACGGCTGTTGTGCACACGGCACTGGAACGGCCAGAACGCCACCTACGTAAGGACGGCGACAGCACCAGGAGCGAATCTGACAGTATACTGTGTCAACAGGATAGCGTCAGACGTATCGGCAAAGCAACAAAGGAGAGGTGGAGATGTTGCTAGAGCACAGGAACTCGTGGTGTCCTGCACCCCAGTTCTAGAATGGAAGTGGCACACGTGACACGGCAGGGATGACCTTGGCAAGTGCGTAATGCGCCTCATGGACTCCGGCCTCCAGACTCGACGTTGCATTCACAAACACATCCAACCACGTCGCTATTCGCATTCACAGGACAATAGACATCGCCGAGCTTACACGACCCGAACCGGTGCTGCCCATACCACACCACAGCCATGTCCAATCTCATCGACGCAGATGCAGGCACCGAGCGCTTCAGCGGCTACGAAGCCGAGTTGAAGCTGGTGCAGGCCGACCTCAGCCAGCAAATAGAGCAGATCAAAGAGACAAGCGGAGAGCCCAGGAAAGCCGCCATCAGCAGAGCAGAGCGCGCGCTGGAAGAAGCCGAGGAGCTGGTGAGTTGTCGCCTAAACACTCATGTCGCGCGTATGGACAACAACAGCAACAACAACGCATGACAAGACTATGTTCAAGACCAGGTTACTGACATAGACATGCGACAGATTGGTCAAATGCGCCTTGAGAAGTCCAACATCCCCGCAAACCTAAAGTCCAAATACAACGCGCGCTTCCGCAACTTCGAACACGACCTCGACTCCCACAAGCGCAAACTAGAAACCTACACCTCGGACAAGTCCAAACTCTTCGGCAACCGCTATACCGACGACCCAGAGAGCGGCGATGCCCAGCTGGAGCAGCGCCAACAACTCCTCTCCGGAACAGATCGTCTGAACCGGTCGAGTGGAAGACTGAGGGAGAGCCAGAGAATCGCGCTGGAGACGGAGCAGATCGGCGCAGGCACGTTGAGTGACTTGCACAGACAGCGGGAGCAGATTACAAACACAAGAGAGAGACTGCTGGAGAGTGAAAGCTACACTGATCGGAGCATCAAGACGTTGAGGGGCATGGCGAGACGGTATGTATACCTGCCACTCCCACCTGTCCCCTACTCCAGTTGATGTGGAGTGTAGATGGACGCCCTTTTGATATAGGTGACAAGAGTGCTAACGATTTGTGATTTAGCATGGCTACAAACCGCATCATCACGATTGCCATCATTACTGTTCTGGTGCTGCTTATCATCGCTGTCATTTACAGCAAGTTTAGATGATTGTTCTTACGTTCGAGAAGCGTTTTCCGCCTGGCGTCTGGAGTATAATACGCTGTGCGGATGGGTGTTGAAGCTAAGGCTTAGGTATCAAATGGCATCCACTTCAATGGTTTCAAGGGGCAGCAGTTTATCACGGGTACAATAAATTGCAACTCTGCTGTGACCTTATGTGCGCTGATACGCATTAATTATTTTACTAAGACATTAGGTATCTAATCTACGCGTATTACATTACGTCTCATTACTCCCAAACGTCCGCCATATTGCGGCTGCACGCGAAGCTCATTTCCAGCCAGGAGCTATTACAATTAACTCAAACAACCCGGAAATCGTTATGCGTTCCGAAAGAAAGATACATGCTGTAAATCGCCCAGGAAAAACGTTGCTGTGGGAAGAAACCTGTCGTGACAGCGAAGACTCGAAGTCTAGAGTGAACCTGAAGGAAAGTGTATTTGAAATGTGTCGCAGAGCGAAGCACAAGAAACATGGAAAGAATGGCGGGGTCTTGCTATGAGCCTCGTCTAAGGAGTGACAACACATGTGACCTTCTCAGCTTTCCGATTATTGAACGATAAGAGTGTGTAAAGGAAAGGGCGCGTGAATCCAGTGGACTGATTCCCGCGTTGAGAGGCGAATGCCGCCTGTCCACACGACTAAGACCTCTAGGGTTGCATGTGTCGTTATATACACATGGTATGGTAACACGACGAATGCGATAGAGGCATGTCGTGATCGAGAATGACCTCCGATCTGGTCGTGCAAAGCCTGTGCCGTTGGCGTACCCGAAGCAGCTGTGCTTCATATCTTCGGAAGTTGTCCAGTCTTGTTCTCGGGTCAGGAGAGAACATATCCTGCGGATTTGGTATTTGTAA
>Ga0268250_10000476_pt1 | contig 19029 bp, 13 predicted proteins | sample AgamicAsSfe_FD_200448 | JGI IMG/M metagenome (GOLD analysis project Ga0268250, IMG submission 200448) | Agave microbial communities from Guanajuato, Mexico - As.Sf.e (v2) (version 2) | ecosystem: Host-associated > Plants > Phyllosphere > Phylloplane/Leaf | place: Guanajuato, Mexico | collected... | reverse complement strand
TATATTGGCTAACAATTTCGCATAGATACGGATACAATCGCTACGTGATCTTCTTCCAGCGAAACTTCTCTTGGATCCTTATCGTATTCGTCTTCTTCAGTCTCGTCCTTTCCGCTATGCAAGTCGGTTCAGGCCTCAAAGAACTCGAAGATAACTATGCATTCCTTCGCGCCAGTTATGTTTTCGTTGTGTTTAGCATGGTACGTATCAGATCATCGATGATACACAAGAGAAAGTAGCTGACCCTCTATGCAGATTTCCGTAGTTGCTGTGCTTGCATTTGTGACTATCGTCTTTATCGGCATCTTTCTCTTCAACATGGTAAAAGCGATTGCGCACGCGGCAAGTGAGCCAAAGAAGAGGACAAAAGCAGCCGAGCAGAAGCAAGAGGCGGGTAAGAATGTATGATAAGCGTTGTCGTGCATTATACATCGATGCTGGCGTTTTGTTCCTTGATACCCAATGTCTTTTAGATCCAAACTCTAACTTACGTATACACTGACTAGCTATCCTCATCCTGCCTATTTTTCTTGCCTCTTTCTAAAGCTGCAGGCTTCACGTCCTGCCCTCGCTTAGAAAGCCACGACATCACAGCATAATACCCCAAACCTAATCCCGCGGCCACCACTGACCCAGCCGATGGAGCAACCATAGCCACCCTCATAGTCCTGCTATATCCTCTCTTCTCCGCGTCGTTTGCGATCACAAGTGCTGACCAAAGCCCCGCACAACTATTACACAAAGCTGGCATCAAGATCCTCTTCATCAGCCATTTGTAGTTCCTCTGGTATTTCCACCATAGACACAAACAACCTAATACGCCTGTGCTGCAGGCCAAGGCAGAGAGATAGAGTAAAAGAGGAAGTTGTATGATTTCGGGTTCTGTATCAACATAATCTCCTGGGCAATCCCAATATTCCGGATATTCTATGCATCCTGTGTATTCGTCTTTTGTCCTGGGTTGCGGGAAGGCTGCTGGGAGGATGATGTAGCCTGCGAAGAGGGTCGAGACGAATACTAGCGCGAGGAAGCTGTGAGTAGAAGGAACTGATTCGGAATTGTCAGGCATATTTGTGTAGCGGGGTCGTTCTGTTGTGGTATGCGCGTTGGGTTCTCTCGTGGGAGGTTGGCGTTAGTGTTACGTCATCGCTCCGGCGCGCTATGATGGCGCGCGCTGCGTGATCTCTACTAAACCGTCTCGATCCTCATTGCATCAACGGCCGAACGTCTTCCCGTCTGATATTTGTCTCAACACTCACGGAAAATAAGCGGTAGCGAACACAATCGCTGAAGAAAGCCTGCAGAATCTGAGGCTGCTTTGAAGAAGAGGTGAGCGTAGCCGCGAAAGCGCGACATGATCGCGACGCGAGATCAGTTTCACACTATCCAGCCATCCCATGATAAATTCAAAGAAGCAAAAGAAGCAGCCCCGTTCGGATTCAGAAATTCTACAAAACGCTGTAGCAACGAAGAAGAAGAATCCCAAGCATAACGTAATGGCCGTCGAGAAACCTAGTGCAACGTCCTCGCATGCAGGCCGCATTATTTCTCTTGCGGCACAACACGATACTAGCTCCCATGAGCTGCGAATTTGCATTGTATAGGAAGGCAGGTAAACGCCCTGTTGGGCTGCGCCGTGATCCTTCGCCTCGGCCTTCCCTTTACCGTTCAACAAAGATCCCTGCGTTAACATATACACCCATGTCGTTCCGTACCAACTCTGTGACTGCAGGTCCCGGCATGCAGACATACTGATTATTTCCGCGCAAATTGCCAAGCGAGCAGTAAGGTGTGGTACGATCGCAGCAACCAGGTACAGTCGCTATGTAGATGGCGAGACGGACCCGATACATGTCCGTCTTACGAGCTTGTATACACCCAAGCGATGCTCTCGATTCTTAGAAACCACAAGACTACCTTTGTCTGACTTCCTCTCTCGATTCCTGTTGTTATTGATTACTTCATGGTATATTTGTTTGTTCTCCTCAATCATGGCGAACGGCGTTGCTCCAGAGTCTGTAATTGTATGTCTCAAGTACTTTACTCTACTTTTTTCCGTCTACTAATGCACCTGAAAAGCCCATCGAGGGTACTCTTCTGGCTCTCGCGATGCTTGTGGCCTCTGGTCGGCTGGTTCCCCGCTTTCTGCAACGACAATGTCCCACTGTCAGCGATAGCCTTCTGATAGCATCTATCCTGGATGCCATCGGGCTCTTCGTTACCGACTATCTGACATACACATGGGGAGGCATGTCGGACGATGTACCAGAGCCATCGGTAGCTCGTGTGATTGCGCTTAAGAAGGTAAATCGGCAGCTTGGTAGCATGGATCAGACGGAACAATTGACACTCATAGGTACAATTCGCTGGAAATGCGTTCTACGACACCGGTATCTACTGGCCAAAGCTGGCCATCCTCGCGCTGTACTTCAGGCTCATTCCGCCAACGATGCCGTGGTTGCGAAAAGCACTCTATGCGGTAACCTTGTTTACCGGTACTGCCATGATATCGACGTTCTTTCTTGATACTTTCTGGTGCGGGCGCCAGGTCTCTCAGAATTGGTCTCCTGATGAGGGAGCATGCAACACCTTCAGTTCAAAAGAAGTTTTTCGGATCGATTGGAGCCTCAATGTCACATCAGATTTGTTCAGTAAGCCGCAGCATACCATTCACGAAGCACTCTGAACACTAACTTCGGAACGATAGTTTTTGCTTTGCCATTTCCGCTTCTTCGCTCACTGCAGCTTCGCCGTCGCCAGATCTGGGGTCTTGTTGCAACGTTCTCACTCGGTGCCGTTACCATAGCTATGAGTATGGTCCGCTTTGCAACGATAGAGGTCATATATGCTTGGACCAACGTCTGTAGGTTGATGCAATCTACCACATTACGACCCAGACTGACGTTTGTCTAGATGTCCTTTCCATGGCTGAAATGGCTGTCGCGATCATGGTGGTTTCGTTACCGTCGATGAGATCCTTCCTGCGACGTGGCACCCTATTTTCCTCCAACAAGAAGTCGCGTTCTTCCGAGTCTCGTACCTATGGGCACCAAACACCAGCATCAGGTTCGCACAACTTCTTGCGACCTTCCAGAAGAGGCAAGCACAGCGTTCGTGTACACACCGATGAAGACTCAGGCAGCGAAGTGGAGCTTAATACCATGGCAAGGAAGGATGTGATCTACGAGACTCATCGCGTTAGTGTACAGTTCTCGAAGTCGCAGGATGAAGAGCACGACAGCTCTGCAAAGTACCCGTGAGAACGGTTCAGGGGGTGGGTGTTTGCAGTAGAGCTGTAGTTAGAACCAGCCAAGGCAACAAGAATTAAAGGATCGGGCCAGGTCCATTTGTACGAGTTTTAGCAGCCGGATCATCTCAACATTAGACATCTGGATGGACCCTGTGCCGTCGAGCAGGCCGCTTGCATCGAGCCGGAAGGATCGCACCTCATTCCGCTGACAGCGGTCCGCACAAGCCACCGAGCGCCACGCCTGATGGAAGACTCCTCCAACCGAGCTGCAACTGTATATCACTCCGTGAACCCAAGAGTCCTCACGCACCTCAGAAAATACTTGTTACCTGTGCCGCAATCCTGCCGTTACTCTGTGGGTCGGCATTGGCCGACGGCTTCGCCTGTGGGAGGCCTCGTTTGGCAAATTTCACCCACCGGTTCGCCTAACCGAACAGGGGATGACACCTTCAATGCTTGATCTTGCTTGTTGCTAACAGCCAAAAGCTGCGCGAACGCAACAACGACGCAGGATGTGCATATACTCGATCGACGTGGAACAATCTACTACGCCAAATGGAACATGAAAGATATGAAACCGGATGCGATCCGCCTAAAAAGCCCTTCCCGCTATCGACCAAACCCACCGAGACGGTACAGCCGTCGAGGCACAAGGGTCATAGTTGGGATCAGCCCATCTAACACGGCTCCTGAAGCGCCTCGATTACAGGCAGTTTTCCGCGCGCATGCATGCAGGGCGAACGAGCTAATATGCATCTTGACAGTCCAGGACTGATGTCCGGTAACAGTTTCGCATGATAGGCGGCACAACTGTACGCCCAGAGGTGTCTCCAGTAGCTATGGCATGATGTATGCTCGGCAAAATATAGTACCCTGCATGGGATGGAATGTGGTTCATATACATACGCCTTGCAATTCTCTGGTCAAGCGAGCGAACCACTCTTCGTTGGCTTTATCCTTTGTTTCGCAAGTGTTCTGTCACACTACAGCAGCGAAGATGGCACACTACATTGACGGGAAAGACTGCATGGTAAGCCGATGTCATAGGAAACACTACATGGTTTACTGAAAGATCACAATGCTGACAAGTCGTAATGTAACAGATCTCGGAATGGATCCTCCTGATTTTCGCATACCTGTTCGTTGCTGCGCGCATGTACACGCGTTTATTTCGTCTCCATTCGAAGTTGGACGCGTCGGACTACCTATTGATTGCATCTGCGCTGGTTGCTTTGGGACTGATCATCTGCGACACGCTCACATACAAGATGGGCGTTTTGGACAATTATGAAACGTCAGAGAAGCTGTCAAAGGTAGTTCATCATTAATATTATCGCACTTCATACTCGGCTAACCCGCTCCGCAGATCTCTTTCGCCTCGAATTACTTCTACGATGTCGGTATGGGTTTCCCGAAACTCAGCATGCTAGCCTTCTACTGGGTATTCTTCAATCTGTCCGGTCACCCGGGACTGCGCAAGATGCTCTTTGGTATCACAGCCTTTGTCGTCGCGAGTTACCTCACTATCCTCTTCGATGACACCTTCTTCTGCGGCACGCCTGTATCTGTGCAGTGGTCTCAAGAAGAAGGCGCATGTTCTGTCTTCTATGCGCCGGAGCCGTTCATTCTGAACTTCACTTTGAACCTGGCTTGCTATCTTGTGGTTTACGCCGTTCCTGTGGTGCTTTTGGTGAAGGGTATACTCAGGTCCTCGACCGGTGTTGGCCTTACTTTCGCGTTGGGAGCGCTTACTATTGCCTCTGGTATCGTGCGCTTCGTCTGCCTCAAGGTTGGAACAGGGCAGGAAAACCTTGTTTGTAAGTCCACCACTTTAGTACTACGTCTCATGTACGCGACATTCAAGCTAACGTGTTCACTCATAGATCCTTTGAGTATGGTAGAGATGACTCTCTCAATCATCGTCGTTGCGCTCCCGGGACTGAAGCCGCTTGTCAGACAAACAAAAGTATAGAAACCAGATAATGAGTAATTGGTGTTGGAATAGTGCGTATACGATCAAGACGGGTAGGGCTGAACATAAAATGCTATATGACTTGTATATTTGATCATAATGGAGATTCAGATGTGTCAGATGTTTGTCCCAGCTGCAAAGTGCATTACATCTTGATTGTCCGGGTAAGGCTGTTGTTTAAGCTCTTGTTAGTGGGTCGAGTGTAAGCCACCCTCCAGCTAGCGCGGTGAGGTTTGCCGTCTTGCCTGACGCAAGATTCCACCCCACAACCGGCACACCTCATCTTCAGTAAGTCCTGTACCAACAATACAGACTTTGAGACATTCACAGATCATTCGAAACTATACCAACTGGGCCGCGCACGATTAAATCGATACCCACAGCACTACGAACGGCCTCATCGAGATCGCAGCCTCGCGACGCGTGCGGCAGACGTTTAGTTGATCCTCGTGCCACGCGCAATCCCAAAGAAGAGGATTCCGCCTTGCCAGGGTCACCCACGATATAGCGAGCATTACAAATCCATTACCTGATCTTTACGATCTCGTAAATCAGGGTTATGGCAAACACAATCCAGCCGCGGAGGTCTCCGAAGTGATTAGCTCCAGTGATGAATTTCGAGACGAGAATTTGCGCGGTTTAGCCCGCACTTTCATAGCGAGATTTAGTTCAAGAAGTTGACATAGATCACTGAGCAGCTTCTACAAAGAGTTTAAGAAGGAAAAACTTTTTCGGCTCCCCCCATACACTATTTGGCTCACCCCAAAAGATCAGATGAAAGCAATCTCTACCTACCTAAGTTCTTTAATATAAGAGATAGAAATAAACTTTATATAGCAAAGGTGCTTCCTTTCTATAGCCCTACAACTTTGTAATACAAAGTAAAGTAAAATAATACACTTTAGAAAAAAAGAAGATGTAGGTAGGTTTTACTAGCAAAATCCTTAGGTTTATATACCTCTAACTTCTTAATTTCAAGATATAAAGACTGACTTTCTATTGTAGAGTTGTTTATCTTGCTTATATCCTTAAGTTCGTAATAGAAAGTTAGTCTCTATCTTCTAAAACAGAGAAGTTAGAGTAGGGGGGAGCCGAATAGTGTTTGGGGGGAGCCGAAAAGGTTTTTACTTTAAGAATCTCATCGTGTGGTTGCATGCTTTACCTGTGAGTGAGGCAGTTTGAGCGACCTGCACTTCGATATCGATATGTCGCCGAAACAAACTGACAGATGCGTTGTTTGCTCTGGACTTAGGAAGGAGACTTTGATCTTGGTTCGGGGGTATATGCGGGCTGGCAATATCTTTGCGGTGTTATACACAAGGGAAACACTATTCGTGTTACGGCTGAAGGGCGAGGAGTGTCTTTTCCTAGGCCAAGCCATGTCGACGGCATCATCCACGGTGGGCTTATGAGGGATGCCGAACAAGGAAAACGATAAGAGCAGCAATCCGGTCTCATGCAAACGAGCGGCAATAGCCCCTTCTCCACGTGCGGGCGCTAGCTCTCCAATGGAAGCTTCGCCCCCGCGTCCATCCACGCTCCAATCTCCACTATTCGGAAGCACGAAACTTACGACAACGAAGCGCGTGCGGTGGGCGATTTCTCGGCGAAGTATACGCCGATCATCATTGCAGCGCTCTTCCACGGTGTTCTTTTAATCTATCGCGTTCTTGTCGCGTCGCTAACAACCCTGGCCCTTAATATGGAAAGCGGAACATCAACGCGGAGACGTCATGGGATCTCGCGCGGAATGAAAAGGACAGAACGCAAGAAAATTGAATCATGGATATATAATTTGGGATGGCAACGCGGTACGACGTGACATTTGCATACAGTCAAAACGCTGAAACTTCCACTACCACATATTCTGATCGCCCGGCATCGCTTCACTCCGACGCACAGGAATTCGATCGATTGCAATATGAGGTTCCTCTCCCTGCTATCACCAGCGCTCCTGGTAGCGACTGTATATGCCGCCGAAGACGCCTCATCCTCATCCTCCACACCTCCAGCCGCAGCCTCTCCAGCAGCTGACGAGCCAAATCCTGTAGGCGCACTCTGGACCGCACAATGGGACAGCAACACCCTAAAACCCTATACCCAACACTGCCGCAACAAAAACACCTACAATGCCAAAATCTACAAGCTCAATGAGCTATATCCTGATCTGAAAGAGCAAGCACCCCAACTCAAAGTCTTTTACAACAAGCAACTTTACGCCGGCTCCTGGGCGGGCATCGACGTCCACGGTACCGGGCGTGAACTCATCAAGATGAATATGGCAGACATGCCGTACAAAGTACGAGAGTGGCTCAAGCGCGAGTCGCTACAACGACACTACAGCGTCCAGGACGATATGGTTTTCTTCGCACCAGGGGCGATTTACCCGATACTCCCTTTGTGGGTTGACGATGCTGACGAGGGTGGAGAGGAGTGTGAGGGTGTGTTTGATGGTTTAGAGAACTACTCGAACGAACCGAAGGACGGGGCTGTGATTGGGAAGATCAGTCATACGAACACGGGGGATAAGGAAGTGAAGTTCACAGTCGAGGCGTTGAAGGTGAAGGCTAAAGACGGAAGAGATGAGCTGTGAAACATAACTTGACGTTCAATTTCTACACTCCTACTACTCTCAAGAATTTATGTTACTATATCATTTACAATTTCCATGTTTTGTTACCATCGCATCACTATCGAGCATCGTTAAATTACTTTTTTGATACCAAACGCTATACGTGAGTTTCATGGTTCTCGTACATGTTAGGGCATGCGAATAAATTACTCCTGACGACAGCGCTCTCGTCCCGGATCGGACGAAAATAGCATCTAACATATGCTTCACCGATTACCCAAGCTCTCACTCAATGCGTTCATCTGCAGAAGGTTTCCGATCACCATAATCTCCATGAGCATATGCGTCGATAGTATGCTTCGCAAAGCTTCTCGCCGGAATGCCTTCAGCAAACATGATATCCAGTTCCTCATAAGTCCGTCCCTTTGTCTCCGGGAGCCGGAAAAAAGTCCAGATGAAGAAGATAGATGCGCCTCCTCCCCAGAAGAAACCAGTCTTGCCCTTCCAATCTCCAGCAGTAGGGTTTAACATGTACGGGTTGATGACGTTGGTCACAATCTGGGCGATGTAGTATGTGATGCGAGCTAGACACACACTCTTGCTCCGAAGACGTGTGGATGAGACTTCTCCAACGATGGCATAACAGATTGGACCTACGGTCATGTAGTACCAGAAAAGCCAGATGAGCATCATGGCAGCTTGAGCATAGTTTCCGCCGGAGGAGTCACCAGCGCCCACGCTGATGAAACCGACGATGAATAAGATGGTCGCTAAACCACCAAGTCCCCACAGATAGAGCTTTCGACGACCAATATAGCTCATGAGGATCCAGGATATGAGAGTGCCAACGGATGCCATGCCGAGACCACCAACCGACATCTTGAATGAGATCGAGTTTGGGACGCCGGCTTGGACGAAGAAGTAGGTCTGGTTGTGGTTGTTTGGCGTCAGTATCTGTCTCACATGGAATTCACACAGTAATACTTACTGGCGTGCCTCCCATTACCGAACCGCAGATAGGCTGTGCTGCGAATACCATGCACGCGATCTCAGTACGACGGCGGTCGATGCCCTTGAAGCATTGAATATATGACGTATTTTCCTCGAGGGACTTCTCCAGTTCATTCGTGCGGACCATCATGGCTACCTTCTGCTTAGTGAGGTGTCGTTGCGAAGAGGAAGAAAGTCGCGTGATCATCTTCTCAGCCATTTCGAGATTTCCTGTACGAACATGGTACCACGGTGATTCAGGTGCCATCCAGAGAATTGCGAAAAGAGGGATGGGCCATGCCCATTGAATGGCAAAGGGTATACGGTACGCCCACTGCGTGGTATTACCAGAGAACGCTGACTGCACACCAGCAGAGATGAGCTGACCAAAAGCCCAGCAGAGATTGACATATACTGTGAGGTAGCCTCGCAAAGCTAGAGGGCAGACCTCGCTGGCGTAGGCAGGTGCCATGGTAGCAAAAACACCCCAGGGTATGCCGCAAAGGAACTGGCCAACGAGGAGGACGGGGGCGTTGGGCGCGAAGAAAGATATGAAGATCAAAGCACATATGGCTGCGAGCGATACCAGTAAGACCGGACGATAACCGAACCGATGGATAAAGTAGCCATTGGCGAAGGCTCCGATGATCGTGCCTACACTAACAGCATTGCTGAGTCCATTCTGCCACGATGCCGTTATCTCATACGTTCCAGTACGATCATTGAACTCCCCATACTTGCGCGAGAACGATGGTTGTGCAAAGAAAGAACTCATCAAGACGATGTCGTATCCTTCCATGATGATGCAGGTGGATAATAACACCGACCAGAGCACAGCTTTAGGATATTTCCGCATGGCCTGGACTAATGTCATCTCGTGCTCTTCATCCGCTGCCGCTCTGGCCTGGTCGAAGACCTCGTGCTGTTCCATGGTTGCAGCCTTTTCGCCCATGTCTGCCATGATGGAATGGGATCGGTATGTGCTCCAACGATACTGAAGAAGTGAAAAGATCTTGAGGTGGAAAGAACGAAGATGAATGTAGAGAGCTTTATGTTGTAGGTAACATTAGTGGACTCAAAGACATGACTATAGTATACATAGTTGGGCATCTTCTCGAAGCTAACCAATCGATCATGCATGGAACATGGCTGCTACCCCAGGTTTTCTCCACCGGAACACGAATACCCCATGGGGTTTGTGCTGTGCCAACTTTAATCCTGGTCCAGCCCAGCTCCGGTGGAGATGATCCTAGGCGCGGCATTTTCCATCAGCACACGTGCGGGGCCCGGACACTCTACCGGTAGCGTGGATCCTTCACTAATCACCCCGACGGAGAAGCACCATGTGTTCCGGAATCTGATATACCGAGGGACCCGAGTTGCGGCTATCGCGAGGCGTGCAACGTGATACTACTATCATTGGTGCTCAGCAAAGATTTGCTTGAAATGACAGAGGTGTTGCGGAGATCATGATATGACAAGCGGAAGCTGTCAAGAGTGAAATTTGAAGAACTGCCATCTCAACAAGACAAGAAGAGGTGTACAGAACCTGTGAACTCCGCATGGCTCATGCCGCGAAACAATTCTCATTGCGCCTTTGCGAGAAGATGCAGTAGGCTTATATAAGACCTTTCGATGCCCCATGTATAACATACGTCTTTGGCAACTGATGGAGAACTGTAGTCGGAACCTGACGCATGCTCAGTGTCTTTGGCTAACAAAGATATCCCTTCTCTTGCAATACGCATTGGGGCTGCTTCATGTTCAAGGCTGCCGACATTGGCGATGTAAGCCGACATCTTATGGCCCATCCGCACATATGTTTGGACTAGCTCATCGTCTAATGGCCGATCAAGGTGGAGAAATGATGGCTCTGGCTCTTCGTCAGATTCGGAAGCAATAGCTTCGGCGGCTTCAGGAAGTTGCATGCAGATACAGAAGGCCCAGAGTACGAGAGTCGCAATATAGACTGCATATGGCTCGAGGAGACTGCTACAGCTGTACCTGCGGATGTGCCAGAACAAAGCTCCACAGTGTACCAAGCAAAGTCTGGCTTTGCAGTGATCTCGAATGACCCACTGTAGAACCTGGATACGAGCTGTAGCAGATGACTGGCTATCCCTATCGCTCTGGATGTTTTCTATTGACGCAGAGCCTGAAGCAAATTTTTGTATAGCGCTAGTCGGAGCCAGAATGATTAGACGAGCTAGATGCAGCTGGAGAATAGTGTGGTGCTCGAAACCCGAGTGGCGAGCGACCTTGCTATTCGCAGGCCAGTGTAGAACATCTAAGCAATCACAAGCGCTGTTGCGCCACTTAGTTGCCAACCGCGTTGTCGGTAACCAATCTTGCTGTACGGGTGGCATGACGTTACGTCGTTGTGGTGTGGATGTTGGTGTCCACGAGTTGAGTTGGATTCTATCTCTAGCCAGAATATCGACAGTGTGTCGGTAGATGGTAGTGACAAGCAATCCCATGCTAAACTCTCCGAGGCCAGTTGGTAGCCGCTTCTCAACATACATCATCTCCAAGGCCTCTGTAAGCGTAATATCAGGGATACTTTTTTGGTTTTGTTGGATCAAGGCTGGATGCTCCCATACGTCTTCATGACATGGCAGAACTGTAGCGATGTCTTCAATTCGAAGCAGAGGTTTGGTTTGAAACTCGTAAACGAACAAAGTATCAACAGTCTGCTACAATTAGCCTCTTATCATTCGTGACAAATAAGAACGAGTTACCCATATCATCATCCCAGAGCGGATTTTCGACTCTCTCATCTGCCATTCAACAAGAAGATCATCGTGGTCAGAATTAGTTGTCGTTTTGAAGTTGTAAGGTCTCTTCGACTGGACGAGCAATTGAAGTGAGTGGCAAGCTTCGACTAAATAGTGTCGTTCTACCAAGGCGCGTTCAACGAGAGCCTTTCTGCCAGAGTGAAGCATGCAAGCGATGTTCAAGATACCGGCCTGTAGGACAGGTATGCTAGGGATGGTGTCAAACTGAGCTGGACAGCTAGGTACGTAATCGACGTCCTTGTCACCTAGTGCAACCTGCAACTCTATACCATACTTGCAACGCGTAAGGATTGCGCCTAGTAGGTCGAAAAGTTGTTCACTCAGTCGTGCATGCTGTGATAGCTGCAAGTATCTCGAGCCGACGACCGAGACGGCGAGCAATAAGAGCCAGCTCTTAGAAGCATCGAGTGCGAAAGAAGATCGCCTCAAGAATGGAAAAATGGGATGAAAGCACTCGAAGTATTGACGAACGGACACGGCCACTTGTTCATGCGTAGGTAAGCTCGACGGGTTTACTTCGATGAGGGACTTGCGACTTTCAGTAGCGATGCCTTCTATCAGAGATTGGTATGCTGCCAACGGACATAGGGAGGATCTGTTCGAGGTTTGGACCGGCGTAATAGCAACATTGGCTTCCTCTTCTTCCAAATCTACGGTTCCCTCTGAGCAGATTGAATGTTGGCCTTTGCCACCAAATGGGGCCCTGGCACCAGTTCCGTCAACGTAATATCTGTTTTCCGAGACTGATGCAGATCTTTCTAAGGTAACTTCTCTTGGCGTATTTTCCGTGTTGAAGTCAGTCGTGTTTAAATGCGGCGAGGGCTGGACTGTAGGAATCGCTGGAGCTGACGGCGTTGTGGTAGCGATAGAACAGGACCATTGCTCCGCATTACCATGAGCGTTTTCTCCAATGTTTGTAAGCAGCGCATCTAAGTCGATCGGGCCAGGCGAAAGCCAATTGATGTCTGACAGACTCAAGCCAGGCAGGCCAAATGCGTCAGGGCTGACCATGGTATTGACGCTAGTGCTCCACGTCCACGCGCTCAAAGAGGACTCTGGTATTGCATCATTGAAGTTGGTTATCATGAGCTCGCCGCTGCTTGCGCGATTGGTATCATCGGGTTGTAGACTGCTACTATTGAAGGTGTTTATTGAATCATTTGGGCCAGGAGCAACCGTCCTATTTCGTGCGGCGCGGAGTGGCGGGTACTGGCAGTTGTAACCGCGTTGTGAGCACCTTCGACATTTCTGACCGCGCGAGCATTTGACCCGGTCTGCAGCGCATCGAAAGCATGCACGTGATCCGGCAAATTGAGACGTGGTGTTGCTGTGGTCATCGTGCGCGGCGATGTGGCGGCTAAGGACATCACGGCGTGAGAAGGACTTGTGGCAGGAAGGACAGGGGTACGGTCGTTCGCGCGTGTGGATCCTCATGTGTCGTACGAGATGCTCTTGTTTGCCAAAACATCGACCGCAGATGCCGCATGTTGCAATCGGCCGCTCTTGTGCATCTGGAGATGGCATTGCCTGGAGAAGTAGAAGCAGGTCCTATACGGAGAGGCTGGGAATATATGCCCAGGCAGTTTGGATCCAGTCGGGCAAAGACAGGCCATCCCAGTCATCATCGTGCCAGCCAAGATAGATGCGGGACAAGGCAGAGCGACTACAGCAAGCGTTACCTAGGTAGAGTCGGAGCAAAGAGATGGCTGGCGTGGTTGGCAGTCATCACGAGCTTAAGGCGGGGCTTAGCGCACGGGCTTACGTCCTTGAAGCATCAAGAGCATCCTTATATAGAACATTCACCAAATCAACCAAATATAGTAGATCTTCAGGATTAATTGCTATGATTTTGGCTGGTACTTGATATCGTCCCGCTTCATACCCTCTGAAACACCGGCATAACCTCCAACGGACTGTCCACCTCAACATCCTTTCCACCATCCCAAGTTTGCTTACCCCAAAAGTCCTTCCACTTCTGTCCACTAGGCAGAGATGGGAGATAAACCTTCGTCTTGATCTGACTCTTAGCAAGAATCGGGCAGACCAAATACTTATCCCCATACATGTACTGCTCCTCGACCTCCCAAGACTTGCCGTCTTCTGGAAACTCATAGAAAAGAGCTCTCATGACTGGCGATCCCTTCTTATGAGCCTCCTCCATGAGTTTCCGTGTGTACTCACGTAAGTTTTCGCGAACACCCATATACTTCTTGCAGATCTCGTATACAGCTGGGCCGTACGACCACACCTCGTTGTCCGCACCACTACGGCAAAACGGGCTATCCTTGGTCTTGGGCTGCCGTGGTTCTCGATCCCCATGTAACCGCATCACCGGACAGAACGTACCCCATTGGAACCATCGGACAAAAAGTTCGCGAAACGCTTCGTCATCTGGATTCCCGCCGTGGAAACCTCCTATGTCCGTTGTCCACCACGGCACACCAGACAGACCCATATTGAGTCCTGCAGCGAGTTGGTTACGGAAGCTCGACCATGATGATGAGATATCGCCACTCCAAACGAGGGCACCGTACCGCTGGCTACCAGCCCATGCACATCGAACCAAGTTGACAATGTTCTTTTGGCCTTCCTTCTCCATACCCTCATAGAATGCGCGGGAGTATTCTCGGGGGTAGATATTACCAATTGCTATATTTGGACCCAGATGGTAGCGGTAGAGATCGAAGTCATAATGTCGATATTCTGGCTCTGCCTCGTCCAACCAAAACACTTTGATACCTTTCTTGTAGTAATTCTGCTTCGCTTTGTTCCACACATAGTCCCGTGCCGCAGGGTTTGTCGGATCGAAATGAATTGTTTGACCCTGGAAAGTCATGGCTGTGCGCACACCACGTTCAGTTCGAATGAGCAAGCCTTTTTCTACCATCTCCTCGTGATTTTCTGATCGTCGGTCTACGGTTGGCCAGATGGATACCATGAGCTCAATTTTAAGTTCCTCCAGTTCTTTGACCATGGCTTCAGGGTCAGGCCAGTACTTTTCGTCGAATTTCCAGTCCCCCTGCATGGGCCAATGGAAGAAGTCTATCACAATAAGGTCGATTGGGAGGTTTCGTTTCCGGTACTCTCGTGCAACTTGAAGGAGCTCTTCTTGGGTTTGGTAGCGGAGTTTGCATTGCCAGAAACCGAGACCGTATTCTGGCATCATTGGTACCTGAATAGTAAGACATTAACCACCAAATCTTTAGCAGCGTGTGAGCTGAGCCTTACCTTTCCAGTTGCATCAGCATACGACTCAACAATCTGCGCAGGTGTATCGCCAGCCACAACCCAGTAATCCAGGACCTTGGTCGATAAAGCCTCAAAACTCATGACGTTCTTTCCGAATACCACATTGCCAATGGATGGATTATTCCACAAGAGGCCGTATCCGAGCGAAGAAACAGCAAAAGGTACGCTAGCCTGAGAGTTTCGGTGCGCCAGCTCCAGCTGGGTGCCCTTGATATCAAGATAAGGTTGCTGGTATTGACCCATGCCGTATATTTTCTCCTTGGGATCAAGGCTCTCGAACCGAGCAGTGAGGTGATAGTCGCCACCCAAGATAGGTTTGAACTCCCGGGCTTCGACTTCTAGAGCGCTGCATTTGGGATCGATGATGTCGCGGCGGTGACGGGCATATTCTTCCAAGAGGACTTTGCCGCTGGTGTTTGATATTGTGATCTTGCCTCGCTTGGTAATGGTTGCTTTGACAAGGCCGTTCGTCAGGGTAGCTGACTCGTCGTTGCTAGCAATGTCAATTTTGGCAGTGATGTTGGGCTGTTGTAGGAGCGCCCAGTCTTCCTGCGGCATAGTATGCATCTTGGTGGCGCGAACGCGAATTGCGTTTTGACCCCAAGGCTCGATCCATAGTTGCTCAGCATCGTATGTGTAGACGAGGCGGTTGTCTTTAGACGCGAACATGATGGGTGTCTTGCATAAAGTTCACGGATCTGTGAGAGCGCCTCAAGCCTAGAGGGGCAGAAGGCTGTCTTTTACATTGTAGCTGCTTCATACACTCGAGGTCGAATGCACCAAAGCTGCGGTTACTCAGAATCGGGAAAGCCGCCATCTGCAATCCTCCGGTGGTACACATCATGGGTGAGGTCATGCTACACCCACTGTGTGTGGAGAGTAAGTGGAGAATGGGCTTCTCCATCTGTGTCTCCACCGGGACACGCGCCCGTGTGCTAGCTATGGAGATGTCGATCTGGCGGGGTCAGCCTTGGCACGACGAGCGCCTTGCTATCGACGCACGTTATGCGTACTCGATCGGACAAAGCATTTCGCATTGTGCTTAAGGCTCCACCTATTATATTGTCTTGAAGTCAACCTTACTTCCGCCAATAGGTCTGAACGAATTCATGAGCCCAGTCAATTACCCCAGCTTTCCAATCGCCTAGCGACTCCTCGACGAGCCCCTCCCACTCTCTCGCTGCTTCATCTTCGTTCTTGGCCCCACCCACACCCTTTCCCAGCCACATACGCTCTTGAACCTTCCTCACGCTGCCCTCCCTCTCAATCTTGATATCTGGGATATTCGCCCCTTGCATGAGAGCAAACAAGTTGAGTATAAGGTTCGAAGACTTGCGCAGCGTGGACCAAGCCGTGTATGAGTATTCTTTGAAGATAAGATAGTTCGGGTGCTGCACGCCGCCCATACCTTCAATCATCTCACGGCAAAGCTTCATAGCTGGTGCAAAGGGTTTCGGATCTCGCCCGAGGATATAGCCGAAGTCGACGTGGAAGAAAGCACCCGATGGAGCAAGCAAGAGGTTGTCAAGGTGGCGATCGCCGACTCCAAGGAGGTATGTTATCACACAGTATCCGGCGCAAGACTTGATGTAGGTGTCCATAGCGTCCTTGCGTACACCGAGGGGAGCGCTGTCGTCAGGATTGTTGGCGCGTAGGTAGGCGAGTAGCGAACCTTTGTGTTTTTGGCACGCTGCTGCTATGCTCATCGATGGGACAAATTGGAAAGCGCCAGCAGAGGTAGAAGTAGCTAAGATACGGTATGGTGTTAGCTTTAGATCGAGATTCTCTTTGCGAAGGAGGCGGTCCATCAACGTGATGATCTGAATGACGAGTTGATCTTGACGTAGATCATCACCAGTCTTGAAGATTATGGGATATGGATTCGATGTCGTGGTTTTGAAGGAGAGGACCATGGGCAGTAAAGACGACTTCAAGACGTTGCAGTCTTCTGTCGATATACCAGTGATGAAGACAGATGGGTCCAGAGGTAGAGGTAATGGATCAAAGTTAGTAAGCTCGTTCTTTGGGTCAGCGATTGCCTTCTTGAGACGAGCAAGCTTTGCAGCTCGGTCACCCCCACCGAAGCGCACGTCTTTTGAAATCTTGGCCAAAATGGTGAGAAGTTCGCCTTGACGTTGAAACGTCTTGCGTATCTCAACACCTTCAGGGGTCTTCTCCAGCTCGACCATAAAGTCGTACTCGACCTTGGCGAAGAGTTCACGATGTTCTGGTTCTTGATCGGTGCTGAAGTCGCTGATCTCCACCATGAGATACCAATGCAGGAAGTTGCCCAATGTAAAGCTGTTGGCTGCACGAGTAACCAGGAAGCGCGCTAACGACGAGTCATCGCCTTCGCCTGGTGCCTCGTACTTGAGCGCTTGCACTAATTGAAGGAGGTAGAGCTGGAGCTCTTCGTCGTCTGCCTTCTTCAGTCGCTCCACAGCGTAGCTTCGCACTACAGGATGGTCGAAGTGAGGTCCAAGAAGTTCGAGTGCGTCGTCGACATCTATCTCTGCCCATTTATCGAGTAAAGGTGCAGCCTGTCGCGCTTCTCGCGGGTTCTTCCAGTTAACGCACTTGACAAACTTGGTCAGAGCTCGCTTGTCTCGTAGCAAAAAGTATCTGAACTTCCAGATATCGTCACGCTCGTGTGATGTGATCTCTTCGAGTGGTCCCTTGGAAAGCAGCAGGTTAAGCTTATCTCGAACGTGCACGTTGGGCTTGCGGTCACGGTCAAGTGAATCGGTCTGCTGGCTGCGCATCAGTTCGCGATGCTTGTCCTCGGCGGGGTTGACCCTTCGACCGACTTCGGGATCGTAGATCTTGATAAGCCGACCTGCATCTGCATCACCATATCCGATCCCATCAATGTTGATGCCCGGACCGAAGGACACTTCAGGTGGGGGCCGCAGCCTCACGTCGGCTTCGGCAGGTAATCGCAAGTCTGAAACGGGGGGCGGTGGGTACTCGACATCGGAGAAGACGATGGCGTGGTCGAAGCGGGGGAGCTCGATGTCGAGATAAAAGAGTTCCTGGTCTTCGCTATCTGTGGAGCCATTCGTGCCGTTCGTCTTGCTCTGCCGATTCAGAGCTGCTGCCTCGGCTTTGAGCGACTCTTTCCGTATTTGCATCATCTTCTTGTATACCAGAGCGTCGAGCCAGTTATTAGTTGGCAGGTCGCCCATCTCTTGCTTCTTCAGCAAGCCTTCCAGCCTTTCCATCTCAGCGACTTGCTCGTCCATGGTATCCTCAACCACCTCGGCTTTTCTACTTGTTCGCGCCGGCGGTATTACCCATGGCGTTGTAGTGTTGGTCAGGCCATCGGCTGCCTTGAAGCGGTGTATCCGGCAGCGTTGCCTACCCTTGTGCAGCGTGTTGTCGTTGTCGAAGAGGGGTATCGTCGTGCCACCAAAGGGCACGGCGTGGAGATTCGAGTCGGTATCTTCGGCAGGCGACAGATCCCATACTGTGATGGCTATCTGGGCCGAGGCGGGGAGGTTCGCATACGTGACGGGTAGCTGGAGCCATTCGTTCCACATGCGCGCGTTCTTGAAGGACTTGTAGGCGGTCTGAACGGGGACGGTGAGGGGCTTGCTATCCGCCCATATTTGGGCAGTGACGTACAGCTCGAAGTGTAGGCTACCACCTTTACATCAGCACTCTAGTCTCTCTCTCTCTCTCACCTGGTGAAGGGGGACCCACTTGATATTGGAAGCTCGGTGCCTTAGGTCCGGTCGCTTGAGCAAAACCGAGTAGGGTATGGGCTTTTGGTTTCCATCGAGACGATCTCTAGATATCTACTTAGCACTGCTCGAGTTCTCGTACAAGGAGACATACATGCGAACATGGACCGACAGCTCGGTCAGGTCAAGAGACGTCGCGAAGTTGAAGGCTTCCATCGTGCGCGGTGGGGAAGCTGGTGGCTACGGCATGCCATGGATGTGAGGCATGTGGAAGTCTGACAGCCTACCAGCACATGACAGGATTCGATGCGGCCTAGCAGGAACACCAGTTCATCGCGTCTCTGGGCGGGGTGAAGGAGAGACAGTTGATGAAGCCGAGCGGGTCAGAAGCTCCACAAGCCGACGCGCATGCAGGGGTCCGCGAATCGCAGCTGCGCTTTCGCGTGCTGCTAGGCTTGGCTGACGGACGCGGTCGCACTTGCCTCAAACAAAGTCGCGCTAAGCGGCCGCCTCTGCAC
>Ga0268250_10000475_pt1 | contig 19040 bp, 19 predicted proteins | sample AgamicAsSfe_FD_200448 | JGI IMG/M metagenome (GOLD analysis project Ga0268250, IMG submission 200448) | Agave microbial communities from Guanajuato, Mexico - As.Sf.e (v2) (version 2) | ecosystem: Host-associated > Plants > Phyllosphere > Phylloplane/Leaf | place: Guanajuato, Mexico | collected... | reverse complement strand
CAGGAAATCACCAACTCCTAGACCCAGCAGACCATCGACCCGCGTGTCTCCTTTGACCGAGGATGCCGTCAGAGGACTCGACAGACACAGCAGATACTCTCGCATCACCGAAATTGTAGATGGACAGAGTGAGAGTACTTCAAGCGACAACCGGGCAAGGATCAACGCCTGGGTCTCGGAAACAGATGGTGCTCCCTGAAGCCTCGTCGCACCCATCATACCGAATCACGAAACAGCGAAGCCATCAGCTTGAGCGTTGTAGGGCATGCATTCGCTTCGCAACGGGAATTTCAGCTACGGAACGAACAGATGCCGCTTTCACCGGTCTTCCCAAGAGCCTGCCCTCGCTGCAGGGTGCAAGAATCGAGAACCAGAGCTACGCCATCACACCGGCTCGCGTATCCTAGCACCAGCCTCTACCTGTTCAGCGGAAAAAGAGCGAAAATCCGACCCGCAGACGGGAGTATTTGATTCGCACCAACACGGGACTGCTTCCGTCCGTGTGGACCTCCAAGGGTCCAGAGGGGGCTGATGACGTGTGACTAGATCCCACGGCACACGATCCTCTGCCCACTCCAGCCACTACAGACAACATCTTCTTGAGTTGTCTATCATACGTCCTATACCAAGACAGCCACTGCCTCATACAGAGACACTGGTCTCCTAGGCGGGCAGTCTATATCTAGCATCCCAGCATATACCCTCATCGAAGTAACCACAAAGAGTTCTTCGCATTCAAAATGCATTTAGCGACAGGAGTTATTCTCAATATCAGCATTTTTATCATTTCCAATACTACTTCTTTCCTTCTTTCTTCCTTCTACTACATCGTCCACCTGATCAATAATGTTTCTGACGCAGCTTTCCCACTCGTCGATTTGCCATACGACTCGCACAACAGCGATCAGCGATTCAAGAAAGAAGCCGGCTCCGGACGTGGGAAAAGGACATTTCACTGTACGCAAAGTGGATCTCTGTTTTGACTAAAGGTAGTGCAGATCCATACAGCTTCATGTGTCAGAACACCCCCTGCAGTAAGTATATGTTCAGATCTGCTCGATCAGACGAGAAGCATATGTCAGAAACCCACTCACAGACTATTCGAGTACGTTTGCTTTGCTGTCGCTAGTCTGTGTTCTATTTCAACAGACGAGTCAAGAGAGAGCTCAGCAATACTACTCTCTTCTCAACGTCTCCTATCACATCCTCTTTGTCACAGTATTGTGTCCTTAAGAGTCCCTTTTCCCAGTTCTCTTGTTACACTATACCTCTGGGAGAATACAGTACTCCATCGGGGCTTTGGGGACATGCATCGCTCTCACCTGCATCAATGCAGAAGACACAATGGTGTGAAGAACATGCATCTCGCCCAGGTCCGCATGACCGAGGGCGAGACTGCATTGAATACTGCAGCTATTACACACTCTGTACCTCCCCATCAGGTTTCCTAGCGAGATGGTCAGAAGAGGAGCTAGACTTGAGTGTTTGTGTAAGTGTCCTGAAGTATAGTTCTTCATGAATACATTAGGCTTTTTTCTTCTACGATTGCTTCGTATTTGGTTCTCTCTTCCGTATGGATTCGCTCTGTGAGTTTTGAGGCAGTTGTAGCCGATGAGACTCTGATAACATGTTTACTATGAGGCTCATGTGTTTACGATTTTCATGACACAAAGAAGAGCGCAATTGTCTAGATGGAGTGCGCATGAGAAAAGCCAATCAAACCTCACTTCGCTCTGCTGATAGAAATAAAGTACAAAACGTTGCCTTTATTAGAAGCAATACATCTGATATCCACGCACCCATGACGGTAGCAAAAATCGCCCAAGCCCTTTGAGTGAGAACACAAATGTGATCGACCTCCTCAATGAGAGAATGGTTGAACTACACGATAAGTTTCTTGTTCCTATCGTATAGATAATATGAGAACTATACATGAGAAAGAGAAACACACAGAGTCTAAACTCTATAACCGTCCGCCTAGGGATATTGATGCGTTGAATGTCGCAGTGTCGATGTGGCCGGCTTTCTTATTGGCGATGGAGAAGATTGCATGTGAAAGATTCACAGACGGTTCTTTCAGGTGGTTGACTCGTTCCAGATGAATGCGGAACATTATATGACATGGTTCGACTGAGTGATGCGTCCACAGACAAGGAAGAAAAGCTTCATCTCGCGAGAGTTGGGTATTTGTATTGGTTCCTCGGCATCCATACCTTCAAAGTACCTCAAGAGGCAGCGTACTACTCAAGCCACCCCTCTAATTCTTGGGTCTCTTGGTAGCACCCTGAGCATCATTGCTCAACACACTCGCACTCCTCTTCTGACCAACCTTGCTCTCCTCGGCTTCCTCTTTAACCCCCTCCTTGCCCTCTTTGACCTTCTTCTCAGCCTCCTTGACCCTAATCTCTTGCTCCTCTTTGTCAGCAAGCTTACGCATATCCAACAGCAAATGCACCTTTTGCATAAGTTTTTCAAAGTCTTCGATTACGCGTTGGGTAGGCAGAGGAATGATGTCAGGAATACGCAGATGGTTGAGTATGGCTGAGATCTTTTCAGTCTGGATCATGGATTTGGCGCTGCGGGCGCGGTGCAGGCGGTCAGAGGCAAAGGAGACACCACTGCTGAGGCGGTCGTGTTGGGTGACGAAGTAGCGGTGGGCGGCGTGGGGAGTCAAGGCGCGTGCGGTGGGATCCATGCCCGCGCTGCCTCCAGCTATGGAGTCGCGGCCACCGGCTTTGCGGGCTCCGGTGGCACTGCTGATACTATCGCGGTGGGCGGAGGATGCACCTGCAGCGGATTGGAGTTGTGCGGATGTGGGAGGGCCGCTACCGGGGGTCTCGCCTTGAGCTTTGAGGCGGCGATCCTTCTTCATGCGATCGGCTTGGAGTAATTGTTGGAAGAGCTGGCCGAGTTGTTGGGATGTGCTGTATTGGGCTGCTGCGGTGTTGCTTGTCGAAGGGTATTCAAGTCTATCGCGGATCTCATTGCGTTCGTTCTCGAGTTGTTGCTGGTTGATCATGATGCGTTGTAGTTCGGCGAGCAGGACGTTCTCTTCGTCAACCTCAAGTTGAGTACGGTAGAGATGGCCTTCGGCGAGCTTCTTGCGTGATGTCTCCTGGACCGGGTTGAAGGAAGTCAGGGTAGAGTATAGATTGTATTGCGGACCGGTCATTGATGAAATGGGCGTGTGGTTGGCCAGAACTTTTGCGCTGACGGTGTAGTAACGTGCTTTGAGATCTTCCATAGAACGAGACTTCGGTTGCGGCGCTTCTGCACCTTCTTCAGTTGGCTCTGGCTGGTATTCATAGCGATCAATTACGACGGGCCACTTTTGACCGTAGTCTTTTACAGCTTCGACCAGGTAATCCGTCTCTTCCTTGGTCCAATCCGGATCCTGTAATTGAGCGTCGTATAATTCCTGATTATAGGAAGGAGTCTCGACCTGAACATTGTACTTGGCGTATTGATAATCCTTCTGTTGCGGCTCAGGCTCTGGTTGTTTCTCAACATCGGCTTCCGACTCGGTCTGGGGTTGTTGTTCTGATTCTGGACGAGGCTTTGGAGTATGCTTGGGCTGCCAGTGGTGTAAGGTAAGACGGTCCTCTCTTGCTTGGTTGTTGAAGGGAGCCCATTCCCAAGGCGCAGCTCGATGTGATCGTCTCGGTCGTTGTTTGTATTTTGGCTGGATTGAAATCATGGCAATCGGAGGAGCGCGTTCGCCCATCAAAGCCGAGACCTCACGAGCGATTCCTTTCTCGACTGCATTATATTAGCAGGCGGCGCATTGAGTAGTTTTGAAATATGCGACGCACGCGGACGCCTCTCGACGGTCTTCTGCTTCTTCAAAGGCGGCGGACGGGCAGCATCGCCCGTCAGGCCCAACATGTCGCGCATATCCTGTGCCGACATTCTGACTTGATCTGGAATTGTAGAGTCGCTGGAAGAGTAAAAAGTGGCAGTCGCGTGAAGATGATGGTTCAGCAGTTGCGACCGACGAGCGTCGGTTGTTCTTGGCGCGGTCCGGCTGGAAGGTGCCAAACAGCTGTTCAATGTTTAGGGGGGGAAGCATCTCGTGCTGTTTGTCCTTGCTGTCCTGTCACGTCTCTTGTCATTTACGAATAACGACCTTCATCATGCACTCGATGCTGTTCTCAGTGCTTGCATTTGCAGCCCTGCTGCTGCCGACCCAGGCCCTCTACTTCTACATTGACGGCCCCTCCCAAAAGTGCTTCTTCGAGGAGCTCCCCAAGGACACCCTGGTAGTTGGTGCGTAACTCCTATTGTCATTCTATTTCTCTCCAAGACCCTAACACTGCTCTCAGGCCACTACACCGCCACACAATGGAACGAGGCTTCCCGCAGATACGAAGCCAACCCTGACATGGGCCTCTACATCAGCGTCGACGAAATCTTCGACAACGACCACCGCATCGTCTCTCAGCGCGGCAACGACAAAGGCCGCTTCACCTTCTCCGCCGCCGACTCTGGCGACCACCGCATCTGCTTCACCCCCACCAACGTCCCCTCCGCTCAAGGCTGGCTCACCGGCGGCTCTTCAGCCGGCAACATCAAACTCGAAGTCGACATGGCCATTGGCGAGACCTCGCGCATCGAAAGCGACGACAAGCACAAGCTCAATGACATCGTGTCCAAAGTCAAGGATTTGAATGCCAGACTCACCGATATCAGAAAGGAGCAGGTTTTCCAGAGGGAGAGGGAGGCTGAGTTCAGAAACATGTCCGAGCACACCAATGCTCGTGTTGTGCGTTGGACTCTGGTGCAGCTGGCTATCTTGGGTGTCACTTGTGCGTGGCAGCTTTCGCACTTGAGAAACTTCTTCATCAAGCAGAAGCTTACTTAGAGGCTGTTTGGCTGCTTCGTTTCTCCTCACAAAAGAATTCTATATTACTTCTTTGCCCTTTATCCACCCAACAAAGTATGACATACATGACACTCCTTGAAAAACGAGCAGGCTTCATCAAGAGATCTTACTCGGAATGGCCCTCTGCAAACTTGTCTCTGGTCTCGAGGTGATTGTGCCTTCTATTAGATTATATCGCGCACACGAGTCCCTACGAGAGTATGACAAACCCGAGCACGAGTGGAGGGGTGGTTTGAAGACTGCCAGAGGAAACAGGGAGACATGAATTATTCGTCTTTTAACTTTTCGAGGTCATTCGTTCATGCAAGTGCAGCTTTGTCCTTCTCGGCCTTCTCCCTCTCCATTTCTTCTCTTCTGCGAACTGCCTCTTCACCAATGCCTTTGACTCCCTTGACGCGCTGACGTTCCTCGTATAGCTCTCTGCTCTTAAGGATGCGAGCTACGATCGAGTCTGCATTGACATGCGAGTACGGATGTGATGTGATTTCCTTGAAGATACCCATCTCCTTTGCATCGGTGTAAAAGTCTTGTCCCGGAGGTGCTGACACAGTGGGGCCGTGGTAGACTGCTTGGACGGAGTTGGGTAGTGATTCGAGGAAGCCTTTGCTGGGCACTGTGGGTGCCATGAAGATGAGGGAGGAGATGTACTGGGGTTCTTGTTAGGTACAAGTCATGGATCGTCTGGCCAGACCGAAACTTACCTTGCATTGCAGAACGCAGAGACCACGCTCAAAGATGTTCATGATGGGATAGTTGATGCCCTTGTAGTCGTTGATGGCTTCGTCGCTGTGCACACCTGCAACAACATAGACAGGACTGTACTCCTTGTTCCATCCTTTTTGCTTGGCTTCCTTCTCTTCAGTCTCTACGACTTGCTTGAGGAATTCGATGTGGCCAGTGGAGAAGAGGTCGAAACCACCGTCAACGTAGACGACCTTCTGATCAGGTTGTGGAGAGGTTCCGTTGACCTTCTTTAGGAAAGAGCCGTTCTGGTGGAACGACTGTTGGTTGGAGTGAGCAGAACGCCAACTCCAGACTTCGACCAGTGGGTTGTTGCCAGACTCGTCTGTTGCATATTCTCTGATCCTCTCCTTCATGTCTTTTCCTGTGCTTTTCCTCTCCTCTTCACCACCCGGACCCTCCTGACCTTCAAGTAGAGCGTCCAGGTCCTTGATGAAGTGTGATTTTGTGCATAGCAGCATGCGTCCAACAAGGTCGGTTGTGCTGATACCAGGAGTGCGTTTGACGACCTTGAAACGGCCCGCCTCCTTGACGAATCTGTAGCAGTCGTAGCCATTTGCGTCCGAAGTGATGTCGTCGCCGTGAACGACGTACTTGGCACCGTAGTGAGAAATCCATGGCAGAGAAGTGACATAAGGGGCGTGAGGAATGGACTTGGTGGCCCAGCGGCATGCGTCAACAGCAGCACAGCTAAACGGAAAGGTTCAGCTTCACTTGAACAGAGCCAGGGCACATTGATATAGAGTGCAGGAAAAGTCGAGTATTACCGTTCGTCCAGAGTCATGACAGTAGGCCCCTTGTTTTCGAGGATGGCCTCGTCCGAGTGCACGCCGACAAGAAGTTCGGTTCCTAGACGGCGAGCCTGGAGCATGGCACCAGCATGGCCGTGGTGGGCAAAGTCGAAGCATCCATCGACCCAGACGCGGTCGTCGCTAATAGGGACGTCTTGTTGAGGGTCGACAGGCCACTTACCGGGAGCTGGAATGCTCTGCGAGACGGTCAGCGTCTCTGAGGGTTACGAAGGCGCGTCGGGCATGAAGTGTCATGTTGTACCTCGGTGGAAGACATGGTTACGGGGTTGTTACAGTCTTTGTGTTGGACAAGAGAAGTGAGTTTGGAGAAGCGTCAACATCAACATCAAGGTCGAGTCGTGGTGGGGCAGGTGCAGATTGGCAGTGGGGAGGGGCTTGCGCTTGGACGGACGGCAAGAGTTCCGTTCACCATCCAGGGGAGTCTTGTTTCACCAAACCGAGCACTTCCAACCACGCCCATTTGTTCTGTCTTGCCTCTTTGCTCGCGTGGGAGATTTGACACGCCAAGCAGACCTTGATAGTCTGGCTCTGTGTCGTAGAAGGCTGGCTCCTTGACAAAGCAAACGTAGTTGCAGCGCAACAAGGCCGGCCAACCCGTCGACGAGGCTTCTCTCGAATCTCGATCCGCTTGATGCGAAGCTGCATACAGGGTCTACCCCTGAGTAATTGTCCGTTAGACGTCGGCAGGGCTAGCTCTCGCAAAGCATAAGCGTTCCTAAGAAACAAAGAATCAAGATGGCGCCCGACCCGTCGCCAGCGCCCAGCGCATCCATCTTTGGCAGGAAGCCCTCTATCTTCTCCACCAAGAAGCTGCCCTCGCGCAAGGAATCCTCGTCCATCACTCCCATCTCGCCGCTAGCCACCGACGAATTGTCACCCACAGCCCGCAGAGATTCGTCCGTCACATCCATACCCTCGTCAGCTGCTGAAGGAGACATTCGTCGCAGCGTATCGCTTCGCTCTCACGAGTCGCTGTCGTCAATCCACCACCACAAGGCCAGAGGCTCGTCGATAGCAATCCCATCTCGCTCTCCCATCCGCCTGCACCGTCAAAGCCGCTCCATTAGTGCCAATGCGACCCACACGGCCAAACCGCCATTCAACACCACCTTGAGCCCTCAAAAGTCGTCAGACAGCTTCTCACGCGACCGCCAATACAGCCTTGCTGAGCCCGTTCCCAAGACTCCCTTCTCCATGCTCGCCACTCCTTTCACCCATGGTCTCAAACGTGCAGAGACGGATCGTCCTTCGTTGAGCTCGTATGCCACCAACAACAGTTCTTTGAACTTGATTCCATCAAACACCCCAGTTCCACAGACAAACTTGGCCCACGTGCCTGCCGCTCTTTTATCCCACATCCATGCTACCTGTCGCAAGCGTATAGCCACTCTGGAATATCTTCGCAAAGTGTACGTTCATGGTTACCTGCTGAAATCGACTCTCGCAACTGACACACTGCAGACATGAAGGCCACATCTACTACTTCAACACTCTCCTCTACACTCCCTCCAACCTCAATCAATTACCCTCCATGCACTACTCCAAGCTCGGTCGCCGAGCCTCCAATTACCTGCTTCTCGGCACCTCAATACCTCCTCTCCTTGATATGAACTCCGATAATCCCTTGGACTATCTACGCTCTCTTGCTGCTCTGCTATCAGAGTACGACACCTACCAACAACTCAACAATCCTGATGCCTCGGTCGGTGCTCGTGGTCGCATGGGCGCCATGTTCAAGAGTGGTATGCGCGGAGTCAAGGGTCGCAGATCTAGCAGTGTCGCTATCGAGAGCCTGTCCGAGTCGGTCGAGAGTGCCCAACTAGACTTCTTGCCTATGCCCCCCATTTCGTCTGGAAACTTGCCAGAATTCACATATCTGCAAACACCCTCTCTGCCGTTCGATCCGGACTTCCACACTGCTTTCGCGACTCTGGCGGATATTCTTATCGACACGTACTCTGGAGTAGTCCAACTCTTGCCAAACGCAGAGGCAATAGGACCTGGTGTCGGTGAAGCCTTTGGCAAAGCAGACAAGATCCTGCGCAAAGTGCTTGTGCAGAATGCCACTCAGGAACTCGGTGACACGACTCGTCGCGAAGTTCGCACCGAGATTGGCGGCCTTAGTCGACTGGTTTTGGGGGGTCTCATGTGAGACCGCTTCTTACATTTTCTTTTCTTCTTGAAACTTGATGAGGATGGTCATCGCACCACCTCGCAAGCATAATGATCAGGTTGCTGTTTTATCGAGCGATGGCGTCGGGGGAGTTTTGTATCCTTTGGTCGGAACAGTCGTGACTTGGATACGTCATGTTCTCTGCTTTTATTCTCTTTCTAGTCATGTTCATTCTATACCCTATTTCTAGCATCTTGTACACAGACAGATTGGTTTCTTGGTTAGGTAGAGGTCGAGGAGTGGTGATGACGATATCTCGGTGTTGTTTTGATATCTGTCAAATTACAGGACTCACCGCTTCTACCACCCTACAAGCATTTTTTCGTTTTACAACTTCTCATGCTCCTGCCATAACTATATTCCTGAATATCACTCTGAAGGAACATATACCGCATCTCTATGATTACAGGATCCCAAATACAACGGTCACCCGGAAGCATAACACCACTCTTCGTTGTACATTGTTCCAGCAAGCTTCGGTTGCTCCATACTACGACCGCTGCGCTGCGCATTCCTCACACCTCAGGATCCGCACATAAGGCCAACCACCTCTTTTCGAGTCCCATATTCCACTCTACGCGAAACACACACCCTCTGTTTTTTTCGAAAACCACACAAGTCAAACCATTTACAAACAATTCGCACCGAGAACGCAAGAAATAAGAATAATGCCAATCGATATAATACACCCGCACATTTCACACCACGACAACTACTTCATCATCAACAATCCAGGCATCTACCGCACAAACCTACTGCAATTCCTACAGTCGTGTATCAGTGGCAGTGGATCTCCAAAACCAGCTTTTCAACCTCAACGACCAGCGATACCATCGAGATCCCTCACATCTTCATCGTCGGAGATTGTTCTGGTGACCACAGGACCGACTGCGCCTGACATCACACTCACACCCTCTACTGCTGTTTTCGGCGGTGCAGTGGAGGAAGATATACAGGATAAAAGGTTTTTGAGCGTGCCTGGGGTGGACTTGGTGAGGAGGATGGTTAGGGAGAGGCACAGAGAAAGGGAAAGGGGTTGTGAGGGAAACTACAGGTGTAGGTGTAGGGGGTGTGGGAAGAAGAGGGTAAGCAGGATTGTGGCGATCAAGAGGAGGAGGGAGAGGAGAGAGAGGGCTGCGGAGGGGGAGAGGGAGAGGGATGCAGAGGGTGAGAGGAGTGAGGTTGAGGGATGAGTGTGGGAGGTCTGGGGATGTTACGATGTTTTTATGATGATGGTTCTTTGATGGATGTATTATGATGTATGGAGGTTTGATGCGAGATGTGTTGATATGAATACTGTACTGGAGGAGTTTCTTGGCTGGGTTTTGTACTTTCCTGTAGATGATCTTGTATGCTATAGTCGCTTCTGCTATGGTTTCTCTTCCTTTGGTGTGACTGGGCCGATCAAGCATCCTCTTGACTGAAGTCCTCTTCGATCCACCGGTCCACTGGTGTCAACACCTCCTTGGTGGTTGGCAGTGTCGTTCAGTAATCTTTGCGTATGCTGCCCGGGTAATGATGTTTATGTCCCGGTGTCGCCCTTGAGTCGAGGCAGTGGTCTCGGTATGGGCTGTTGTTTGCAAGTCCGCTTTCTTACGGTCCTTGGATCTTCCTCCCATGCTCACACCTTCTTCTGCTTCAGAGTGACTCTGAAGCTTCTCGAGTGTTAGCAACATCTCAAAACAATCCCCATATAAAACTCACAAATGCAGATTCTCCCTCGACCAAATCGGCTTATCCGGATCATCCTCCACCGGCTCCACCACAAACATCTTCTTCATAACCTTTACAAAGTTCATATCCGCTCTTCTGCGCTTCTTGAAGCAGAAATAGCAAATCGTATTCGGACCTATCAGATCCTTCATCGTTTGTTGCAATAACGGGAACGCAGGTTCGAAGTAGACGCATTCGGCTGCTAGAATGATGTCTGGATGTTGGGGTATGGCTTCTGGTGCTGGTTCGCCCCAGTCGTATATTGAGGCTTTGACTTGGGGTTGGAGGTTGTTGAGGGCTATGTTGCGTTGCATCAAGGCGAGCATGGGTATTTGATCTGTGAGATGAAGGGGATAGTCGAGTTGGAATCCTAGAGCCACGGCGAGACTAGTTCTTGTCAGTCATTCTCTTCAGATGACTTGGGTTTCAATACCACTCACCCGACTAAACCACCTCCGGCACCCAATTCGACTCTGCATGTCGATTAGCATAACTCGGTTTCAAAGGTACCATCGTTCTTGGCATTTTGGCGAAGGAGCAACAAACATCGTTTTATCCTTGAACAGTTCTTCATCCTGCCTGATCAAATACTTCGCCATCACCATACCAGCAGGCCACAACATGCCACCGCACCCTTTTTTAAGATCTTCCTCCAACCTCAGGGGTGTGCTTAGCAAGCCATCGAAGTCGACTTCCATGACGCCAGCTTGCTTCAACTCTCGCACTGGCACTAGTTCTTCATCGATGTCGAAGACACCATTACTTTCGTCGTCTGAAATTGTCATTGCTGTTGTGTTTGAGAGGTGATTTGGGTGTGTTGGAGGAGGGATATTTGTTTGCCCTCGATGAGGTTTTTGGGATGGGAGAAGGTGAGAGGTGGAAAGTTTAGGCTTGAGTTGCTGCGGGTGGGGGCGAAGGGCTTCTAGACCTTTTGGTTATGGCAGAGCTTCGCGCGACTGCCGAGGACTACTGTCCTTCTCGACGCGTCCTACGACATGACAATTGAGATGTGATCTCGCAGGTCTGTTGATCACACATCGTGATGACAAGCAGTTCCTTACTGCTGAGCTCTCCAGAACTTTTGTATCTGCTCGCATGGCCTCGAGACACGCCGCTGCCTGTACGCTCGCGAACCGAGTCGATGTCGAAATAGCTCTCTTCAAGGCATCCGCTGTCAGCTACGAGATACCGTCTCCAATGCATAGACTCCGAGAGCACCCATGTTTGGTGACAGAAGACATGGAGTCCTTCAGCAAAGTCCGCCAAAATCTCACTCATCGCGTTCTTCTCCAATGGCGCTGGGAAGTGGCTCTCTTCTGAACATTGCATCAAGACCTTGCACCTCGCGTCTGAATGCCACCATTCGACATACAACAGCATACCATATCGAAACATGACACGTATGATCGCAGTGATGGGCGTTGTACGACCGACACGAGCTGCTCAGACTCAAAGGGCATATCACGTGTCATCTGCTTCCCGGAACATCATCGAAGCACCATCACATGCTTAAGCTTCCTCTAAGCTTCGCTGTCACCTCGAACTCCCTCAAGCTATATATTTGAAGAATATTGTGTCCTCTCCACCCAAAAAAAGCCGTGGTGGTGCAGTGGTCAGCACACCCGACCTGGTATCCTAAGTTCCTACGCTCGCGCATACCTAAGTTCCTAAATCTCTCTCTCTCGAGGGTCGGGAGGTCGCAGGTTCGAATCCTGCTCACGGTGCTTATATTCATTTTTGGTAATTTCTTGACTTGCATTCGTATAGTCCGGTCGTGGATCTTTACTTGGAAACTTGTCGATGATGATTCGATGTTGGTTCTCTACTTACGAACACCAACATGATCGCCCGAATGCGACTCTGTGCAGTCTGAGTACAGTCAGTCCATAAAGCAGACTAATACATTCGCAACAGCCTGGTGCTACTCGAACTGTATTTCTGAGTCTTGGTATACATATAGGGTAACATTCCTTGACCGGAAAGGCATGTGTCTCGGGAAGGTATCGATACAAGAACAATGGCCTTGAGGTCAGTCGCGCGTTGGCCATAAGCTCAACTCGATACCAACGATTATTGCGCAATGACACGAAATTCCGAGTTATCACAAGGGCTGAACGGACTTCAGTCTCTTGATTTAATCTCTGGACTGGTTTAAAAAGTAGAGACCTCCATCGATAATGTTTGTAGATGTGGTGTCACTTGTCACCATCCCTTGCTTCCCAGCACACAGATTCCAGCCCACCCTCGTCCATTCTTCGAATAGTCATTCCTCTAACCAGTAGGCAAGGCCACGTCAAGATGCAATCGCTATACACGTCTTCTCGCGTTAGAAACGTGTACGGTGGCTGTACGAATATTCAATGAAGGGGTGAGTGGTGTCCCTCGCTCGTGCGATCACAATATCGCTTTTTCTGGACCACAGATTCTGACCTGCAACCAACACCGATCGCTGCTCACGACTACGTGCAGACTGTCGCGACTGTGAGCGACACGCAATATTCGGTAGTAAGATGCGCGGCTTACTCTTCCTGGTACTCTTCAACTCGCTGGTCTCGGCATTGCCTCAAGTTGCGTTCCCCTTCAACTCGCAGGTACCGACACTCGCACGAGAAAACCAAGCCTACGCCTTCCAACTCGCCTCTACTACGTTCGTCTCCGATGATGGCAGCGCATTAGTCTACAGCTTGGCGAGTGCACCTGCTTGGTTAAACTTGGACAGCGCAACACGGACGTTGTATGGCAAACCTGGTCAAGGAAATACTGGTCCGAACGTCTTCAAGATTTTGGCGACAGCCGATGATGGGTCGGTTGCAATGGACTGTACTCTGGTGGTGGCAAGCAATAGTGCTCCGGCTCTAATGGGCAACATCTCAGCAGATTTGGCAAGGACAGGACCCTTATCAGGTCCGACAACCTTGCTATTGCAACCATCAAGTGCCTTTGCAATCACGTTGTCGAATGATCTGTTTGGCGATTCGGACACTATCCAGTCTTACTATGCGACAATGGCTGATCGGACACCACTTCCGTCCTGGCTCAAGTTCGATAGCAACTCTCTGACTTTCTGGGGTATGACGCCTGTGTTGGTGATGGAATCACAGACTTATGGCGTTGACTTCATTGCGTCGGATGTGGCTGGCTTTGCAGGAGCAACGACAACCTTCAACTTGCTCATCAGCAGCAATCAGCTGGCATTCGATCCGCAGACGGAGAATATTACGGTCACGCCAGGGGAACCGATTACTCTGGGGCCTTTCATCAATCAGCTACGTATCAACGGTGGACAAGTCACGATCAGCCAACTGCAGAAAGTGGTTGCAGAGACGCCAGATTGGCTTAGCTTCCAAAACAGCACTCTCAAGTTGGAAGGAACGCTTCCACAGAACTTCGAGTCGAAAAGCGTATCTATCACAGTGACAGATACATACGGAGATACAGCAGTCAAGAATATCTTTCTTCATACCGCGAACACGTCGCTGTTCAGCGACGAAGTTGGAAATCAGACTGCGACAGCCGGAAAGCCGTTCGCTTACACATTCGGTCCACCTGTGTTGACTCAAAGTGCTGTAAATCTCAGTGTCGATGTTGGCTCTGCCTCCTGGTTGCAGTATGATGCGAGCAAACGCAAGCTTCAGGGCATACCACCAACCACATCTAAAGCTTCAGCAAACATCATCACAGTGACTGCATCTTCGGGCTCGCAATCCGAGACTCAGACATTCTACATCAACTTGAAAGCAGCGGCAGCTGTGGCAACATCACAAACCACTTCGAACACTACACCCAGCTCGACTCCGACATCCTCTTCCTCGACGACAGCCTCACCCGACGCGAAGCCCAAAGATAAGAGTGTGACAGCAGGTATCATAGTAGGCATCATCATTGGCTGTTTAGCAGTTCTGGCCTTATTCTTCGCCGTGGCAATGTTATGCTGCCGCCGCAGAAGGAAAGAACCTCGCAAGAAAATAGACAAAAGCGACATCAGGCCAGTGTTACCCTACAGCGACCAAGAGCCTATAGTGGCAGAAGGCGATCACGACGAGGAAAAATACATCGGCTCTCCAGTCAAGCATTCGCCAGACGAGCCACCTCAATTGGAAGTCGATCTGCCAACAGCAATGCAGCCACCAATGAAACCGCGATACTTTCTAGGCGGGAGAGATGCCCGTCAGAGTAAACTATCTGTAGTCAGCTCGCTTGGAGATGGCGAAGCAGCGATACAAGCAGATACAAATATTCCAGTATGGGGTCGAGATTCGGGTACTACACATACACCGCACCACAGTTATTCTGCAGCCACAGAATTGGCGAGACAAAATAGTCGAGATTCTCGGCAAAGGTTGTCGGAGTTTGGGAGATTGTCTCCTAGCAAACGTGCATCGAGACTGATCAAGAGCTGGCATCCAGGTTTGGGCATCACGACGAGAGGGACTGTGATACATCGGCCAAACAGAAAGAGCAGGCTGAGTAGCACCTTCTCTATGACAAGAGATCGAAGTAGCCGGGGTTCCCTCAACACATTTGGAACCAGTATACTGTCCACCAAGCCAGACTATCCTGCTTCAAACTCGAACAGGAACTCAGCTATGGTAGGCGCGGTATTACCCGCTGATTCAGACAAGCGACGCTCTCTGACAGAATCACAAAAGCGTCGCAGCATCCGCATAGTCAGCCAAACTGAGAGCGTCGTAGACCGCAGACCACTAGCCGAAAAACGACAATCTTTCATCCGCAATCGAGCAAGCAGCGGCATAATGAGTCCAGTCCTCTTCGCTTCCTCCCGGCGCTCCTCAAATATGGGCTTATACAGCAACTTGGGCTCCATAAAAGGCAGTCCCAGCATACGCCGCCAAACAACATCTTCATCCCTTCTCGAACCACCAGCTAAAAATCCTCGCCGCTTAGTCTCCGGCCCACACATCTTCCCTCCTGGTCTACCTCGAGCAATAACTCCATCACCATCACGCTCTCCTGATAGAAACAGTCAGCTACGTGCTGCGAATAACAACAGCCCTACTCTACCTCCCGCAAACACAGCAGACAACTGGACAACGACAGACACCAGCAGCTCCCTCTCCCGCGACAACTCGGACGCAAAAGCAGCAGCTCAATACGCCGAATACGCTCTAGAGATGGAATTGCCACGACACCAACGCACTTGGGTGCGTCCAGGAGAAGCGTCGCCCACGCCACCACCATCCAGTATCCTGCGCAATACCAGTAACAGCAACAACCGTGAAGCTGCACGACGCAAATGGGCTGAGAGACTCAATCGCAATAGTTCTGGCAACTTGGCTTCGAGGAGTCCGTCGCCGTTGCGGGTTACGCTGTCTGGTGTCAGTGCATCAGGGATCAAAGGCAGGAAGCAGAGGTTGAAAAGTACTGCTGCTTCTTCTGATGACGACAAAGAGAACAAGACTGAAGATCGCCTGAGTAAACTTGTTAGTAATGACAGTTTCAGCGGTGCTAGACACATGCGAGGAAGGAAAAGTTTGGTGCAAGTGGAAGCTGGAAATAGGATTAGTAGTTCGAGGGCTAGAGTCGAGGAGCCTGATGTTACTGTTGTTAGGCACTCGACTGGGGATGATGGATGGGAAGATGTGATTGGCGAGGATGCTACATCTGTTCATGGTGTAGGGAAGGGCATGTTGGCGACTTCGGCATCCAATGCTAGTAGTGTCAGATTCCTTTGATGTTGGTACGAGGAACAGATGAGAAGAAATAGATGATTTAGTCACGAAAGTACGAATGTCGATTCTTCTTTAGTAGCGGTGCCATGTCTTTCTTCGCCCAAGAGGTGTAGCAGCGGAGTGACATTGAATTCGTCTGTATCTATGTGATATATATGAACGCGTATATGTCTAAATCGTTCCATTTGTGTTGATGAAGGGTAGCTTTGGAGCACCAGAGATGAACAGTGCTGAAGATCGTGATGATCGAGCGTAAAGAATGAAGTGTTCGTATAAGGAAAGTTAGAGAACTGGGATCTCATGCGTGGCAAGCTCTACACCGTTGTGTAAACCAAAAATGGTGTTCGAGGTGATGGTGGGTTTGTCTTGGTGTCATTGCTCGTAGACCGTATTAGTGTTCAAACAATGGTGACAGTCTCTGCTGACTGTGTCGGAGTGACGATATTCTTCGTCTGCTTTGCATGCTTCTTGTTGCCCTTTGTCTTTTTGTGAGACTTGCTCTTATGCTTCCTGGTGTTGGTCTTCTGACTTCTGGATAGGTCGGATTTGTGATCTTCTTCATCGGTTTCGTCTTCTTCGTCGTTCTCGTCGAAATCTTCCTCGTCCTCAGGCTCTTCTTCAGGGTCTTCCTTGTCGTTGTCCTCATCTGGTGGATCTGTGGTAGTTGGCTCTTCCGATGCAGTCTTGGAATAACGTGGAGGCGGTGTTGACAAGAGAGTGGAGTTTCCCGATGATGGTGATGCAGATTTTGAGGACAGGACGGTAGCGTTGGCTCCTCCGACGGATTTTGATGAGAGTAGGGTAGCAGAGTAGCCGGAGGTACGAGAGGCGTGCTTGGAGTTAGAGTAGCGACTTGAAGAAGCAGTGCAGTGATTGCTGACGCTGTGCGTTGAGGAGGAGTTCGACACATCAACACCATCGCAGAGGAATTTTGCGCTCTTGTACTTTGCTCCTTTGGGCTTTGCCATCAAGTCCCTACTGTGCAAATTCTTCTCATCATCGTCGTCATCTTCAGCATCCTCCATGTCCTCGCAAGATCCTTCGTTGGCGGTGGAAGCTTCCTCCTTGCACTTTCCATCGTGATAGACAATGATCCTGCATGCCGTGGAGGTGGAATCGTCATAATCATCATCTTCGTCGTCCTTATTCTTCTTCTTGCTTTTCTTCTCACCGACGGAGAATTGATAGGATTGGAAGTGCTTTCTGTGCAGTGTGTGGCACTTGCCCTCCTTCATCTTTTTGCCTTTGCCGATGCCTCTTTTCTTTTCGCAATCGGTTTGCTTGAAGCGGAGAAGTCTGGCTCTGACTCCTTTGCCTGCTTGAAAGCTGGTGGTGCTGCCCAGAGCGGAGTCTTCGGAGTTGGGTTCGTTGATATCGTTGAGCTCGTCGTCATCGTCTTCTTCGATGTCGGTCAGGACTTCGGAGTCATCAATGTCGACAAGGTCGTCAGTGTTGGCAAAATGTTCGGTTTGGCCATTGTAACTGTCGATCTCATGGAGAACTATGTCGGCATCGTTGATGACAGAGGTCAGAAGAGTGGTGGCTTGGAATTCGCCAGATTGAAATGCTGAAGAAGCGATATCAGGCTTCTTGGAGACCTGTGCAATGGCACCATAGTGAGGCAAGAACCCAAAGAACAGCAAACAAAGCCTCATAGTCAAACAGCCGACCATGGTTGTTCCTTCCTTGTGCATGTGAAGTTGGAAAAAAGACAAGGACAGGAAATCGCGACTCTTGAGTCCTTTTACATCTGGATGACAAAACTTACAGTCCCAACACGGCTTACATGGCTAACTTATAAGACATGAAAAGTGTTGATATATATGGCATGATCAGTTATTGATAAAGTCAACATCGTGGAGAGATGTGGAGTATTTAGATCTGGTGGCCAATCACAACAGTCGCAGGTGGACCTACACTTCAAGATCATCGCACTTGACTGAGCAACTCCTCACATTCAACATTATTTATGTGTTTCGATCGCAGCCTGCAGCGTTGGTACTGTTGGAAGTAGGAAATCATGATTTGTGTCCCAGTATTTTGACGACTTACGTGTGAATGGAAGTGGCAGCACTTATCAACTCAACAAAACGAGGGCTCGTAGCATCATGAAGTCAATGACCGATTTGCAATTCTGTGAGCACATCGTGCCTCCTAGTGATTGCATGCACAGTTGTCCCAGAGCGGTGTGTCAACTCTCATGATCGAGTTAGTGTACACTCTCTGAGCGGACAATTTATCAAGCTGCAGAAAGTCATGAAATAGTGTCTGCTCGGTCCCAACAGAGGCGATCAGCTCGGACTTGGGATGAAGATGAAAGTGTCCAATCGTCTAGCAAGACTTGCTCTTCGATATGTGTTTGGAGGCATTCACTCTCCAAGTGAGCGAGAAGCGAGAGATAGAGATGTTAGGTGTCAGGCGTGTGGTATTGACCACTCTTTGCCCTTAGGCTATCGAGAGAAGTTGACCATATGAATGGTGAATAATCCCTTCTCCTTCCTTCTAGTTGGCGAGCTGTTTGCGTGCACCGCTTGCCGATGTGTTTGAGAATCTGCGTGGTGATAGATATCGCTGTGCGTCTACAGCGTGTTGCGTGGAAACGTCTTCCTAGTACGTGATGTGATGATATTGACCCTCAAAACAAACACTAGAGCACACGGGTACAAAACAAGAAGGGGTCTTCAAACCGGTCTTTTGCGTAGCGCTGTCTTTACTCGTGTTTAGCAGGTATCATCCATGAAGACAACCAGCCATCTGCCAAGTCAACCTTCTGCGGTGTGTAAGATGCTCCATATTGAAACACGATGATGCATGTACGAGAATTGCGATAGCCACCGTGACAAGAAACTCAAGCAAGGACTCCAATGCCCGAAGGTCAAAGTCATGCATACCAACGACGAAGTGAGGTTGGGAGCTGCACTCCCAAGAGTCTTGTCAGTAACAGCCAAGAGCTTTGTCCCCCTCGCCCATACCAACCTCTCCGCATCCCCAACACTTCTCCGGTACAAGGGCAGAAGACGAGGTTGGAG
>Ga0268250_10000474_pt1 | contig 19047 bp, 21 predicted proteins | sample AgamicAsSfe_FD_200448 | JGI IMG/M metagenome (GOLD analysis project Ga0268250, IMG submission 200448) | Agave microbial communities from Guanajuato, Mexico - As.Sf.e (v2) (version 2) | ecosystem: Host-associated > Plants > Phyllosphere > Phylloplane/Leaf | place: Guanajuato, Mexico | collected... | reverse complement strand
TCTCGACGAAGACAATGTCATCACCTTCCATACTGGCGTCGTGTAGGGCAGCAAAGAGTGGCGTTCTGACGATATAGTCTATCAAACGGCTTGATCACTCAATCAGGAATATTTGCCAATTCTAGTTTCGTAAACGTGGGAGGACTTTATGCAGTCTTTCGGCCTGAGGCTCAAAAACCTGATTGAACAAGGACTTCAAGGATAAGTTTAGAATTACGAAACGTGGCCAGGTTTTACTTGAACTGAGATGAGGCTCTGGGACGAGGCAGCAGATGAAAAAGCTCCAAATGTCGTGTGCGCGACGTGCATGCTGATATGCCGTCGTGCTAGGACTGGAGTGACTAGCGACTGCTGTACGTACAACGCTTTGACATTGAGTTACCATGTCTATGCAACTGCAACTAGCAGCTTTATATCCTAGCACTAACGTGAGTTGGCGTACTTCTAGGGCATTCAATAGAACCCCAGGATAAATGACGCCACGTATCATTGCAAGCCAGAGATCCTATCCTTGGATGACGACGTTACTTAGACTAGGCGCTCTACCCTGCACATTTTGTGAGGCGATAGCGATGGTGACTCGACTCGTTATCTTACGTAGAACATCCATGACTGCGCCGAGCGACTGACCGTTTGCCATTTGGTGTGATGCTACACAGTCGCGGCGCGCTCGACAGTATGCCTAGGCTACAAAAAGCACAAAGCCATTCCGGCAACTTGGCATAGCGTGTGTACTAATCGACGATCACACATAAAGTGAGGCAGTTGCTCGTCCACAAGTAATGCGGATCCTCAATGCTGGCTTGTAGAGGCATTTCAAAACATTTACCGCGATGAACAGTGGCAGGGCTGTAGGCAGGATACTCCTTGCTTGATCCTTCGAAATATTGAAGACCACAATGTTGCGAAGTCTGCAGCAAAAGACTGAAGCAAGACTCCACTATTGGCTCCTCGCGTCTGGGGCTGTAAAGCTTATTGGCCTCACGAACAGCCGGAACCATCGCCTACCTGCCTGCAGGTGTTGGCAAACATCATCCGATGACGGTGAACATGGTCCTCCAGAAGTCTTGATGCGGGGCCGAAAATAGTTGTTATTTCGTTTTGTTCCAAGCTCCCAAGTATCGAGATCGAGTCTGCGTCGATCGTATTATCCAGGAAACAGCAATGATTCCCTTGATTATATATCATCCCTCAGTGACGCAGCTGTCGGAGCGGTAGTATCCATGAAAAGGCCTTCCCGAAGATTCCCGGGGTTTGTGCAGTAAACTCATGCGATATGCGGGACAATTGCGGCACTGTCACACCGCAAGTGCGCCATATCGTCCGTCATTGGTAAGTGTCCAGGCGGGGTATCTATCGAACTCTACAAGTACAATGTAATACTTGAGAGATTATATGTACTTGTCTGGGATGAGATCCGGAGATGGTACATGTATTCATCTGACAAGGCATCGTACCTGCATCCCAAATCGGTTTGCCAAGCCTTGTGCCTGACCCCAGGTATGTTCACCGGACAGGCGCCTGTCGATCTACAATGTAGTTCCAAGACTCTTATCATGCCATCGTGAGGCTGGAGAGACGCGTGGACGATGGAATTCCCAGGTAAAAGTATGAGGCTATAATAAGTCTTTCCCCAAAACTGCAAGAGCGGGTAGTTGAGTACGGCGATTGGTCGCATCGTTGAGGCAAAAGGAAGGCTCTGGTTCAGCAACTCTCAAGTCGGCGGCTTCCATGTGAGGGTACTGTTATGTTGAGAGCATCTCGTCAACATGTTAGGAAGTCGTAGAAGTTTGAAATCCAAGTGTCAGCGAAGGTGGGATGAAGGTGAATATGTGATACAAGGACATGTCTCGTACTTAAGAACGTACTGACGATGGTGGAAAATCATGAGAGGAATAGGTGTCGGACCAAAAGCCCAGCTGGTGCCTGCGCCATGAAATGAGGCGAGAAGGTGTGGGAAGAGCACAAAGACCTACCGTATTGGGATAGTAACAGCATGTGAGAGCAAGACTAACAATATGAGCATAAATGAAGCGTGATATCCATGGGCTCCCTGGACACGTCTGTGTTGAGAGAGGAGAGTTTCAGTGAGGCAGAGTACGTGTGAAGTCAAGATAGAGATGGAGGACCTGTTGGAGGACCTTTGGATGCCGTCTAGGTAACAATGGTGACAACACGTGATTCTTGGCGTTTAGCGTGGAACGCGCCCTGAGAGGATAGGCGTCATCGCAGCTTCCCAAGCTCGCAACTCCACGCCGAAGGCATCTCCACATCGCCATCCCGCTACATCCACTCTACCACCGCATCCGTTGACAACAAACTTGCGCTGAAGCAAGCCGTCGCATCGCCACACACAACCCCATACACGGTCGAACTAGCGCATCAATCACCCAGCAACCACAATGGCGAACGGGTCAGTTCCGCGCAAAGCAGCTCTACAGCTAGCATCAAACTAACACAAGACAGCTGGGCACCTATCATCGGGCTCATAGTCACCGTCATCTTCTGCGGCGCAGCGTGGTTCCTAGCTCCCAAAGGCGAAAACCAAACGTACGTTCACAACATCCCTTCGCCCAAGTCCACACCTACACCTACAAAGCCCTGTTTGCGCACCAAGTCCTCTTTGGAGCTGCCCCTCGCCAACCCTGAGGATCGAAGTGCTGGTGGAGGCGGGCGCGTCCGCTTCGTCGACGACACGAGCACCGATGGCAACGACAGCGAGCAAACCTCCCCGTCCATATCTGAGATGAGAACTTGAGAAGCAGGGAGGAAGTGAGAGATATTGAGCTAACTTGATTGGATAGGGTCTGGCGATCTACGCTCGTTCTGTCTGCTGCTGCCATGTACATCATGTGGGCTATTACTTTCCTCGCGCAACTCCACCCTCTTATCTCGCCTATCCGAGGCGACTTACGGCCAGAATACAATGGAGGACGCTAGCGCATTACGTTTGTGGATCATAAAGGCGTGAGGAATATGCATGTAACAACGACGGTTTGGGGTAGCCTACACCAGACGACAGAAAGCACCAAAGCATATACCGAAAGGATGCATCATGCTGGAGCAACTGCGTACTGGCGAACTACATCTAGTGTCGTTGGCTATGGGCAACCAAAGCAGTGCATTGATGAACATTTAAGCGCATGTGTACAATTGGTTTGGCGTATTACGGAGCTTCTTGGCTTGTACAAATATCAAATGGGTATCATTGTTTGCAACCAGAACGCTCATGTTTATTTTACCGAATCGCGTTTCCGACCCAATCCCACACATTGCCAGCAATCGTCCATTCACTCAAGTATCCTTCCCATCCAGTACCCAAACCCGCAGCTCTCAATATACCCCATCCCACCAGCGTTCTCAGCCCAGCCCCAATACCAACCAACATACCCGCTCTGATGTACCCACAATCCATGAGTATCTCCAGCGCAGCGATGTTGTTCACTATCACCGCCCAACTAACTGCCGTCGCCGAACTAGGCAAATCGTAATCCCAGATGATCAGCAGTATAGGAAACAACTTTGTGCAGCTACTGACAAGTAGAGCGGTTGACAAAGGCGTCGGAGAGGAGAAATACGGTATACACTTTTGCCAGAGTCTGCGCGCTGCACCAGGTAGACGCTCCGCATCAAAGGCGCACAGTACACGTATCGGTAGATGGAAAGCCAGTGTGGACAGCGTGACCAGACAGAGGAAGAACAGGTATTGCAGGCCAAGTGGATGTGCTTGCAGTACCACCGCGTTCGTTATCCCGTCATGTGGTGGCACAAGCGGGCTAGTCGACGTCATGTTCGTAGAAGGGGAGGGCGGCGAAGGATGGTACGGAGATGTGGCAGGGAGAGCTAACTTCTCGATACGCGCCCATGTTAGATAAACGTCGAAGAGGAGAAGCAGTATTCCCAGTCTCAAGATCGAGCGCTAGACCTTATATTAGCCCTAACCTTTCTCCAAAACGTGAATGAATACTTGCATCAAAACGACTATCGTCCCTCCCCAACCGATTGAACAGTAAATGCCGATACACTTCCGCCTTGATCAATACCAGATCAATGAACAGAACCACGAAGTCATGTTCAACGTATTTGTCTGCAAACTTCTTGCACACAGGACATTGCGTTAGGCGGACACCTTTTCCCAGGGCTCGGTCATCGGCTTTGGAGTAGGTCGTGTAGAGCGTGCGCACGGGGGTGCGACAGGATATGCATATTGGCATCGCAGAGAATGATAGTCCGTGCGGTTGTTACATGGCGCAAGGAGGTAGGACGGGTGTGTGTTTGTTGCTTGCGACGCGAGATGTGAGGTCGCGGAGTGTTGGAGAGGATGCGGAAGGTGACGATGCTTGTGGAAAGCGTTCGGCACGGTGTTTGGCTGTGGGGCTTTGCTAAAGTCCGACATCAGATTCGCTGCTAGATCAGCACTGCCAAAACGTCTTATAGATCCAGTCAAATGTCCTTCCATTACAATATTTCATTCAAGAATACGCTAGCCTTGATTATGCTCCGTCTTCGTCTTATGTCCTACAAGATTGGTTGTAATACATTCAATGCTTTTGACGCCAATCCCATCCTCATGCCACCTATTCAACGCCTCGCGCTGCAAGAATGCTAACGAAGAGAAAACAACCCAAAATACGCAATCATCGCTTCTGTATATCTCCACAACGCTCTCACTCTGATCCCCCTTCTCTTTAGCTCACGGCTTCTCAGCGCGCAGCTTCCTCGAGCGTGGCACTGAGATCCCTCGCCCGCTGGATCCAAGCCTGATCATCCATGTCTCGCCCCAAGACATCGCTGCTCAAGATGATGCGCATTACTTCCGCAAGACCAATGGCGTTCTCAGGACCACCAAATAACGCACCAGTCCGTCTGCTTACTGCACCCCACTGCTCTACGAGGTAGATGATCCACTTAACAAGCAGTTTGCGGTTACGACCAGCAAAAGGCTGTTCCTGTGCATACCATAGTGCTTCCAGAGTGGCGACCAGGTTCTCGAATGGCGCTTGAAGTTTGAGGAATACATCGATCGGCCACGTGAGGTTGGAGTTGAGTGCAAGGTTCTGCGCATTTGGCGCATTAGCATCGTGTACGTAGAACTCGAGGTCGTATTGGAGAAGAAGCTGCAGGACGATGTTCACTGGGAAAACGTTGTCGTTAAGGTTGGTACGGTGACCGAGGTCCTCGACCTTCAGTGCGACGATCTCCCAAGGAGCTCCTTGACGATCAGCCAGAGCATTCCGATGAGTTTGGTCAATAAGATTAGTCCACGTCGAGCGGATATCGGGTACGCTGCGGTAGTCGGCAGCGTGGTAGATCAGTAGGCATATGTCGTAGTATGCCGCTTGATCGGCATAGTCGTGGTAAAGCTAGAGAAGTATTAGTAAAGTCATCACTAGTGATGTATCATAAGAAACTTACTTCGTCAAGAGGGTGGATCTGGCCGTTGAGGTGATCAATGACATCTTCTCTTCGCTTCCCAGCAAGTCGCTCATCGCCCTTGATTCTTTGTAAGACGTCGTCTTGAATATTCGCAATGTCCAAGTGATCGGTGATGTTTCTTAGGAGCTCCTGTCTTGACTGCCTGTTGCGTACCCCGTTCTCCGCGAAGCCATTCATCCGTGTAGAGGCATTGGCCTTTGCGCGCGACAGATACTCTATCCTCTTCTCCAGTGACAGGGGTAGGGTGCTCTTGGCGAGCTGGTATTGTGTCTCAGCAGCACTGAGGTAGTCGTTGTAGTGAGCGTAGTAACGCCACAACAAATCCGCGTGTGCCAGGTTTGTCTCAGAGCTTTGCCGCAAGTAGTCGACTACAAAAGGAGAATTGATCTCCAGCAATCGCTCGGCCCAGCCGTTCTGCATGTACCAATCGTACAAGTAGTTTTGGAAAACCTCGTCGTCTGAGTTGTTGATCTGCTCGTAAGCTTCGTGCTTGCGACGAGTGACCTGTGAAATGACACCATCGGGCACGGGACCCTGCGTGTTGTACGCTTGATCCACAGCTTCGACAACCTTGCAGATCAACGTGTAGCAAGAGGCGCGCTTGTCGAAGTATTCTCGGCGCGCGTCATTCGAGTCGACATTGCTATCACTCTTGTCTCGAATCCAAGACAACGCTTTGTTACCTCGATCCCATTCCTGAGCCACCTTCAGGGCAAGTCTAATAGCACCTAAGTGGCACGTTAGTACTGTCGAAGAACGGATAGTCAATTGAGCTTACCAGCATAGAACTCGAGTTGAATGTACTGATTGACTGTAGCAGCCAGGTTCTCGTAGCTCAGACTCTTCGCCACCTGCTCGAACAGTCTCAGACTGTCATTGAGCAAGATGCGTCCACGTTCGGCATTCGCGCCAGAATCGGCGGCCTTCTTCAGACTCTCTTGCGCCTTGAAGATGACAACATCGTCTGAGCTGCAGAAGCTGCCGCACTTCCTCCGCAGAGCTTCGGCAACTGATTCAACGTTGGAACCCTTGGTGATGTTGCGGTTTACAATAGCCTTGACAAGCTCTCTTGCGATCTCTTTACCTTCTTTGACAGAGAAAAGACCGTGGAAGGTGAGTTGGCGTACTCTTCCTTGTAGTTGAGGATCTGGCAGCAATACCAGAATATCTTCTAAGCGCTCTTCAAAGAGTACCAGGACAAAGGATATTCCCTCAACAATGTTGTTAATCATCTGCAACAAACTGTTGAGCGCCCTGTTCTCGCCTTGGAGCTCTACTTCTTCTTGTCGCGATGTTGCACGTCCGAGTGCCTCTGGACCAGCCAAGCCTTCAATAAAAGACCTGTTCGATTCGAGGAACTCTTGAAGTTGAGCCAAAGAACGCTGGACTTCTTGCAACTTGGCGATTGGATGTGTCGATGTGAGGGCGGGTCCGGTCGGTGTAGCAGTCTCCGCGATGATAGGGGTATTCCAGATGGACCGGACAATGCGCGACACATACATGGCAATACCATCGTGTCTCGGTGAGGCGCGGACATTCTCTACACTCAAACCTTCTACTGTCGCGCTCTCTGTCAGATGTGCTTTCCCACCAAATTCAATAAAGACTCTACGGGCAAAATCAATGACCTCGGGATCAGTAACCTTCGCGATGCGCGAATCGGGTCCGACGTCTGAGCCTTGACCGCACGCGACAGCCAAAGCCGTAGCGGAAGTCTCGGCCAAACCGTACTGCTTCGCGAGCTTGCGGATGTCGCCTTCAGCACCCTCCTGGCCTCCGTTCTTCACAATGGAAGCAAATATGTCGACAAGTCTTCTCCGTCGGACCGTCTCGATGCCGTGCGATGTGATGATTGCATATTCGCACAGGGGTTTGTCGAATTGGGTCGAAAGCTCATTGCCGAAGCCAAGAGGTTCATTCCTTGCCGAAAAGGGTTCTGACACCAAACCAATGTCCTGTACTCTGCCTATGAGTTCTGTATACAAGCCAGTCTCGGTGTATCGTGGAGGTTCCGAGCTTTCTCGCTGACCCAGTAGCCCAGAGTGAGGGGCGGAAACAAACATATGATGGTTTTGGTCGTTTGGCGATCGTAGGACAAAAGAGAAGAATGCACCGGGCGCGTACCGCGTTGCAAGAGTGGTCTCTCTAAGATATCTCGACTCAAATCCGACCGCGGTGCCTCCCTGGTATGGCTGCACCTGAGTTGAAGTGCTCTGCTGCGAAGGCTGACCGTCGTTGGGAGGAAATCGAATGTGTCGTAGTTGCATACTGTTTGGTGCGCTGGTGCTGTTGGCACTCCATTGTCCACCAGATGTCGTGCTCAAATACAGCCTACATCCGGACGATGTTGTGGCCATCAAAGACAGATTGTCTGCTTCGGTACTCGAGATGGGGCTCAAGTGGACGATCTGCATCTTGTCCAGGACGCCTGTCGGCCGTACAATGTGCCCACACATTGTCTCGATTTGTGTTCGTGTCCGGGTGAGAGAGCTCTCGAGAACGTTTGGCGCGCGCATGTAGTAGACCTTGATAGTACCGTTGGTAGAAAGTGTGTACAGGACGTTGCGGGTGTCGTCGATTACCATCTGCTGAATGCCGGCTTGTCGCGTTGGTCCGTAAAAGGGCAGTGCTGGGAGGCCAATGGAGGTTGTGACGTGGTTTGTCTTGCTGCACTTGCTGGAAAACCATTTGTCTTCCTGCTGGTAGTTCAGCTCGTATACGTCCTCGGTCTGACCATCGCCAAAGAAGATGCGCCCGGTTGTTGTCGAGCCGGCGATTGCAGTCACATTGATCTTCCTGACCGAAGTCGATAGTCCAGTCCGGTACATTGTGATGCCGTGAACGCCTTCGGGACCTCGCTGGCATTCGACAGCGATAAGGAAGATGTCTGAAACGGTCGCGACGACGAGTAGGTATTCGATAGTGCCAACAAAGACGCCAGGCCGCGGCTTGACGAGCTTGACACATGTGATGTTGCTGGGTTGCTCTTCAAATCCAACGAGTTCAGGGTTTGGATGTGTGTAGTCCCAGAGGTAGACCTGGTTGTCCACGACAACCCAGGCGTGGTTGATCTCAGCGAACAGGCCCATGCTCGTCGACATCTGCGTGTGGTCTACCTGCTCAAAGACGGCCTCTGGAAGTTTGTAGGAGCGCAGTTTCTGGAACGGCGCCCACGCCGGGCTGTTGGGCAGTTCATACTCGCCCGAGATGCCCTCTGTGCGGCTTTGTTAGCACTTCAGCAAGCTTGTACGACTGTTACGTGACTACTCACGTCCGATGTACGCCTCTAGAGCGGGAAACCGGTTATCTCGATCCAGCATGCTGTTGATAGTCCGCGATGCGCGATCGATCGGGCTCTCTGTTGGCGGTGCAGGCAGCGCTTGCTGTTGCTGCGGTGGTGGTTGCGACATGGAACCTGTTCGAGCGAAGCCAGGTCGGTTGGGCGCAGGAGTGTTGACGAACGCCCCGGGCGTGGGGCGTTGCGGAGTCGCAGGCGCCATCTGGAAGGCCATGATGGATTGCGTATGGGGTTGACGTGTTGCGCTGGTCGTAGCCCGGGTGACAGCGAGCTTCAGATGGAGGTTGGGGGAACGCGCCGGGGAGATGACGTGTACATGAGCTGCGCGCGGAGGCTTTGGTGGTGTCGAGGTAAGAAAGGCGCGCAGAGAAGGAGATCAAAAAAAGTGCTCTGGCGCAATTGCGACGCTGAGGCTCAGGCACAAGGTGCAAAAGTGACGGCGGTCCACAACAAAAGAGATGCTTGGCGCGCAGGGATGCTAGCTATTCGCGTCAGAGCGCGTTAGGGTAGTCCAAACTTTTGTGCTTGGAGTGTTTGACTGTCGACGTTTCACGCGCCCCAACTCAATCTCTCCGCCTCGGATCGATTTCGTATTCTAACTCGTCGCATACGCTGTCTGTGGTTGCTCCTTCCAGCTGCAACATTCACCATGTCATTATTTCGCACCACAATGCTCCCAAGGCAGCTCCTTGCGGCTCCCCGATCCATGTGTCTCCGCTACTCATCCACTTCTACGCCTGAAAATATTGTTCTCCCCCGCTTGCAGTCCGACCTCAAGACGGCCATGCGTGCAAAGAACAAGCCTGCTCTAAACACAATCCGTGCCCTGCAAGCCGAAATTATAAACGCCTCAAAGACCGCCAAGCCAATCACTACTGATGGTGCCCTCTATTCCCTCATCCAGAAGCAAATCAAGTCCTCTTCGGCCTCGATTGAAGAGTTCCGGAATGCGAAGAGGGAGGATCTGGTAGAGAAGGAGCAGGCGCAGCTAGATGTCTTGAACGGATATGCAAAAGAAATTCCAACAGTAGAGGAGAGCGAGATTGACGCGTTGGTGAATAGCGCAGTCGAAGGATTGGAGCAGGGCAAGAGGAATGTTGGCGCCGTCATGGGCAAAGTCATGGCAGGCGTCAAAGGACGACCGTTTGACTTGGAGTATATCACAAAGAAAATACAAGAAGCTGTTGGGGCCAAATAGACGACATGATGCGCTGGGTGGGGGCTGGATGATTGTAGAACAAGTGTACAAATTCTGTGTAGACTACCGACTCCTCTCCAAAAGAGGTAACGAAAGATACGGCCAAATTACGACACCAGAAATGATGCCTTGAAAATTGCTTTTGCCTGGTTGAGCAGATCCATCAATTCGGTGGACATGTCGCTTTGCGGGGTATCGTTACCACTCGCTCGTGGCCTCGGAACGTGGCAGCTTTGACAGCCCAACATGGCAGAGTTCCATGGAAAATTCCATCCATGTCTGTTGGTTGTCCATGCGTTCAGACACACGGGCTGGAGCATTGTAGCACAGTTACATCGTGGCTAAGGCAGCACCTAAGCGGATAGCTGCGCCGCGATCCGTTTCCAGGCTCCGGGACTGACGTCATCGGTAACCAAGGCTTCGTTTTGCGGACATGCATCCCCTCGAATGCGGTCAGTGACAGACACTGACGGTAAGGATAGCCTGGTGTACCCAAACGACGTTGGGTGACAAAACCAAGTATTTTGTCTCTGCCGGCGATACTGAACAGATGTAGAGACCTCACATGACAGTGGGACATGCCCAACATGAGCCCGAATCCACATGGATTCACATGAAACTGAACCATGGGGAACTCCGCGGCAAATGAGAAACCAAGGCATATCAGGGGTGCGTCGCTCCAGTCATGGCAGAAGTTAGCGCCCAGGCCAGATGCAGGGAGTGCAGCATGCGCGAGCGCCGATGACGAAGCCCGTCGCGAATCCTGCATATCAAGTTGGTCGCACCCACACACCACCAAATCTCCGGCGAGACTTAGATCCAAGACACTTATATTCTCGTTGATCCGCTTGTTGCGCCACCGTCAGTCTGTCGCATTACTGTTGCTGGCGCTCCTAGTACATGCCTTGTTCCCTTGTGACATCTTCCGACACATAACCGGCAGCCCCGCACCATACCTCATATATCATCACACAACCACTGACAAGCCGCACTCGACCCCTCAGCCATGTCCGTGTACCGCTCCTCAACGGGCAACCTCGACCGTTTCGAAGAGCCGCCCCGTGGCGGCGGTGAGCGATGGGACCGCGAAAAGTTTGAGCGCATGAGAAGAGGAGGAGGCGGCGGCGGCGGTGGAAGCGTCGCTAGCGGCAGTGCCCGTGGTCGCGATGAGTACGACCATTACCGCTTCCAAGAGCATGATCGCTTTCCCGGCGGCCATCGCGATATTGACTTCCATGAAGACCGCGCACGCAGAGGCCCTGCCGTCATGGAGAGAGAACGTTTCCACGAAGATGAGCGCTTCGACCGCCCCCGTCGCCGCGCCCCCTCCGAGTTGTTCCATGAGCCTACCCCGTCCGAAGTTGCCAACCAGGCGCTTGCTCCGTACCGCCGCAGGTCCGTCATCGACAAAGACATCAACATCGATATTGACATCAACGAGCGTCGGGGGCCGCTCCCACGTCCGCCTCGCCCGGCACGGCCGCAGTATATCCGACGACAGTCATCTCTCGACACTTTTGACCGTAAGCCCATGCCACGGTACGGCGATGTAGAGAGATACGAGAGGTACGAAGACCACGAGTACCGACCACCAGCCAATGTTCCCATCCCGCTTCCAATTCGCGAGCGTCGACGATCACCCCCTCGTCGTTTCCACGAGGAAGATGACTTTGAGGAAATTCGATACGACGACCGCAGCGCAAGAGGCCGGGAGCGAGAAGACTACCGCGAGGTCGAAGTTCACCGTGAGAAGAGCAGGGTCCGGAGGAGCAAGAGTGTAGCAGCCAAATCGACACGCAGCTCTTCCATCTCCAGCTTTGAAGAAATCCAGCCTTCCCGTGCGACCTGGGGCAAGAAGGGCAAGACGAGGCTTCCCAAGCGCTTGGTCAAGAAGCAAGCTGTTATCGACTTGGGCTACCCATTCGAAGAAGAGGTATGCCACTCATTCACACTACTAGAATGTCACTGATCATATTAGGACGACTTCATCATTGTTACCCGAGCACTCGAAAAGGAGCATATCGATGAGGTGATCAAGATCAGCGAAAGCTACAAAGAGGGTACGCATCCCATCATCTCTGGACGATCTTTTCTAACCATCTGCAGAGAAAATCACCTACGTATATGAGGAGAAGGCCGATGAAGCCCCACCGCCGCCAGCTTCGGTAGCTCCACCAGCTTCAGTCGCCCCTCCGCCTCCACCCCCTGAAGAATACTACCCTCCTCCACCGCCATCTGTAGTACACGCACCACCCCCACCTCCACAAGTGGTATACGCTCAGCCACCTCCACCTCAGGTTGTTTATGCCCAACCTCCACCATCTCACCACGCGCCAACTGTCTACGCGCCATCAGAGCGTGCACCTTCCCCATCCATCCACGAACATGAGCGCTACGTCGAAATCGACCGCTCAGCCGCCATCCACGGACCAGCGACTTCTTTCCTCCCAGAAGGCCGCCAGCTCGTCCGCCGAGACGATCGCCGTTCTGAGCGCGAAATCCGCGACGAGATCCGTTTCCTGGAGGAGGAACGTCGCATGCTCAAGTACGAGCGCGAAGGCGACCGCGAGTATGAATTCGTCGAGCGTACCCCCCGCAAGGAGGTTATGCGCGTTGACAGAGATCGAAAGGGTAGGTTAGCCCTTGTTCGCTCGGCCCATTAGAACGACTCGTTGATATTCGGTGGTTACAGTACTAGTACGGAAAGATCGCCCAAACCCCAAGATCGTGGCGCTGGCTATGGGAGCTCTGTCTTGATCGGTCGATTCAGATTGTTGAACCAAAATAAGCGTCCGTATCTCTGGATCGCTACAACTAGAACGCGGCAAAGGGTGGTACTGGGCTATCACAAGAAAGCTTCTTTCTTACGTCTCTTAACGAGTTACGGCTGGCTATTTGGGACTTTTCTTCTATTCTCAATCTCTATTGTTCATGAGTATCATTTTTGCTTCAAGGCGCGGATATACAGGCAAATGTCATCATGTTTAGGATTCATGGGCAGGTTATGAGTTATGTATGATAATGAATTATTACGACTACAAAGCATGTCTATGATATATGCCTGGTTCAGTGGTCTGTAGACTCGTGATCTCAGTGAACCATAATGAACGAATAGTCTGCTCAGTCTATACTGCCTTTTTTCTTTCGAAAAGCCAACGTGCCAACCTTATACACTTGGTTGATTCACGCAACATACATGACAGAAATACCAACCATCAGTCAGGAAAAGAGCTTTTCTCTAAACATCCCTCATCGCGTAGATGAAACAGACCCGGAGAGACTGGTAGCCATCGGTCCAACTCCGATTACAAGGCATGTGGACTCACTTCCACAATTGGTCCAATGTACGACGTCTTTGCGAAGAGAAGATAGTACGTCACACTGAACAAGGCGACCGACCCGGTCACGACACCTGCCCAATTCATATGCACAAGATCGGGACTGACCTCGCTTGGCCAGAAACTGAAGAAGATGATCAAGGTGAGATAGCAAATGGCGACGACGTTGTTGGCCACACCCCACGCCCCTGCTAGACGCCAAGGACCCCAGGTCAGGCTGCCATCGTAAGCTTCGTCGATTTGAGTTTCATTGAAAATGGTGAGCGAAGACTCAGGATTCTCTAGGTCCCCACGGAGCCGGCGCCAGAGGAGAAGACCGATTGCGAGAAGGTAGGAGAGGTAGAAACCTTCCAAGACGAGGGATATTGTCCCGTTAAAAGCAGCGCTATTGCCGATATTGATCAGAGCGAGGAGGGCGGCTGATACCGTGACGACTAGGATGGAGACTATGGGAATTGTGCTGCGCTTGTCAATCTATTATTGGTTAATTACACACTCTTTGAAAGCCTGTCGGTGCAGACGCTCACCACACTGAGAGCACGCGAGAAAGGAAGACCACGGTCTCGAGCAAAAGACCAAGTCATACGAGATGCAGCGGCTAAACATCCCATTGCGCTACAAAATTCGAGAAGAACGATTATGGCAACCATGACAGTAGCACCAGCCTCGGATCCGACAGCGTCTTTGAAGATGCGGAGGAAGGGCGCGGTCGCGGCATTTTGATCGCCAAGCAACGCTGGGATATCGTGTGCGCTGAAGAGAACAGCGAAAAGCATGCCTAGTGCTAATGTACCGTTTATGACAAGACTGAGAAGCATCGAGCGAGGGACGTCGGTACTGGCGTTCTTGACCTCTTCAGACATCTATGATCGTTAGTGAGATGTGACATTGGAGGTTATTTGGCTTACGTGAACAACTGAATCCGTTCCAACAAATGCCAAAGCATTACCTTGAAGCCCGACAAAGAAGGCTAGAGTTTGTGTGTTCCAAGCACCTTCGTTGTGAAATGTCGTGAAAATCTGCTTAGCAGAGTTGTGGATGGGAGTCAGATATACCAATGGCACCAGAATGCCAAAGAAGCCAAGAACGTGGACGATCAATACAACGACTTCGATGGTAGGAAGCGCTCCGCTTATGAAGACATTGATGAAGACACATAACAGTAGTATGGCCCAAAGGAGAAGAGTGCCGTGCCATCCTTCTCGAGTATAGGTTCTGTCAAGATCATTCAGACTGACCAGTTGGAGAATCAGGTCGGCAACGAAGTAACACACGGAAGTAAGAGCTGCTATCCAACCAACGACAGTGAGCCAGCCTAAGAAGAATCAGAACAGACTAATACTGTCTCGAATACCGCACATACCAGTCAGATAGCTGAAGAACTTCTTGTTCGACCGTGGCGCTAACAAGGAAACCCAATGGTATTGTCCACCAGCAGTTGGAACTGCGCTGGCAAGCTCGCCGATACAGACGAAGACGGAGAAGTTACCCAGCCATATAAGTATGAAACCGTAGATGAGACCAGCAGGGCCGCCACTGTGACGTCGTCAGTCGCTGTTGGAAATATAAAAACATTGAGCACTTACTTCGCGAAGCCTATAGAGAAGATGCTGCTGTGATATCAGCAAGAGTTCTCGTGACAGTCACGCAAACTTACACAAGCAAGGTCTCCCAAGTACACATCAATCCGCATGAGAGTCCAGTCATAGACACCAGTCCGAAGCGGCGCTGATGTTATCAGATCCGGAAGGTACGTATTCCTGGAGCAGTTCATACCTTCAGCACTTGCTCCTTTCCCACCCTCGCCAGCTCATACTTGTCGCGATCGAACTTAGGGCCTCTCCCTTCCGATATGGAGCCTCTACCCCTTTGCCGCAGAATCTCATGGTCGAACGTCTGCAGGTCAATATGCTTCTCCATGATAACCTTTGTCCTAGTTTTCTAATCCGAAACGTGTTGAGCAACAAGAAGGAACAAAGGCAGTTCGCAGTAACAAGTCTCCAGCAAGCAAATAGACCAGGAAGGGAAAGAGAAGAAGATACCCGGGAGGTGTGTCGTGATACAGGGCATATTTTATGCAAGTCAATCTCGATATATACCCCTTCCAAATGTAACGTGAGCCATGTGCACCTGCAAAGACGGCAGAGGCGAGGACCGGGAGGCGGCTGTTCGGCAATGCAATCGAGCGTATGAAAGTCAGACACCAAGCCAGTGATTCGCACCGCAAAGGCAGTTGGAGGCTCTCTGCAGTGATGGCGGCAACCCGCAATTCCACGTATCGCACTGCAGTCGTAGTCTGAGTGACTGGTCCACAGTAAATGGGCGTTGATTGGCGCTTGAGTTGCACAATCAGGCTGCCGAAGCTGCAAAAAGCGGTGGCATGCATAGTTGTGGATCCCTCATTCATATGTCTTTCAGGTGGTAGAGGCAAACGAAGTTTTTCCCAGTCGTCTTCGCGTATTTTTCGAGCAGCATGGGCTATGCTTGAATGGTGAATGCATATCTGCACCCGGTCATCATACTGTGCATATGCCTAGGAAACCGGCGTCTCCAGTTTCTGCAACTAGCAAGAGGGTTGATAGAGCATTCGATTGCAAGACAAAATGGAGTCAATAAGAGGCACCTGGCATCGTCAGCACTTGTCTCTCAACGTGCGACGACGGGCTGCCATAGCTATCCAGTTATATGTGGACCAAGGATTAAGCAGGTAGCAAGTGGCAACAACAACCGCTGTCATGCCGTAAAGATCGAAAGTCGAGGCCTTCCTGCAGATCTGTTGTGGTACGGAAATGGCCAAAGAGGGTTGCAGTTGTTGGAGGATGAAAGGAGAGTGGATCACTTATGTTCCACGAAGCTGGTTAGTCATCGTTGACCCACGTGGAAATCCGCCTCTCAATACATCCGCGTGGTTTCAACAGCTATCATGACGTATTTCGATATCTTACCCGACGGCTCAAGCGACACGCGAGCTACCTGGGAAGGGATGCGCCGCTTTGCACCAGATGATGTGCAAGCTGAGATTTGGCTAGCATGTCTGTCAACACGCGGCACTGCTATCGGAAGCCTGCGTAGGTGTATGCCATGCTTGTTGCATGATTCTATCTACTCTTGGATGCCAGCATGTGCAGCTACTGGCATGCCACATTACATCTTGGTGCAGCACGCGTGAAACACTCCTTTTGCGGCATACTACGGAGTACGAAAGCCCGAGGAAGCACAAGACCTCTTGGCGACTGGAACAAGCGCGGACTCAAGTATGAGTAGAGATCCGAGATCGGGCGTTAACCTGGTCAATTGCTATCGCTGATCTCTCGTGCTTATGCGACGTATGAGTGTAATCGGATACGACTGGCAAGCACTTGACTAGAGTCTCTTGAGAGCTAAGGCGGTCGGTATCACCCCAGAACGCTGAATGACTCAAAGATGGGCCTGGCTCACGGGTCATGGCACAGTGAAAGGTCCCTATCGCTTGCGTGACTGTGATACCACCTCAGTGGACAATTTTCCAAGCATGATGAGACAACGTTTAGTGGTGCGATTGTGCTTTTGATCGAGAGAAGTCCCCAAAGACATTCTTTTGGGGAACTGTACGTCGGAGATCATAAAACAATATAGCTCATTTGGTTATCGCAAGGTATCATTACTCAGCGAAGGTGATATCGCAAAAGGTTAACTAGCGAATCCGATTCAATGCATGATCACGATTTCATCGCTGGAAGCATCATAACTCTTCACCTCCGCTTCCTCCCATTGCGCGCTAACAACCGTAGTCTTTAAGATCTTGGAATGGCTTGCAGTACTGGCTGTCTCCCACCTTTTGTCATCCCACCGCTTCTGGTCATGCTTGTGATGTACAGCAGTTATTTCAACGTCCATCTCCCCATCAGCACGACGAGGACCTCCAGGAACACCGGATGCAGAATTGGCGTTTGTCGTCTTCTCTTGTGAAAGCATTGGTAAGAATCGTCTGATTCTGTTGCTTTCCGTGTAACTCTTATGACTATGTCTTATTCCAGCACCCACCTTTGAAGTAGTGCTTGAGAGTTGATACGAGAAGCTTTTACTGTGCGAATAGCCATGTTCTGAGGATGTACCCCGACGTCGGAGCTCGTCACTCCCATAGAGGCCCGATGGTACAGATTCTAGGAGCGGACGAAGGTAAGGCACACATGATGTGAGAATGGTGATGCACTCGATGATCTGTGTGAAAAGTGTCCATTTCCAAAGATCCTTAGTCGGGTTGGGTGATGTGAATCCACGAAGGTAGGCCATCTGGACTGCGGAGGCTACGATATCTCTGCGACATGTCAGGAGGGGAAGATTATGGCAGAATGTTTTGCGTCTTACAGTGACCGCGCACCAAAGAATGTTAGGATAGTGATCTTCTTACTCGTGCTCATCTGTAGCGTCATGATGACGTGTACTGGGAACAGTATTAAGGCCAAATCTGTCACTATGTTGACGACACCCACCGTCTGCCAGAAGGCAGCCTGGATACATTGTCAGTAACAGCCTCAGATATCCCAGCTTACTTTTGCGACATACCAGACCAAAGCAATCTCCTCCCCTAACAAGAAAGCGCCACGGCTCTATAGCGCCACATTGGAAAGCCGACACGACCTCGGAAAGCGCGCTCCACAATGCGATGAATCCAGTCAAACCCAAGCCTAGATTCCGATGCAGTTTCGACTCAGTCAGAATCATCAGTAGCGAGATGATGGATAGTTTCGCGAAACATAATGTTGCGATGTAAAGCAGCTTGTTCGCATATTCCGCCTGCAACGCGATCAATGAACACGTCGCCTCAACAAGGCTGAATCAGATGCTTACTTGCTGATACACCACAATCTGACGCTCAGTCAACACATGAATATCTCGTCCAAGGCCACTGTCGATCTGCACGCTGACCGATGCACCAGAGCCTATACTCGCAAGCTACTCAAGATCAATTAGCAAGAAAACATCCATAGACTTGAGCAATTGCACCCATGATGACGTACCAAAGCAAGCAGAACGAACGCATCGTCAAAATCAAGGCTCCTCCTGAGTGCACGCTTCGTGATAAGCCTAGTCAAGACCGCCAAAGCGGAAGTGATCAAGAGAATCCAAGTAACCACATTGACGAACGGACCGACATCCGCGCTGCTTCCGGGTTGGCGCGGGACAGGGTGATGAAAAGAAACAAAGAGAGATGGCGCCATCATCGCATCGTATTTGTTGTAATTAGATCGGGCACCAAAAAGAGCAGCGCAAATCGCCAAAAGAAAATTTTAGGGTAGTGACAGCCAGCAAGAACAAACAGTCTCGACACACACACCAGAATGTGCGGTGGGCAAGGGCGCCAGTCAGTACTGGTGCTCATGCAATCAAACGGCTGGTACGTATGGATAACAAGGTTCCCAATGCGCCTATCCATCTGATAGAGGGATAGTGTCAGATACCGCCAGGTAGCCTACGTTTGGGGTCCACTCAAAATCAGTACAGCACACACTGTCGTTATCCGCTCTTCACCTTGAAGGCGACACATACTTGCAAACGAGAGAGGTCAATTAGATTGGGAGCTGGCTGGGCAAAGATTTACTAGGCTGACAAGCGGTCGGACAGCGTTGTACAGGTGTAACAAAATAAAGCGACCAGTACGCAATGACGACTAGATATCTGTGTATACTCGGCTGAACCTGCCTCCTTGTGAAAGCAGGCGTTTTGTTACACGGCCTAGGTCTGGTGAGGCTAACAGACGCTGGCAAGTTAGTTCAAGGTACACGTCGGGCGCTAGA
>Ga0268250_10000473_pt1 | contig 19072 bp, 18 predicted proteins | sample AgamicAsSfe_FD_200448 | JGI IMG/M metagenome (GOLD analysis project Ga0268250, IMG submission 200448) | Agave microbial communities from Guanajuato, Mexico - As.Sf.e (v2) (version 2) | ecosystem: Host-associated > Plants > Phyllosphere > Phylloplane/Leaf | place: Guanajuato, Mexico | collected... | reverse complement strand
CTATCGCAGATCTGATGAAGTCTGTCTCGGTCGTCGAGTACAAGAACAACGTCCTCACAGAAGTAGCACGGCATTTCCAGACAGCCTGGGCTACAGCAGTGGCTCTGATCGACGACCACACCTTCCTCGAAGCCGATGCCGAGGGCAACCTGATCGTGCTAAGCCAAGACGTCTCTAGTGACTTCGCAGAAGACCGTCGCCGCCTGAAGATCACCAGTGAGATACTCCTGGGTGAAATGGTCAACCGCATTCGACCCATCATACCCGTTCCAGGCGCAGACCCTACACAAAGCAACGCCATCATCACCCCGAAAGCCTTCCTTGCCACAGTCGAAGGCTCGATATATCTCTTCGGCACCATTACCCCAGCAAATCAGAACATGCTTATGGAGCTGCAACGTGCCATTGCCAAATACGTGCTTGGGCTTGGCGACGTCCCGTTCATGAAGTATAGGGCGTACAAGAGCGCGGTGAGGGAAGAGGACGAGCCTATGCGGTTTGTGGATGGAGAGGTCGTGGAGCTGTTCTTGGACGTTGGAGAGGAGGTGCAGAAGAAGGTGCTGGAGGAGATGCAGGTGAGCATGGGTAATGGGAAGGCGATGGACGTGGAGGGCGTCAGGACGATTGTGGAGAGACTGAGAAGGCTGCGATAGTATGATGGAATCTAGGATCTTGATATTGAGATCAGATCAGATGTTCTATATTCTATGTCCTATATGCTTCGAATGCCGCTAGTGGTTGCCTGCACGTGACTCTCTCGCCACTCTACTCGAGAATGCCAAGGACGACTTTGCGATGAATTACGTTAACTCTGCCGCACACTCGTCCCTGGACGGCATGTTTCGTGACGTGTTGTGCAGTGGGCTGCGGGCATCAAGGACATCGCTGACATGTCGCGTTACCGCGACTGTAGCTCGAGAAGGACGCATCAACCTAGCCCTTCTCCACACATCCTTGGGCTCCTTTGCTGAGCATGACAGCAATGAAATCACAGCAAAGATCAATGATGAGTCCGAAGTCAAACGCGTTTCGTGGGTATGGAACACTTACTCTGACAAAGAAAGTGCTCTGCTCAAAAAGCTTCTGAGCGAGGGCAAGAACTGCAAGGAGATTGCACCGCAGTTTCCGGGACGCTCCATTACCAGTCTTAGGATGCGCGGCAGAGGCTCGGGAAGATATTTACTGGTCGCAAAGCGAGTATGACCTGCTAAGCAAAGGCATTCGCGAGAACTTGAGTGATGAGGATATCAAGCACCAGTATCTTCCGTCGCGCTCGACTTTAGCTATATCCGAAAAGAGGCGACGCGGGCAACGGCAGCGCGGTAATGCATGGCTAGAGGCAGAAGATGAGGCACTTTTCAGATTGCGAGAAGAGGGCAAGATATCCGCTCATATCCGGAAGATAGCTCTCCCACATCGCAGCGAGTCAGCGATCAAGAAACGGATTCTTCAGCTTATCGCTTAGCAGAAGCTGATGCCTTATCTCGGCATCAATTATGGCTACACAAACGAAGACGTAGAGAACTTGAAGAAACTGCACGCAGAAGGACTCGACAATCGACAAATTGCTGCTAGATTGAGCAGGACGACCAGTAGGCAGCGTTACACAGAAGCTGCGCTTACTTGGAATGAAACATAACCCGGTGAAGGAGAAAAATCTCTCGATTGGGCCGTGGTCGAAGGCCGAAGAGGAGCAGCTGACACCGTTTTTAAAAAGGGTTGTAGCAGCCAAGGATGTGCGTCAAATATTGCCACATCGTTCGGAAGACGCCATTCGAGGTCGCATGGCAAAGCTTCCAGGGCAACTCGGAATCAAGCTGAAAGAGAAGGGACCAGCGTGGACCGAAGAGGAAATAGCACAACTCCGAGCCTTCGAAGAGCATCGAAGTGTTAACAAGGGATCACCAAGCTGGTTAGAGGTTGCACGACGCTTAGGACGATTATTATCTTCAATCGAGACGAAAATAGGTATCTTGCGGCGCGAAGCGAAACGCGCCAAGCAAGTATAGTGTCCTAAGCATTCTGCTAGTGAATGAGCTTTACCACTGCGCATCCAATACCTGGACCCTCCGACAGAGTACGATACAATACCTTCTCCATCGTGTTCACCATCACTATCAGACTGACTTCGTGCAGATGTTTATAACTTGGATGAATATCAGCACAGGACATATAAACTATCGACATCTGAGCATTCCATATTATTCTCGTCGGTCATTACAGGATCAACATGGCTGGCCTTTCGCATTTGACTCTTCACATTCATTCAGAGATTCGTGGCACGATCCGCGTCACCAGTTTTAGATCGAGCTTGTGACAAAGCTCCAGAAAGTAGAGTCTCAACTCTCTGCAGATCGGTAACAAGCCCAGTCTCATGGTGCAGACGGTCAAGCCACGCAACGCACGCCACACTGAGTCGACAAACGCTCGTTCAGCAAGGTCTTTCAGCGAGGTAGGTGTAGACACCTCCCTCTACGCGAAACGATAGCCGATACTCGCTCGATTTGCCGTCACCAGCTCAGCCCAGCTGTGTAGCGCACCGGTCTGCTATCGGACGTGCATATGATCGAGCCAATTGACTGATTATGTGACACGAGAAACAGTACTATTATGTCCGCCAAGGAAGGACACGAGAGATATAAGATCATCCCCACGCGCACCCATGGCAGAACACGGCGACAACCTCGAGTGTACCAACAGCATCAATTGAACCAGGGAGAATGTCCAAGGCGATGAAATAGGCATTGGACATTCAAGCCTTCATTGTCCCATTTAATGCGTCCTCTAGTCTACTGCCCGATAACAAAACTGACCAGCGCCTGCGCCGGCACCACTCCGACAATCTTGCCTCCATTCGTGCTAATCGGCTTCGCCTGATCAAAATCCCTCTCGTTATCCGTCGTGTACGTAGTAACCTCCGCGTTGTCGCCAAACTTGATGCCTGTCAACGAGACAGTCGCATTGGCCGAGCCGCTGTTGAGCACCTGCACAGCCATGCTACCATCCGGGTTCGCAAAGGCCGTAACATTCAGGTCCGCCGTCCCCGACCCGCCGAGCGTCGCGGCCACACGGTAGGATTGCGTGGGATACAGGAAGCGAGATCCATAGTGCTGGTACGCATACAGCCTCTTCGTGGGGACAACAGCATCAGTTCCATTCGGTGTGATGAGGATCAAACTCTCATTATCAGTCGTGTTCGCAGCGCCCCACCAGTAGAAGAATGCGCTGGTGTTGCTCGTGCCGAAACCCATCATCAAATGCTGCGCCCACGTGATACCATCGCTCTGGCTTGTTGGTGCTGCGGACGACGCCCACGCGTAGTTGGTGGGATCGTAGGTCGCGTACTCGGTCATCCAGACGCGCTTGGAGGTGTTGAAGGCCGCGCCGAGCGGGGAGCTGTAGGCGTGCGAGGTCACAATGTCGAGGTATTGCTCTGCGCCTGCAGCTTGCAGCCCGGTGAGACGCTCACGGTTCTGTTCCCAGCCTGAGCCATCGCAGCAGGCGATGCCGACGGAGGAGAAGTTGGCGCGCTGGAGGGTCGGGTAGAGGATCTCGATGAAGTCGGCGGCTTGTTGCCCGGAGGATTGCATCGAGGCGTAGGTGGTGTTGAGGTCGGGCTCGTTGAGGAAGCCAATGTGGTTGATCTTGACGCCTTGAGCTTGGTAGTCCTGGATGTACTTTACGATCTTGTTTGCGTAGCTCTGCCTCCAATCTCCAGTTGCGCAGGAGGTGTTGGAGACGCCGCAGAGGTAGCCGCCGTTGTTGGTGTCGTTATTGGTTTTCATGTAGCCTGTGGTGTGTCAGCGTTGAATGTGATTCGGCAGTGAACTGGGAAATGCACCATCAGCGGACCAAGCATCAGCGTAGACGCTGTAGACACCACGAGAGATAGCCTCCTTGGACAGCCAGAGCTGATACTCATCGCCCCGAATATTAGACAGAGGCTGGTACTTCAACGCACTGCTGTTGCTCTTGGGCGCCACTGGGGAAATAGATTCCATATGGTCGAAAGGCTGATCTGGAGAGCTACCGAGCCCATTCCTCAAGATGTTGAAGCCAGCACCAGTCTTGTTATCAAACAGCAAATCCAAAACCAGCGTCTGCGCCTTAGCATCAAGTTCATGTATGACCAACGAACGCTGGAATGCCTCGGAAAGTCCAATACCATCGTAGACCTGGTACTTGGTGTTTGCATCGATGTGGATGGTAGGACCGGTGGCTACATCGACGGCCTGAGGGATGGCGCTGGCGAGGGCCGCAAGGGCGACGCTGGTTGCGGCGAAGCGGGTGAACATAGTTGTGGTGTGTGAGTGAGACTCAAGTGATAAGGGTGAAGGGCTCGATATATATACACGCTCATCGTCATGGTCATATAGCATTTTGCCGGCACGGCGCGAACAGCGAACGACGCCCGAATGATCATGTCATCTTGATAGCCTCTTGCATGAAACACCCCATTCGCCACTCTCCAATCAATTCGCAATCAATTCCCGGGGATGTTTCAGGCAAATCGCCCGGGTAAAGGAATTGGTGTGGAGTGTGTGGAGTGTGTGGAGGAGCATGAAACGACGACTCTGGAGTGAAGTATGGAGCAAGCTGGAGCAGCATGGAGAAGACTGGAGCACATTCTCCGACCAAGTTGCGCGAAGCCCGAGGTGTGACAAAGGAATGCTATGAGATGGATGACAAATCATGAAAGATTGTCGAACTGGCAGAGGCAGATCTTCGTGTAACGTCGATTTGATGATTTTCCTGCTCCACCATCGCCCACGGACCATGGTGAGGTCGGGTTAAAGCTTCTTGAGATCACATACGTAATGTCACTGGTCACGCGCATGCTTCTCGCATCTCGAATTCCTTGAGTTCGAGACAAGTCAATCTAGGACGAGACCACAGACTCACCATCGGGCAGATGTCGGTCACGAAGCAATAGAGCAAGCAGGCTTCACTTCAAGGATGCTCAAATGAGGAGCAGAGAGGTAGGAGGAGAGAAAGAGAGTTGCTGTCGCAATTCGATTTGAGATCACCGTCGGATGTGTTCCTGGTCAGGCTCGAGCCGGGTAAACTCAAGTTCGAAGATCTGCGCATGCGACATCCGGCAGTTGAGTCGTCGTTCAACTTCATCCGCACTCTGATGCCTCCCTCGAGTGTCTATCTGCACCCTCTCGCTATGCCATACAAGCACCACTGCCGCGCTGTAATGTATGCAACCTGCCAATGTATCGCAATTCCATCATTCATGTCACCAGTCCTTGAGCACTGAAGTCGTTCTAAGCACAAGGTCGAAACCCAAACTCAATGCAACACCTTCTTCCCGTTCTCCAAATCCACAATCTCCTTCTCCAACTGCTTGCGCTTGCGCTTCGTGGCCTGCTCCTCACCAGCGATGTCCTGCAACTGCTGCTCAGTGAGCTCGGTGACAAAGTTCGAACTGAATAGCTTGAGCGGAGTGTCGCGACCAGTGACCAGGAAGTGCCCGACAGCTTGAGTGTAGCAATTGTCGACGAAACGCTCGCGAGCAATGTGGTAGTACGACTTCAGGATGTCGTGGATCTCCTGGATGTTATAGTCCGAGCTCAGGAGCAAAGCTTTGAGCTGCTCGATGAGGCTGTTGCCGTCCGTGTTGGTGTCGTTGGCAGCGCTGCGCTCGTGGCGTTGCTGGCGGCTGTAGATTTGTGTCAGCAGTGGCTCGTGATATTGTCATAGTCATGATTCATACCTGTCGTGTAAGCCTGTGGCAAAGTACTGGTTCATGGTGCCAGGGTTCTCGGCACACTCGACCTGCAAGAGGAACCTGACATGATCAATGGCACGAGTGTATTGTGCAGTCAACTGCTCTGAAAGGATGACCATGAGCTCCTGGCGAACTGACTTTTCCGGGCAGACGTGCTCTAGCATGTCGACGACGAACTTGTGGACCATTGCGATGATGTCACTGAGGTAGCCAATGGCGAGAGTCTCCCATTTGGTCGACTGCTTCTTCATGGAGTTGGAGAGAATGGATGGCTGGTATGTGCCAAGCTCGAAGCCACGAGAATTGTGATGGAGTTCCTTCAGCCAGTCGAAGATCTTGCCCTTCAGTGGCAATTCAACCTCGTCGTCGATGTCACCAATAATGTCTTCGAGGTCAGAAACGTCTTTCTCGAGGCGAACAGTCAGGTTCTTGCCAGGCTCGACGTCGGGCTTGTCATCGCCTTTGCCTTCAAACTCGTAAGTGTGAGCGTACTTGTCGAATGCTCGGGCAAAGAACTCGCTGCGGTTGCGGACCAGAGTGGCAATCTTCAGATTGGGGGAGCGTTCGAACACTTCGTCCCCGGCATACTCGGTGGTGAGTGCCTGATAAGTCAATTCCTGGAAGGATCCAGCCATTGTGAGCAGGTATTTGGTCTTGTCGGCGGTCGTCTCGCGGCTACTGCCGAGTGCTGAGAGCTGGTTGCGGCAGTTTTTGAGACGAGCCTGTAGCTCACTTCTAACCTGGAAGGCTTTAGGTTGGATCATCCACGAGAAGGGCTCTGCAAACTCACCTTCGGGAACTGACGGCGAACATGTCCAGCCAAGACCTCCTGCAAGCGCAGCTTGAGCGATGCAATGCCGACTTTGTCCTTCTCCAGCTTAGCCCAAGGCTGAGTCTCCTTGAAGAACCTGGCCTCCACAGCATCGCGATCGGTTGATTTGTCATCAAGAGCTGCCTGGCCAGGGTTGCGCACGACGTGCCAGCCGAGCTTCAGGGACTGACGTTTACCCTCGAGCAGGTCGATGACTGCATTCTCGGCGCCACGGTCAACCAAATCTGGCTTTGTCAGAATGCCCATGGTGCGAAACTTCTCTTTATCGACCTCGTCAGCCATCTCCAGGATCTCCTGAGTGGCAATGTCCACGTTGGCTGGAATGACTGCCAGCAGTAGAGAGCGTGGGTTGTTCATGTAGCTGAGCACCATGTTGCGAACCATCTTGATGTCTTCCTTCGTGGTGACACCTAGCATCGTGTGAGTGTGATGCATTTTGTCATAAAATGAAACTCTTACCATCTGTGGTGCGCTTGAAGATTCCTGGAACATCGACCACGGACAAGTGCTCGTGAGTTGGGCCGGAGAGCTCGAGCTTCAAGACGTCTTCGGAGAAAGTGGTGGTGTTGCCAGCGCTATCGATGATGCCCATGACCTGCTGAGCCTGGAGTGATGCATAGTCAGTATGTCAATCCTCAGAAGCATAGGAGGTAAACAAACCTCCCGCATAATTGCAGCGAAAGTTTTTGAATCCAAGTTGTGCAGATCCGCCTTCTGCCAGGCACTGACAGTCGCAGCATGCTGTGGTGATGCGTCCTTGGCTGCGATGATAGATACGGTGATGCCGTCGATTGGAGCACGACGGAAGGTGATCTGGGTGGCAAAGCGAGTGCAAAGACCACTATCACGAGGGAAAGGAAGTCCAGTGATGCCTTCCAGAACTGAACTTTTGCCCGACGACTGGTCGCCAACGACAACGAGCTGAGGCAGATCAATGTAATTGCCGACGTTGCATTCAAATAAACGGTCGATTTTGCGCAGGAGTTGGGGGTCAGCAAGACCAGAGCTTGTGCCGTTGGATGTCGCGGTCATGGTTGTGATTGTTGGTGGTTGTCTCTTGATCTTCTTCTTCTTGTCAGGAGATGGCATCAGTTGAGTTGTTGCCAGACTGGAAGTCAAGAAGACAAGATGTGAGATGTGCAAGCAGAAAGAGAAGATATGGAGTTGTGGAATGAAAGGAAGAGGGAAAGGACAGCCTCCAGCACGAGGAGCTGGAAGTATTTGAATTCAATGCTGTGGGCCATGAGGGCACCCTGTTCCATGTGAAGTGTTTGACAAACATTCGTCAAGCGGTGATGATGAGGCGACATCGGCATATCGAGCGGCCTATGGCCACATCCATTAGCACGTAGAGTACTGTTGAGTGCAGCAGCATACCAAGCAGAAACTTCCAATTGTGACGATGTCTCGAAACTGTGGCATGATGTGAGCTCAGTCCCAAACCTGCCTACAACTCACGTTCAATCGCTTTCTCCCCATATATCCTTTCCACTGTGCAAATGCCTTCCTCTCCTCCTTCGTCCATCTATCCGCCCCTTCTGCGCCATCCTCCAACAACGGCCACCACTCTAACCACTCCGGACACGTCCCTGCCACAGTCCGAGCCATTGCATGCCATGCCCATCTCGCCTCCCCCTGCATGTGCACACAATCTCCACTTCTGACACGCAACGCCACTGTGCGCTCAATCTCGCCATCTTCCCCACCACGTCCCACCACAAACACACCGTCACAGCCGAAGCTGAAGCTCGCAAGGCCAGTCGCACACTCTTCACTCACATCCCTGTGTACCGGCATGAAGTCTTTGCCACTGTACAACAAGCACACCCCACTTTCAGCAACTGTGCGCGGAAAGAGTCCTTTCACGAGCGTGGCCAGGTCAGATGGGAATGCCGCGGCTTGCTGTGCTGGTGGTGCGTAGCTCCGTGTCGGCCAGTCATATTGCGCGCCGAGGGTGAGCCAGCGGAGTTTCTTGGAGAGGAATTGTGCGCTGTTGAGCGAGGCGGGTGAAGTGGAGGTAGTGGTGGGCTTGGGATGGAGGAGTAAATCGTGCGTCGCGGACGCAAAGAAGGAGTTCAGTGGTGCCGTGTTTGGGTCGTGCGACTCAGAAGGCTCATCAGAAGTAAGTCTTGCAGGCGACTTTCGAGCTGGAAAGTCGATCTCGTAGTCGGCTCCGAGGTTGTTCTTGTGTCGCGGATCCGCTAGATATTTGTGCATGACTTGTGAGACGAACAGCACTTGCGTTTCAGGTGGCAGGACACTTGGTGCGATCTGTAGTCCGGGAAATCGGACGTGTTCTAAGATTGTCACGTCCTTTAGTGTTGTGCGAAGCGGCACATCGCTTCGAGTCTGCAACGCAGCGTCTCGAAAGGCTCGACATGCTGAATCTATTGTTGACGCTGAAATTGTGTTCACGGGCTTGAAGAGTAGTTTCTGCTCCTCGGAGAGACCACGCCCAAAGTCAATGAGCTCCTCATCGTTGTCAAGATCAGCAATCTTGATCTTGTTGTAGCGCCAGTACGCTTCCTGGATGAACTGCGGCGGCATGGCATGGGTGTCATGATGAGTCGTCTTCGCCTGAGCAGTATCAGCTCTTACAGAGCCACTTTGACCACAGTCTTACCGTCGTGACAGTAGTACCTGGACCTTACCTGATCTTCCTCCATATTCTGCGTTACAGAGAAGTGTCTTCTTGCAGAGTGGCTGTACAGACAATTCTGCCGTACTACTATAGCTAAGTACAATGGCCTGATTGCTGGACTGCACCACACTGTGTTCATGCAGATGTGAGTGCCTACCTGGTGCATGCGCTGTTACGAACGCTTGAGCCGTGAGTCGTGAGATGATGGATTTGCACCTCATACCTCATTCACATCCACATCGAAATCACCGCGTCACGTGACAGCTTGGCAGTCCAGCAAGAGCTTCAGCTTGGAGCTCTTCTGCATGTGAAAGTTCTCGTCAACATCATCTCAAATCATGTCACGCTACTCTCTCCAGCCGTCTCGAGACCGAGCCTGTTGTTCTACTCATAGTCTATGACAACTACATCACTGTATTGGTACTCACTAGATCTTTACGGTATACTCTAGGCATCACAGATGTCGACTTCCCTCACGATACTTGATATGGGAAACACGTTGATCCACAAGGCCATTCAATATGCAAATCATTGTATTTTTCACTCTCATTCTCACTACGGTAGCACCATTCCCCAGTGTCTAAACAACAAATAACTTTTATCCATAACTAGCCTCCACACTACTGATCTCTGCAGTCTTCTCTGCCCACTGCCTGCGCATGGTTTCACTTGAGATCAGACCCTCTTGATGCCGAATGAGCGATAGAGGATCAATCATTTGCAGTTGCCTCGCTCGCACTGCGTCTTGCCAACTTTCATAGCAGACCCCGGCTGCAATCCACAATTTTTGAAATTGTACTGAACGTGCTTTGCGAAGTCGAGCTCTTCCTTTGTCGTCGAGATATACCATTGCGACAGCTCGAATGTACCGATGTAGCAACGCTGTCTGTCTTCCTTGTAAGCGCATTCGCAGCCTTCCTTGAGGTCCCGCGATAAACTGAGCTTGGTCTTGTCGAAGAATTCCGCTGAACGCCTGGCCTCCGCTTCTTCTTTGTGATATGCGCCCAGGTTCTCGGGAGGTTCGAAAGGACTTTGTTGCCCAGCTTCACAAGGGTATTGACGGCCTTTCTTTGAGTTGAGCGAACTAATAAAAGTGTTGTCCTCGTCGTAACGCACAGCAATGTCGAAAATACCGGGACGACTCGGACTCCATGTGAACGCGGATTGGGGATCAAGCTGGATGTCGGCGTCGATGAAGGGATTCGTGTGCATAGGTCTATTGCCGTTTTGCCTCCAACCCTCGATGGCGGACCGGACAATATCCTGCTGGGTGATACCTTCCCAGCCTTCACCAGCTAGCAAAGGCCAACCAGCCATCAGATCAAGAGATGCAATAGAACCGGCTTCGCTCTCCTGGAAACGCGGAATACTGAAAAACATTAGGAAGCCGTCAATGCCAGGTCATCCGAACACAACTCACCAGTAGACGTGGGCAACATATTGAGGGTACTCGGGAAGACAGACACGGCTGTGAGGACATTAGTGCGTTTCAGAAAGAGCTGTACCAAAGGAACTTACTTGACACTTGGCCCTTGTGTGCCTGCATCCATCATACTCTCACAATTCCCGTCGTAGGCTTTGCCCAATTGGACCCATAACCTCTCTCCGCTCTGCAGTGTGTTCAGGTTTGACGCCCTGAGAGGTCTCATGATAAAACCACGAAGAGCCTCATACGGTACAGGCTCGAGGAAGTTGCTAAACGGTACGAGTAAGTTCTGATCAAGGTGTTACTAATCATTTGACCTTACCCAGAAGCTATCATTGAAGCTGCGCTGATTGATGTGCCATTGGGACCATGAATGCTCTGGCCGCGAGTAAGCCTATTGGCTATATCAATAGCAGTGTTCCGTGCTTGCATTAAGGCCTTGGTGTTCATTGCATTGAGGTCCGAGGCCATGATACCGCGACTACCTGTTCTGATTGGTCTAGCATCATGAGTTAGTATGGCGAAGTTGAGTGTCTTGTGTCCACTTACTGGAAACCTGAATCCTGGAGCGCCAACCATTGGTACAGATGCTTGGAAACCTGACCGACGTCATGCTCTGTAGCATTTAGACCACCGAAGTGATGGACGATGGTCGCCGCATCGTCGCCAGCCTCCCCGATCGGGAACTGTGCTCTTGTTGCTAGCCAATCTGCAGTGGCATTCCCTGAGTACTTGGAAACATCTCGCTTGCCGATATGGTCCTCCTTGTATTGTGCATCCAAGCCCTCTGCAGTAACAGCGCCAATAACCATGACTGCGGCCATGCCGACAGGACCAGCTGACATTGCAAAGACCCCAGCAAGTCCAAAGCCTACATTCTGCGCGAAATGCTCCCAGTGCAGCAGCGTTTCTGCTTTCTTCCGGTTGTGTGCATTGACAGCAGCGACCTCTGAGTTATGAGTGAACATATTGACCATCGCTTCAGTCCGACCTTCCATCTCTACTGCCGCAGACTCGTAGATGTCTGCCAACATGTGCCAATAGTTTACAAGGTTCTGAAAGCTGTCCAAGATCACATAGGCTCCATGCTGACTCTCTACTGTCCTGGTACCATGGGGATAGTTTGCTGGCTTCATGTCATCGCAAGACCGGACAATCTACGACGAAATGGTCAATACACAAGCTTTTTGCCTCGATACGGACAGTGTGCCTTACCTCGCATTCCATGACAGTGTTACATTTCTTCGGGATGTTTTCGCCAATATGCGTGAAATGACGCATCAGAATCTCGAGGAAATTGTCCTTCTCAGGCTCATAGTTCGGGTCGCCGCGGACGATGTCGTATAGTCCAAGTATCTGATCAGGTATGGGACCGGCAAGGAACTCCTTTCTCGACGGAATATGATTACTGCAGACACCAGACTCCTCAGGCTCCGGAGCGATGGTGGCATGAGCAGCAACGGCTCGAGCGACGGCAGTGCCGGCCTGGGCATTGAGCACGAACAGGAAGGTAGCCAGGGCTACGAAGAGCACGCTGGCTATATTGTTGAGATGCATCTCGACTGGTAGGTCTGCACTTTAGGTCAGTATGAGGACGGCATGGAAGTACGATTGCTAATGTGCCTGAACCAACTATGGAGTGGTGGAGTGAAGACTGGGCTGGGTTCATGCTAGCATCATACATGTGAAGCTTACCTTGGATTGTACTCGATATACTGGATCGGAATGTGACACTCTGAACTTGAACCGGAAGTCAGAACTTGAACTGGAAGTCTGACCTCGAACTGGAAGTCAGAACTTGAACTGGAAGTCTGACCTCGAACTGGAAGTCTGACCTCGAACTGGAAGTCAGAACAACTGGAAGCCCGAACTCGAGTCCTATGCCGAGAGTGTGGTGATTTGAAGCTCAGGAATTGGCCGCGGCCAGCCAGTCTTATATACTACACTTGCCATCGCTCAGAGTTACGCTCAGATTTGAAACATGTTGAAAACCAGGGAATGCATTCTGACTTCACGCAAGATGTTTCCCACGCTTATCTCTGTTTCATGGTTGCTATACGATAAATGATCTCACCATGACGATGTGTATAGCGCTCAGTATACCATGCCTGGCTCAATGTCAGAAGCTTTACGCATTGGCGGCACACTTTGGGGATCTACTCTAGCATGATTCTATGCACTAGGAGGGTTCTCTCCGCCAAGTAGTCTTAAGAGCTCATACATTTCCATGATCACACTGGCACGACTTCATGCCTACATGCAACAGTCTCGACCTCAATCGCACGAGATCAGTAACGTGCTCTAATCCTCCCAACAACAGCTCCATGATGTCTGAGCGTAAGGTCTATTTGTCATCGCCATAGCAGCCCCACATCAATGGCAAACGTCACGACACCCCGCATCTTGCTTCGGAGCCAGAATCTCCGTCCTGCCTGATTGGATCACCAGCGCATTCGACCACGGCTTCGAGCTTTCTCGTTCTGCTATCACAATGATTGCAAGGACCGAGTACAGTTGTTGTGCTTTGGCTTTAACACGATGACCTCAACCATCAAGAAGCCTACATTCCTGCGTGTGAAAGGCACAGATATCGTTGATGGGAATGGCAATCGTGTTATCTTGAAAGGAGTGCGTGATAGCTACCAATATTACTGATGTGGACAGCTGGACTGACTTGTAAAAGTGTGCCACAGGTGGTCAGCACAATCTCGAGAGTCAGTGTACACTCCTACCGGCGATCTGACCCCTCAGGAAGAGGCTATGCCGCCACTATCAGCAATGGGAGTCCAGATACTAACATGACCTGCTCCAGACTTCATCACAGGCTTCCCCGGCCATGAGCATGAAGTGCGGAGAGCCATGCTGGAGGTCATGGGAAAGGAAAAGTACGACTTCTTCTTCGAGAAGTTTATCGAGTACTTCTTCACCCCGGAGGATGCCACGTTCTTGAAGTCATTGGGCTTGAACTGTGTTAGGATACCTGTCAAGTGAGTTTGCCATCATGTCAGACTGTTGCAGAGACGGACTAATTGTTTCAAGTCATCGCCACCTGATGAACGACCTTGAACCCGACAAGATCCTGGATAGCGGCTTCAAGCTCATTGATAGTGTTGTGAACTCGTGCGCTGCCGAGGGTATTTATACTATCATCGACCTCCACACCTTCCCAGGTGGTCAAAGTATGCCAGTCCACTCCCCAAAGCTTCTCATTCTACTGACAACCTCAAGATCAAGGCTGGCACTGCGACATGGGCTGCAACCGCGCACACATGTGGGAATACAAAGACCACCAAGACCGCGCGATCCAGATCTGGGAAGCCATAGCTCATCACTACAAAGACAATGCCTGGATAGCCGGCTACAATCCCATGAACGAGCCCGGTGACCCGGAGCACACGGGACTGCAGCTGTGGTATGATCGCGTGGAGAAAGCCATTCGTGCCATTGACCCTTATCATATCCTGTTTCCTGATGGGAATACATATGCAATGGACTTTACGGCGTTCAAGAAGGTCTTGCCGAATACGGTGTATGCTATTCATGATTACTCGAACATGGGATTTCCATCGGGAAAGCCGTATACGGGGACGGACGAGCAGATTGAGATACTGGAGAAGCAGTATGCAAGGAAGGTTGAGTTTATGAAGGAGCACAAGGTGCCCATCTGGTAGGTCATTTTGATGTGAGTGTCATTGTGGCTGCTGAAATTCTATTTGCAGGAACGGAGAGTTCGGCCCAGTCTACGCCAGCCCCGACGACGAGAACCACCAGCAGATCAACCAACAGCGCTACAACCTGCTCGGCCAACAGCTCAAGATCTACAAGCAAGACCATATCAGCTGGAGTATCTGGCTATACAAGGTAAACATCGCCGTCATGCCGGCTCCCTCTTCACCTACATCAAGCTCCTTGACTGATGACAACCGCCCCAGGACATCGGCTTCCAAGGCATGACCTACGTCTCCCCCTCCACACCCTACCTCAGGCTCCTCGGCCCCTTCCTCGCCAAAAAGAAGCGTCTCGGCCTCGACAAATGGGGCCGCGACGACACGCACGTCCGCGCCCTCTACGCGCCCCTGCTCGAGCACTTCAAGACCGAAGTCCCCGAGCAATACCAGCGCAAGCGCTACCCACATCATTGGGGGATCGAGGGACATATTCATAGGGTGGTGAGGGAGATGCTGATGAGTGATTACCTGACGTGGGAGTTTGCGGAACACTTTCGGGGGAAGAGCTTGGAGGAATTGGATGAGCTGGCGGGGAGCTTTAAGTTGGAGAACTGTGAGAGGAGGAAAGGGTTGAATGAAATATTGACGAGGGATGCCGAGACGGAGTAGGAAGTGAGACGGAGAGGAGTGAGGATGTCAATAGATTCACGTGGAAGATGGTTGTACATGGTCTCTGGCAGCTTCATTTAGACTTACTGACAAGCCCCTCCTCCGCATCTCTGTCGGATCCCTCCCTTCAATTCGGTCCTACAGGAGCCCGCGGAAGACCCAGCACGTGCTGGATCTCTTCATCATCCAGGCGTGATATCGAGGGACCGAATACAGTTAGCCCCGCGTTTCTCCTCAAGCACTTGGCATGAGCCGGAGCCACGGGTGAGCGGAAGCGGGCGTCGTCGTCGCGTGCGGGGAAAGGGGTCCCCGTCTAGTCTTTCGCCTCCTCCCTCTCCTCAATCTGTACATCGCCGCCATATCTTTTTTGATGTTTACAACACAGCTGCCCAATGCTTCGAAAGGTATCATTGCTTTCGTATCTGTCACGTCTGATAGCGACCTAGTATGCCGTGGTAGCTTTATGCAGTTTGAACTCTTTTCCCATCTTCCTCATCGCGTTTGACTGTAGAGCGTCACATCACAGCACATCACATAGTGGCACTTTCCCCCGCTCCCTCACTCCCTGCAGGGCAATGTCACGTCATGCATCCATCATGCATGCACGACGAGCGACGGACGATACTGCATCCACCGTACTGTGCCCATACTGTTCCCACCCACAGGCAGGGCGAGACGTGCTTATTTCTCCTCTTTCCCTCAGCTTTCAGCCAATGACAGTCGGGCGAGGAAATGAAAAGCTGAAGCTGAAAGCCCGGAAGTGGCCGATCCGTTTCAGGCAGGGCAGGTCCAACATGATACCTCGGGACAGCTGAACGTGGGGTTGGGTGGGCACTTTAGTGGCGTTGCTGAGGCGCTGGAATAGCTCAGCACCAGTGTTATGCTGTGTGTTGTGGTTCTGTGCTATAGGGATTGATCTGTGTTGCAGAAGCCTTGGTATGAGTGGTTTTGTCCGCAGAAGAACCAAGTTCAAGCAAGCAAGATCAGCTGAGCGTGCGGGGATATCTGTGCAATCACAGCTGTCACCCGCTGATACAACCGCCGTGCAGCAGATGGAACGGTTCTGTCGCTGTCGGGGACTTACAAAGCCCATGCTGGCTGAAAAAGGCGTTGTGCTTGTAATAAACACTTAAGCATGCCCTCTTCCTGTCTGTGTGGCCAGTAGCGACGCGCCCCTTCTCCTGACAGTCACCACCTTCACAATGACAAGGTTTACCACAATCGTGCTTTCAGCCCTGGCTGTCGCTTCGAGCACAGTCAATGCCCAATACAATGGAGGATCATATGATCCGCCAGCAGTGCAGCAGGCCGCTGCTGCCATGGCCGAGGCATACAAGCAGTATATCGGTTATGCTCCTTCTGTTACCGCAGCTGCGAGTGCAGCAGGACCTTCTGTGGATGGATTGAGAAAAACAAAGACGAGCACTACCTCAAGTGCTACGCCTACGTCGACTGCTTGCTCTTATTGGTTAGATGAGATCAAGCATCAGGGCGTCGCTGCGTTCAATTCGAACGCAAACTATACAGTCTACAGGAATGTCAAGGACTATGGCGCTATCGGTAAGTATGCAGCCAACTTCCGCTTTGAACGCGAGCTAGCTAACACAATACAGGCGACGGTGTCACAGACGACACAGCAGCCATCCAGTCCGCCATCGCCGCCTCCAACCGCCCCTCCATCACCACCGGCCAATCCTTCACCAACATGCCCGCCGTCGTCTACATTCCTCCCGGCACCTACCTCGTCAGCACCGCAATCATCGACTACTACTACACGCAGATCATCGGCAACCCGAACTGCATGCCCACTTTGCTCGCCAGCCCTGCGTGGGCGGCGGGCCCAGGCAACATCGGCATGATCGAGGGGGATCCGTATACTGGTGCCAATCTGGGCTTTGGCGCGACGGATATCTTCTATAGACAGATTAGGAATATCGTCTTTGATATGACGATGGTGCCGACGGGTGGGGCTATTACGGGGGTTCATTGGCCGACTGCACAGGCCACGAGTTCGTCTTGGTCTTTGGGATAGGATCTCGCCCTTTGACTGACTTCATACAGGCATCCAGAACTGTGTGTTCAGAATGAGTGACGCCCCGGGAGTGGCTGCGCAGGGGATCTTCCTCGAGTCTGGTTCTGCTGGTTTCATGACGGTAGGTGTGCAGCAATGTCTTGACGATTTTCAGTATGGCTGACAGCAGTATTAGGATCTGGTGTTCACTGGTGGACTTTATGGTATGAACGTTGGCAACCAGCAGTACACTATGCGAAATATTTCATTCAGCAATGCCGTCACTGGTTTCTCGTTGTTCTTCGATTGGGGGTGAGTGCTATTGCCAGCAAAGAATGCTTCAAACTAGCTAACGAGATAACCAGGTGGACCATGCATGGCCTCACCATCAACAACTGCAGTGTCGGTGTCGATATCAGCGCCTCGCCCGCTGATCAAAGCGATCACGCCTTCTTGATCGTCGACTCAAGCATCACCAACACGCCACTGGGTGTCAAGACCTCTTTCAACACAACCGCCAACAATCCACCTACCGGTGGCACCTTGATCTTGGAGAACGTCAAGCTCAACAACGTCTCCACTGCCGTCAACGGCGCAGGTGGTGCAACTCTTCTAGCTGGAGGAACCAAGACGATCGCAGCATATGCACAAGGTCATAGGTATATGCAACAGTCTTCTCTCTTTCCTTAGATGCTGACCACACCCAGATACAACCCCACCGGGCCCCAGGTCATCCACGGCACCATCCCCGCCAATCCACGCCCCGGCGTCCTCACCACCTCCTCCGGCGCCTACTACACTCAATCCAAGCCCCAATACGCCAACATCCCCGCCTCCCAGTTCGTCTCCGCACGCACCTCCGGTGCGAAAGGAAACGGCATCCACGACGACACCGCTCCACTCCAGAAAGCCCTCAACGCCACCGCGGCTGCAGGCCAGATCCTCTTCGTCGACGCAGGCACGTACCTCGTCACCAAGACTCTCTACGTCCCGCCTGCCGCACGCATTGTGGGAGAGAGTTATTCGGTCATCATGTCCTCTGGTGCTTACTTCAATGATGTGACAAACCCCAAGCCTGTGGTCCAGATTGGTGCGCCGGGCGAGCAGGGAAGAGTCGAGTGGAGCGACATGATCGTCAGTACGCAGGGCGGGAACACGGGACAGATGGGCGCGATCTTGATTGAATGGAACCTTGCTGCGCCGGCCACCTCGCCTAGTGGGATGTGGGAGTACGTCTTATCCCAATCTCGTCCTAGCCTGCAGACCATGCTGACGAACATGCCCACAGCGTACACACCCGCCTCGGCGGCTTCATCGGCTCCAACTTCGAAGGCGCAACCTGTCCCACCACACCGGGCAGTCCCAAGACAACCAAGCAGCAGCTCGAGGGCAAGTGCTATGCCGCGTACATGAGCATATGGATCACGGAAAGTGCGCAGGGCGTGTATCTGGAGAATAATTGGTTCTGGACTGCTGATCAGTGAGTGCTTGCTTCCAATTGTTGAGATGAATGGCGGGGATTGGAGGTGAAGTTGGTGTTGGAGAGTTGTTGCTGATCTTTGGTGCGGTTAGTGATCTCGACAACAACGATGGAGGTAACCAGATCACCGTCTACACAGGCCGCGGCATGCTTGTCGACAACAGCGCTGGACCAATCTGGCTGTGGGGAACTGCCGTCGAACGTAAGCACATCTTCCACCCCTTTCCCATACCTAACACCCTCACCTCTCCTCGGATCCCCTCTCCAGCACCCCTACCTCGCCCCTCTAAACCCTCCCAGCTAACGCCTCTCCTTCCTCACAGACCACGCCCTCTACCAGTACCAATTCATCGGCGCCTCCAACGTCTTCATGGGTCAAATCCAAACCGAAACAGCTTACTGGCAGCCCAACCCAAACGCCACCGTGCCTTTCACCGCAAACCCGCAGATCTATGATCCGGTCTTCCCCACAGCACCGTTCAACGCGAGTGATGTGCCGGGTGTGCAGATTCCGAATGCGGATGGTTGGGGGTTGAGGGTCGTGAATAGCACGCTTTTGATTTACGGCGCTGGTAAGTTTGCTTCCCGTTGGTGGGCGAAAAGGGGAGAGG
>Ga0268250_10000472_pt1 | contig 19088 bp, 18 predicted proteins | sample AgamicAsSfe_FD_200448 | JGI IMG/M metagenome (GOLD analysis project Ga0268250, IMG submission 200448) | Agave microbial communities from Guanajuato, Mexico - As.Sf.e (v2) (version 2) | ecosystem: Host-associated > Plants > Phyllosphere > Phylloplane/Leaf | place: Guanajuato, Mexico | collected... | reverse complement strand
ACAGTATTCAACCCACAGGTACCCATTCGATGGACGAATGAATGGGACAACATGGATGGCAGCATCGAGCGCGGTTACGCTGGCCCCTCACTGTTCTTCCGAGACGGTTTCGTGGTAGACAACACTATGCGAGTCGCTGAATATGCCCGCCTACTTGCATCAATCCGCGTCAATGGCGCAATCATCAATAACGTCAACGCGAACGCCACGTTACTCAATGACCGCAACGTAGAGGGTCTTGGTAGGCTTGCTGATGCGATGAGACCATATGGTAAGTTGTGACCACACGAAATGCATGGGAGACATCAACTAACTTGATACTTCCACACCTGTAGGAGTACAACTTGGCATATCGCTCAACTTCGCCTCTCCAAACGCTACACTAGGGTCATTCGATCCGCTAGACCCCCGAGTGGACGCATGGTGGGCGAACATCACTAACCAGATCTATTCCAAAGTTCCGGACATGGCAGGTTACCTCGTCAAAGCCAACAGTGAGGGTCAACCAGGACCGTTGACGTACAATCGAACACTCGCGGATGGCGCCAACATGTTCGCAAGAGCAGCGAAGCCGCATGGTGGCGTGGTTATGTTCCGTGCTTTCGTATACGACAACCACATCAACGAAACGAACTGGTACAACGACAGGGCGAATGCGCAGCTGGAATTCTTTCAACATCTTGACGGAAAGTTTGATGACAACGTCGTTGTTCAGATTAAATTCGGGCCCGTATGTTTACATGTACGCTCTTCACGAAAGACGTAGACTAACGCACGCCTACCTTTGTAGATTGATTTCCAGGTCCGCGAACCAGCATCGCCATTATTCGGATCCCTGCGCCAAACGAGCACTGCCATCGAACTCCAGATCACACCCGAATACCTTGGTCAAAACTGTCATCTGGTTTACCTAGCACCACAATGGAAAGAGATACTAGAGTTTGACATGAGGTCTGAGAACCAGTCATCCAAGGTCAAAGACATCATCACCGGCGAGCGTTTCAAGCGGCCTTTGGGAGGCTACGCAGGTGTGACAGGAGTGGGATCAAACGCGACGTGGCTGGGCTCACATCTAGCAATGTCTAACTTGTATGCTTATGGACGACTAGCCTGGGACGCCTCGGTGGACTCAGAGATGATCCTCCAAGACTGGATCCGACTGACGTTTGGTTTCGATGAGGATGTTCTTGACACTCTTACAGACATGTCCATGAGGTCGTGGCCCGCATACGAAAATTACAGCGGCAACCTCGGAATCCAGACACTGACAGACATCCTGTACACACACTTCGGTCCCAATCCTGCCTCGCAGGATGGCAACGGATGGGGCCAATGGACGCGCGCCGATGCATTCAGTATCGGCATGGACAGAACTGTAAAGAATGGCACTGGTAACGCTGGACAATACCCGCCGGAGGTCGCCCAGATCTATGAGAATATAGAGTCGACGCCAGATAACTTGCTGCTCTGGTTCCACCACGTACCATATACACAGCGATTGAAGTCTAACAAGACTGTCATTCAACATTTCTACGATGCGCATTATGAAGGTGCTGCTACCGCACAAGAATTTGTCGGACAGTGGGAATCCTTGAAGGGTAAAATCGACGATGAGCGATACGAACATGTGTTGTTCAGGCAGATCTTCCAGGCTGGTCATTCCATTGTGTGGCGCGATGCGATCAACGAGTTCTACCACAATCTTTCGCAAATACCGGATGAGACCAAGCGTGTTGGCAACCATCCATACCGGATTGAGGCGGAAGATATGATGCTCGACGGTTTCAAGACATATGCCGTAAGCCCCTTTGAGACGGCTTCCGGTTACACGGCTATCGTCACCACGTCAAACTCGACGACGGGCATCGCGACAGCCAACGTCACGTTCGCATCGGGAACATACGACGTCGCTGTCAACTATTATGATTTGATTGGGGGTAAAGCAAAATACGAACTGAAACTTGGCGATCGTACTGTGGGAGCGTGGACAGGGGATCTCGAAGATAAACTGGGGCACGCGCCATCTATTTACCTAGACGGGCACTCAGCGACACGCATAACGTTCAGAGATGTCGAGGTTCGGCAAGGGGACCAAGTGCGGCTCACAGGCCAAGCGGATGGCATCGAGCCCGCACCGATCGATTACCTCTCTTTCTTGCCACCTGGCATCGTCGATTGAATCATTGTGCGTAGAAAGTATGTACAAAAAAGCAAAGCGATGCGAAATTGATGTTCTCGCATTCGGAGGCGCGACAATCTAACGTTCCACTGCCCAGTCGGCTTCATTTCCACGGCAATCCACAGCCGGGATCCCCTGCAGGTCTCCCGCAGCGCCTAATCCACATTAGTCAATTGTCTCCTTTTCTGCCAGCCATGGCAACACACCACAGTTCAACCGTTGGTGGCTTTCAGACGGGAAATCTTATACTACGTTCCCGCAATTTGAGATTCGTCTCTTGCATTAGCCACTGATCTGGGGATGCAAAGCCCAGCGACACCCAGCTCTTTCTCGAACGATGTGCTGCGTACTTCCTTCGTGAATTGATCGTGATTTGTGTCTTCACCCCTTTCTCGTCCAACGTCGTGGACCACCAAGTATCCGGTGGGCACGCAAGAGCTTGAGATCCGTGCCGTACGCCAGTACTTCACGATGTGACAAGCTTGTCAGCCTCGACCAACCCAGCACACCTTTCAAAAATCGCCGACAGGCACCGCCATCTCCAAAACAAACACGCCAGCGACGACAGCCCGGCAACGCCATCCACGTCTTCTTCAAAGTGCATATTAGCATCAACTTTGTTATCGCGCGCCCAAACTAATGTCGCGTCCTAGTACAGTCGCCGCACGATGCGCTGCGCTAGGGACTTCGATCGCGCAGGTGAGCAGAGCCGCTCCAGATGTTCGACTTTGCAGCTCCAGACGCTAACGCCCAAAAGGTTATTCCGGACATCAGCAGCTTTGCACGCAAATTCCGCGATGCGCGTCACGACTTGAACACCATTAATAGTGATCTGCTGGTGATCAAAACCGGGCTCGGTATTGCGCAAGACGACTTTTCGGCCAAGTGGTCCGAATTACCGGCGTCCCTCGTTGATGCTGTATCACGAGTGCTAGATTCATGCGATGACACCAGTGAGCGATTACATAAAGCCTTTCTCAAGCTTTCTTGTAGCAGCAAACCAAAGGATGATTGGCGTGCGCTCAAGGACGGACCTTTGGTAAACCTGCGGCATGATCTTGATGCATCGAAGGTCGTACTTGAGTTGAGTTTGGACTACGTCGCATTGTAAGTTGTACATGATGTATGTTACTTGGGCACAGCACGGGACTTACTTTTCTTAGATTTTGCCAACAAGATACCCTGGATTCCTTACTGCAAAACTATGTCAGCGATCTCATTACGCAGAGCGATGAGCTACTAAAAAGGACGGACACAGACGAGATCTACGTAAACCAAACAGCGCGAGATAGACTATCTTCGCTACTACAGGCTGTTCGTCTGCTTCGCTCATGTATTACAGCCATATCTCGCGAAGGCGCGCCATCATCATCACAACTAGCAAAGAGGACAACCCTTCCACGACCAGACTCCCTGGAGCCCGCCCTTGGCGAAACGCCCAGAAGCGGGAGGAAAAGCCCCAATGAACAAACCTCAACCCGAGCCAGCGCAAACGATGGCATCGGCACATGGCTCGCTAATGTTCCGTCCTTTGAAGACGCGCAGCCTCTCTCATATTCCGCAATCGAACAGACTACCATTCCAAGACGACTTCTGATACCGCCATCGCGGAACGACATGACGCCATCGCGCGGTACGTTCTACACTGACGATGGTACCGCATCCAGCCCTACCTTGGTACCGCCGGAATCACGACTCAAAAAGTCCTACAGCTGGTGTACCGACCTCTCGGGAAAGGCAAGCACTCGGTTACAACTTGCGTCTAGACACGCGTCGAAACAAGTGTCGAAGTATACATCAACGATGTCTAGCTCAGACGTCTCTATCTTTCAGAAGCAGATCACTTCAGACAGGATCGCTGTGACGAAAGGTAAGAGGAAAGAGTTGGAACCAAATCAGAGGGCTGCTGTAGATCGTATTCTAGCAAACATACCATCAGAAGCGACGGCTTCTGAGGTAGAAAGAGTTATCTGGGAAGGCGCGAACCCAATGGCTACACATCCAGAGTTTGGATACTTTTTCATCCGCGCAGCATACGAGATGTCGCCTGATGTCCTCACTCTCCTTATGGATTTCGGCGCAGACATCACCCGCAATAATCCTCCACCATCATCATATTACTCCGCCATGCACGCTGCAACCCTAGGACGACAGCTCGACACTGTCCGCTACCTTGCTGCTCTGGGTCACTCCATCGACAACCCCGACTATAGCGGAGAGACACCTCTCCATCTTGCTTGCAGGACGCCCGGTGCGTCTGCGATTGCAAAATACTTCATCGAAGCCGGCGTCGACGTGAATTCTGAAGCGAAGAACGGACGAACACCTTTGCAGTCCGCTCTCAAAGCGGCAAGGTTAGAGGGCAAGGAGAGAAGCATGTTGATCGAGCTTTTGCTCGCACATGGGGCGGAGGGCGAAGTAAAGAGAGATCTGGATTGTGGGAGAGGTAATGAGAAGGGCAGACATGTGCTTGGTCTAACATGAGCCTGTGGATTGACCAGGGAAAAAATGATCGTTCTTTCGTTACCTCTGCCATGATGGAGTTGGTCAGTTCGTAGCAGGAAGGCATGCACTTTGCATATTCGAATATCCACCATACGTACAGGGCAGAGCAATTCACTATGAGAGTCCGCTCTGTGCCCACTATAGAAATTTACTCATGCGCCGTTACGGCCAGTTGTCACAAGCGGGCACCACGAGATAGAACGATGTACCCAAAAATATTGTATTGTAATAATCGATCATGTCAAAATCCTTCACTGAACACTAATAACGCTCGACACGAGGATCGGCATGCCATGAATCTGGAAGGTGATCTGGACGTCAAGACGCGAGGTGGTCTCTGGCCAGGTAAGCCGCCGCTAACTTATCGCGATCCACTCTTCATCGGCCAACTCCGCAACCACCGATTCCCTCATCTAAAGTCCCCATCCTCTGTTTGCTTTTGTGTCACACGATTGACCGTTACGACGTATAACATTGCTATCATGGAGAACGTATACAAGATGTGGGTAGAAGGGAAAGAGGCAGAAGGTGGAGCGGAGCAGTCAGTTAGCGGAGCCCCTCATTTGTGACCCACCACAATTATTAACAGCATCGTAGACTCGCAATTGAAGACCCCGCAACTGGAGAAGTGTTTGCACAATGCCATGCGGCATCCGCTGGCGACGTAGACAGTGTTGTTAAGACTGCACACAAGGTCTTCAAATCTGGCATCTGGTCGAAAGCGCCCCGCCATGTTCGTGCGGACACGTTGGATCGTATCGCCGAACTCCTTACGAAAAGCTTCCCGCGACTTATCGAGCTGGAAGTGCGGCAGACGGGACGCGCCATCCGCGAGATGAATGCGCAGGTCCCTACTCTTACGAAGTGGTTCAAATACTATGCCGCCTTGATACGAACCGAGGAGCGCTCAGTCTTGCCTACCGTCGGTAAATTGCACAACTGGATCGATCGTAAGCCACTCGGTGTTGTTGCGCAAATTACACCGTTCAACCACCCCATGTTGATTGCTGTCAAGAAAATTGCACCTGCCTTAGCCGCTGGTAACTCGATTGTGCTGAAACCCAGTGAACTTACGCCACTCACCAGCATCGAGCTTGGCAAACTCATGAAGGAAGCCGGCTTACCCGATGGCGTGTTCAATGTGTTGCCAGGCGACGGTATGACAACTGGAAAAGCGCTTGTAGAACATCCGCTCATCAAGAAGGTGGACGTAACTGGCGGTACACCGGCTGGGCGCGCCATTGGCGCTATCGCAGGCCGTAATCTGGCACATTACACTGCCGAGCTTGGTGGCAAGGCTCCTCTCATTGTCTTTGAACAAGCGCATGTTGATCTTGCAGTGAATGGCATCGTCTTCGCTAGCTTTATTGCCAGCGGTCAGACATGTGTGGCAGCGACGCGCATTATTGTGCAGAACAAGATTCTCGATCAGGTAGTAGAAAAGCTGAAGGCCAAGGTGCAAAGCATTGAAAGGCGGATGGGCTCACCAAAGAACGTGGAGTCCATGATGGGTCCTCTCATATCCGCAAAGCAGCTCGGTAACGTTGAGACGCTAGTCAACGATGCAAAAGACGCAGGTGTGACGGTCGTTACTGGTGGTCAAAGGATGAACAGCAAGTCTTCGATGGACGGCACCGACTTCTCGAAAGGCTACTTCTACCCGCCAACGATATTGACGGATAGCGCTTCGAAGAGGATTGTTGACACACGCATATGGAAAGAAGAGGCTTTCGGCCCTGTCATCGTTGTTGTGGGCTTCGATACTGAAGAGGAGGCGCTGGATCTAGCAAACGATAGCGAGTTTGGATTAGGCGCAGCCATCTGGACACAAGATCTTTCTCAAGCTTTCCGAGTGTCAGAAAACATTGAGAGTGGTATCTGTTGGGTCAACACGCATCACCGTAACGATCCAAGCTCACCGTGGGGTGGCATCAAGAGCTCAGGAGTGGGCAGTGAAAACGGCATCGACGCTTATAATGCGTATACGACCTCGAAGAGCACAATCATCAACTACGCCACTGCACAAGAAGGTCTAGGGAGCGACGATTGGTTTAGGGAGGGTACTGGTGAGGTTAGGTATGGATGAGGTGCGTTATGTACAATAAAAAATGTGAGAATCTAGCCTCCGTGCTGCAACTCGCCGTCGATGACATATGGTTCACGCCCCATTTTACACTGTACCAGATCTGGAGTAGAACACATCAAGACAATGTTGTAGAACAGATCATCCTACGTAGTCCACCAAGCGCCTTGATAGTGAGGCACTGCGAGGCTAAATGATAAATCATCAATTCGACACCAAGACCAAGAGGAAAAGTGGTGCCTAATGGACACAACACTGAATAAGGAGAGCATTGTAGTGTGGCCATGACCCCTTCACTTTCGGATAGGAGAGATGGCGCAAACGAGGAAGGATAGCTGAAGTGAGTTAGGCGCGTTGCGGCGATGGCGTCATAGTTCTCGGCAGAACTCTACGACGCGTCTGTTACGATCGTCGCATGCAACAGCACCACTCAGCTGCGCCTTCGAAACCACGACTTCCGTAAACATATCGTATAGAACTCACAGTAATGCTAATCAACGCAGACTAGCCTCTCTGATGCATGATCATTGAATCACCAACAAACCATCCTCCCAAACTCCTGAACTCGCCTCGATTGAAGCACGTCGGCTTCCGTACCACTCATCACCAAGACCGAATTCGTCGTCGTCAGGGATATCTAAATCCCACCGCAGCCTCTTGCTTTCAACGCGACGCTTGTGCTCGGCACCCAACTCACGGTCACCAGTTCTGCCTGGATAGTCCGGTGCCAGGAGCTTTTCGAACAATATGCGCCCACAAACCGCCATGTCGTCGTCCGCCTTGACCCGAGACGAAGCACGCTGCTCTTCGTGAGTAAGGCTGCCGGTAACGAACCCATTGGGGGCATATAGTGCCTAAATTGATGGATATATTTGCTAGTCTAATGTCCAATGCGGTAAGACTTGCTGCGGAACCGCTTGTTCTCAGGGCCGGGAGCCTTCGCGCAAAGGTCACAGTCTATAGTCTCCCTGACTGGGCACACATTGGCATCATACGCATCAGTCTGCTCGCAATACTAACCCAACTGGGCGGGACAGCGAGGGTCCTCATGCACGTTGTGTCGGTACCGGCCTGAGTATCAGAGAGTTGTCAAGACTTCTTTGTCTAGGACAACAGCGTTTCCAGTTTGGAATGGACGCATTCGATGGCTGGTTCAATCACGACAGCATATTCTTCCAGTACGTGTACGGTGGTTCATTGTGAGCAGATGTCAAGTCGGATGAGTCTTTGTTGGATATGCTATGGGTTTGTTTTTGTTCGCTGAAGCACCACTGTTCCAAATGAACTGACACCTTGGAAGCGACACTAACACGCTTGAATACCGAAGACGACTCCTGGACTATCTGTGTACTATGTGTAGCTTATTTGGGGGTCTATATGACTACTCTCGCTCACTCCTCGGTTGCCTTTCCACTTTCCCTTTCGTCCCTCGCACCCTACCCTACGGCACCACCAGCTTTTCAAACACCTCATCCATGATCCTATCCGCCTTGTTCACCTTGTCTGCGGCGTCCTCACCAGGAAGCTGCCACACAAGGCTTGCTTGCAACCCGGCCCAGAGCTCCAGATAGTCTCTCATTGGCTGATCTAGTACAGCATCGAATTTATCCTCCGGAGTGTCGGCATTCAATCTTCGAAGCTCTGCTTCCGATTCAATGAGGAGTCGAACCATCTGTTGTGCGTGCATATCAATCACGATGGGTGGTACGGCGAGAAGTTTTGGCGTTGTCGTGTGGCGCATACCAATACGATCAGGATCGAGCGATAGCTCCTGCTCCTTGAGGATGTAGTCTTTGGTCAGGCTGAGCTTGTCGCGAACCATGCTCAGATATTTCGTCTCTTCCTCTGGATTGAAGTTGGCAAAGTTTGGCGCATCAATAGCCTTGGTGTTGATCATCGGCATTTCTGTGAGCTTGAGATGATCAAAGCCGTTGTTTTCTTGATTGAAGGCGACTTTCGGATGAGCATTGCGTAGACTCAGCCCGTCGGCAGAGACCCAGTGACGACGGGAGTCGTCTTCTGAGAGACTGAGAGCGCCCTCATCCTTTTCGTTAATGCGAGGTTTGCGAGTGCGTGCTGGCATGCTAGACGTAGCTCTAGGCCGATATCTGGGGTCGCGGTGGAGAGTAGAGCTTGTAGTGATAGAGTGACGGAGTAACGGTACGGACGCGAAATGAACTTTCGAGATGACTGGACAGGCAGTGAGAGAGGTTATCAAAGCCGCACCAAGTGAAGGTAAGATAATGTTGGTTGCAAATTTAAACTTGTAAGCACGGATCACAACTCTCATTCACTAACATATTGATAGGACCTACTGCATAAAGAGGTGGCGGATACTGCAAATAGTAATAACTACTTCAAAACTTCAGAACGGAGATTCACTTCACTCTGTCCTGACCCATAATGCCCCATTCGCCCTGGAGGTATACACAGCGATGAGTGTAAGCACGACAAAGTTCACGATCTAGGTCTGCCCGAATCAACAAGCGCGTTGTTTAATCCGACCTGGCCTTCTCCGGATTGCTCAGGGGTCCAAGACGAACCTCTACACTTCCAGGAGTCTGTCCCGCCTCTAACAGCCTTTCCAGGTCCTTCAAGACGGATCGGGTTGCATCGCTCAAATACCAGGGTACACTTTCCACTGCAATCACCTCCATCTGATTCACATCGTATTGCCAATTACGACAGTGTCTGAGTTCGCTCTTACGAAGGTGCTTCACCAGACCAATCAGCGCCATTGTCTCTCCTTCGACGATCATCTGAAGCTTTGGAGTGGTATAAAGATGAATGTGATACCGGAAGTGTTCTTCTCCAGTTTCGCCTGCTAACATCGGTCTTTCGCTCTCTCCATCTTCAACCTCCTCCGGGTCTTTGAAGTACATGCTACTATCCTCGTTGCAGAAATATGTAAGGTACTTGAGCTCTTTCATGATTAGATGCATAGCGTTGGCGCTGATACATATGTCGAGGTCAGACGGTGAATTAGCGGGAAACGCCGGCGATTGAAGAACGATGCGAGAAGGCTCCGATGGTGCAAAATATTGGTTGGATGAGGCTGACGCTTGAAAACGGCGGAGCCTTCTCGCCGCTCTAGAGTCTCGAAAGATGTCACGACAGATTCGCCGCTTTACTATGTCGAAAGCTTGCTCTTCAAAGGCCTCCCTAACTTCTTCCCGTGTCATCACCCGCATGAGTTTATCATGATTGCAGCATGTGCATGGTCGTTCGATAAGATCCTTGGCCTTTGCTTCGTTGGCCTTTGCTTCGTTATAGGAGTTGTGAAGTGCCTTCTGTGGGCTCAGCTCGGACCATTCAGGCTGGTAGTCATCATCATGAGAGTGTTTACGCTTTGTGCTTATGAGCGGCGCCGTGACCCACAGCCATCGCTCCATCTTCATACGCTCAACTCCCGGAACCTCTTGTGGTACTACCCTGGATAGCAGAGCCTCTACAGCTATCTTAAATCTTTCTTCAGATATCCCATGTTCTCTGTTCGCGATAGTAGAAGTCGCATGATTACCACGGCTGTCCCCTTGAGCTGGTTCCGATGCTTCTTCACCAGTAGCTGAGGACAGTGGAGTGGCTTGAGCGACCACATCAGATTCAAGGTCGACTTTATCCATCTTTCGTGTCTTGATGTGATCTATTAGGGCGGTTATGATCGTGTCAGCGGTTATCTTCTTGCCCTTCGTGCCCAATAAAGGTGCAATGTCGTACCCGTCGTCTTTTAGTAGCTTTAGTCTCTGGAAATTACTGGCTTTCTGCCTCCACGTCTTGCGGTCCCAGACCTTGTCCAAACTTAATCCTTTGCGAATAATGTCCTGCCTCGCGAGGTGTTCCCACTCCTCGCAGTCTGGCAGAGGTTGCAAACTTTGAGAAGATTGTGGGATGATGGGACGTATGTTCGATGGGCCCGGCTGTGCTATGGATAAGTCGCCAGCAGACTCGTCAATCTGCGAAGACAATAACGTCGAAGATTTGGGCGATGTAGATGGTGCAGAGTGCTGTGCTGCTTGGCTCGAAAGAAAGGTATGCTTCTCGCGCATATTTTCAATCAAATCATCGTCCGGCTGTTGATAGTTCATCAAATTGATGTTTGCAAGCGCTTGCGCTTGACTGAGCTGTTCGGGAGTGAGTTCTTGGGGCTGACGAACTCTAGAATTCTCCATGCGCTTGTTGGATCTTCCTGAGTCACAGAAAGTACGAGCCTCATGAGAGGTAGACTGGTGAGATTCCGTATTTCTCCACTTTCTAATGCGAGACATCTTATGCGTTGGACGTCTTGCTATTATGATAAGTGTTTCGTAAGGATTGCAAGGGTGGTATGATATATCTGTGTGCTATTTAGGTACAGTTGAGCAGTTTCACTTTAAAGTACCTGCGTTTGAACCGGAGGATTCTTCTGTGTACGAGAGGGTACCAATTTGAAACAAGGAGTAAACGATCGTGGAAAAAGCGAGAGATCGACGAAGAGTATGAACTGTTCCTACTTGTATGGGAGGGAAATTTGGTTTGTGGCGCATATGACTCTCATTCCGCAACATGTGACATGATCTCTGGCGCATGAAAGCGACACCCTATAGCTTTCACCAAGTAACCTTCACCAGGATGTTGGTGAAGAAAGGTATCAAAAGCAAGGAAGGGAATTCAGATAGGTCGTACCCATGAGCTATCTGTTGGTTAGTGTGAATCATGAATTATATAGTCGCCTGTACGGGTAACGTAAGTACGATTTCCTATAATGACGTTGATGGAAAGTATGGTTCAAGAAATCTTAGAAGAAATAAGGGTACAATGGGGTTTTCGGGAAAAGTCGACCAACTGAATGATCTTTGGGCCAACATTAGGTATGAGACTTGCTGTCGCATAAGCCGTTTTTTCTGAGTTCATCGCGACGTACAAACCGCAACGACCCGAGATTGTCAACCTGCAAAGCAAACCTCTTGTTGTGGTTGAGCTGATCGGTAATTTGACTCTTGCAAAAACGGTTCTTTGTGACATATGAAAGGAGCGATCGAGCCACTGCTTCTTGAGATTAGAGTGTCGAGTTGACTAAGTGTCTGATGTGATCTGCGCGGGTCCTGTTCAGATCATGGGCTGGCGCGCTGTCGAAAACGGGACTCTGACCGGCTGCGGGATGTGACGACTCGCACTACGAGGATATTACCAATGCTTTTCAGGAGGTGTTTCGTTTTAAGGATGGCGTCGATGGTGTAGGTGTCAACGTCAGTGGTTGTGGAAGACGCGTCGCGACGAACCTCCAGGAAGCGAGCGCGTGGAGAACATGACACGCTAACATTAAGTTACGTCATTAGATCAACATCTACCTTTTCGACCTCCTGATAACTTCTATCATCTGTCCTGCTAATGTCGAATTGTCTTGAAGTGGTCTCGTTTTGATAATTGGTGTTGAGAATACAGCTCACGTCGCTCAATAAGCTCACAATGCACTTTCACTAGGCTAACGCCTTCCATCGCGACGACGCGCGACCTTTACATTGGAATTCTGAGAAGTCGATCTCATGAAGCAGCATACTTACTCACCAAGTCATCGTTAGAATGTTCAACACCGTCTCGGCCTCGCGCGGGCACTCGAAGACCAGGCTTTCTCCTTCACCTTCACCATTGTCTTGTTCACGTCCTCGTTGTTTCTCTCGCTTTCTCAACGGCACGCATATACGCACCTCGGCTCCTAAGCTTTCGGCTGAAGCATTTCGGTTCTGATTTTGCTCTCGCATCCACGCATACGCGCTGGCATGCACGTCGATGCTCCCATCCGTTTGTTGCACAACGTCACGTGAAAGGGTGCTTGCTGCCTGGCTGTTTGTCATTGGACATGCGTACTAGCGGCGATAATACAACCACTTCTATCCACACAACAAGCTGATCCGATCAACAACCACATCGCTGACACCGATCTCATTCTCGACCTCGCTGCGGCGAACACAATTCGCCATGACTGCGCCCGGCCACAACCGTTATGCAATGTTCGCTAGCACAGATGGTAGTGCAACTCAAGTGCCTAGTGCTGCTGCAGATCCTGCTCAGAATCCATTCCTCAACCAGGTCGCCGATGACTCCATACCATGGCAAGAGGTGAAGAAGCGTGGCCCTTCAGCAATGCAACCGGCACCACTAGTTCGCCCTCCGCGAGTTGTGAAGGACCGCACTAAAGCTATTCTCAACCACCCACTGGCTCACCGAGAGCGAGACCGGGCCATCTCGGGCTCAACAGACAATGACAGCGAGAAGGCATATGATCCGCACGAGAATTGGTGTGGTGTCTGCTCACGCAAGTTCCTCAACAAGGCCGCATTGCTCAGTCATATCAAGCAGAGCAATGGTCACGAAAACTACTGCAATCTCTGCAAACGCGTGTTTGTGGACCGCAATGGTCTCAAGAACCATGTTGATCATTTGTGGAATCACGAGATTCACTGCAACCTCTGTCTTTCCGCCTTCAAAGATGACTGGGGTCTCAAAAACCACTTCGAGAACAACTACAGTGTTGGACATGAGTTCGTGTGTCTCATCTGTCTACTTGGTTTCAGAACCCGCCAAGAGATGGAGCGCCACCTTCAGACCGCTCCGAAGCATACATGGTGCGGAACATGCCAGCGCCGCTTCCGCAATCAGGATGAGCGCGATGAGCATTGGCAACAGACGAACAGTAAGTGCACAAAGGGCTTTCTTCATTGCTTGAGCCCATTCGCATACTTTGTTCGAATGTTTAGTGAAGTTTTACTTCAGCCCACTGTGTCATACAGACGTAGCTGACCAAGGTAAGAGCATAGGCATTGCTTACAACCAGGCTGTGACTTCGACGGCCCGGATCAGGCCGCTCTCATACAGCACCTCAAACGCGATCACTTCCAGTGCGAAGGCTGCAGGCGCGTACTTCCAAGCCTGACCAAGCTCAATCAACACTACGAGAGCTGTTCTTTCGCACTTGCCTGCCCTCAATGTGGCGAGCACCACGCTGGGAAGGCCCAACTGGCTCTTCATCTTGAGCGCTGCTTTCTCTGCAATGATTGTGGCTATCATACGCACCACGAGGGCAACTACCACATCGTAAGTAGTTTGCCACGCTACTGGCTCGCGACTGCCATGCTAACAACACGCCAGCACATGACGAAACACAGCTCCACCAGTATCGGTTGTTGGGGCTGCGACGCACCGATGCGCACCTACTCCAGTCTCATCAACCATCTGGAGTCAGGCAAGTGCCCGAAATTTTCTGAACCGGCGCTTCTCATGCGCTGTCTTGGCAAGTGGTGGTACTCACCACTTTATATGGATCTCGACATGCACACATCCATCCGGACCGGGCGCGTTGACATCGACGAGTTACAGCATTGGTCAATTGCTGGTATCATACACCCGTTCGTGTGCCGTGAAGAAGGCTGTGGAAAGGTCTTCGGTCATCTGAGCTCGTTGGTGTTGCATTGTGAGAGCCAGGCATGTGGCTGGGGTGTTGACCGCTTGAACATGCCTGGGCTAGAGAAGGAATTCAAGCTGGTGTGTCTTCGGAGGGACAGCGCTATTGCATAGGCACTGTTCAAAGCTGTGGTATGATCATAAGGATACCCAGAAATATGGATGTAACGCAGTATAGACCGAACTCCTTCTTTCGTCTAAGTCATTATTTCAACTATGTCGGGACATCCACAGCTAACTTTCGAGACTCAATCACCTAACTGGTCGTTTATTGTTGCAGCGACGTCACTTCATCACCATGAACAACAGTATGTAAGCAGGGAGATCGAGCCCGGGAGCCCTCAAGGGCGAAGCGGTCGCCTCATAATCCTACAGAAGCTCAGAACCACAGTACGATGGCGAGCATATCATATTTTCATCAATTGTAAGAGCTTTGCGGAGGGTGCAAAGTCGAGAAGATCATCTTATCGACTGAAGTGACGTTTTTGAGAACTTTCAGAGCCCTGACCAGCGGCCCGACAGTGTGTCAGATGGCTGCGCGGGCTTGAGATAGCTTACGTACCTTTTCTCACATTGGATCAGAGAGCCATTGTGTGCTGATACAAAGGGCGGGTCTTCGTGCGCGTCGAAAGCAGGGGATTGTTGAAATGGCGGGAAGTGGAAAGGATCATTGCCAATAGCAAAATCAAGGCGTGAGCTTGAGAAGAAGAAACACCGTGAATAAGATAAACCTTTTCACACATTATCTTACCTGCAGTATTCACGCTCAAGCTTCATGCCGTGAAAGCCCTCCAATTGAGTTTTATATGCAAGTAGTGCTCTTGCGCAGATGCACACAAAGCAGACGTATAATCGGAGGAGTATACACACGACCACTACTGTAGAAAGACGTCTAGGATACAATGGGATTCTCTTTGCCTCAATACCCTTCAAATTCGCACTCTTTACCTGGGACATGAGCAGAGGTTGGCGTAAATAGGATCAGTGTAACATGGAAAGGTCGAGAAAATGCCGGCAAGCATTTTACGAACGACCAGCGACGAAAGCACCCATATTGTCATCGCTGCAACATAACAGTCGCACTCTACCGTCCTCACTGCCTTGCGGTCCTACCTCCGCTTACTCTTCTCGCAATCCTTGCCCTCGAGACGTCCCGTAATCTTCTTCTCGAATCCATCAGGATGCAGTGTCCTACCGGTCTTGTCCCTGAAGCGCCAGCTAACCCTATTCCAGACCATAGAGCAATCCTGTTGTAGGATTCGAGCTACGAGACGTAAGTCATCTGCAGAGAAGGTATCGTCGGGTTTGACTTCGAGTTCGAGGGGACGGGTGGTGATGGGCTGGGCGTTGTTGTTGCTGCTGGCTTTGTGTTGAGAGCCAGTTTGTGAAGGAGTTTGCTTCAGAGGAAAGTTCTGTGTTGGAGCGGTCGAAGTCCATGGATCTGCCATGCTAGCATCGTCTTTTTTCTTGTCCCGATCGCTGTTCGAGTTCGTGTTCCAGTTTCCTCCACTGTTGGAATCCCATTTTACAGCAGCAGCATCAGCACCGTCTTGACCACCTGTAATGTTGCCAGAGCCCCATCCACCCTTCGTGTCGCATTCACTAGTACCGACGCCTGTAGTACCTCCTTTAAGGTCGTCCCACGAAGTGTCCTTGTTGCCAGAGTCGTCTTTGTTGTCGCCCGTGTCTCCACTAAATAAATCAGGAAAGACATCACCATTTCCTCCCGGCATACCCCAAGCTTCAGCAACCCATGATGTCTCGTCCTTCTTCTCTCCCTCTTGGTTGCCATGTGTCTTCTCATCTTTCTTGTTACCTCCTTTGCTCTGGACCTGATTATGGTTCTGCTTTTTCTCCTTCCCCTTCTTACCTGCACCCCCCTTACCATCTCTCCCTTGGTTGGCTGCATTAGGTCTCCAACCCTTAGGCTTTATCTGGTTGAAGCGTTCGATACATTCATCTTTAGCCTTACCATCCAGCTCGTTGCCCATCTCAGCCCAGGTCTTTGAGTCCTCGGTTTTCATCTGTATCAGCCTCTCATCTTGTTCCTTTGTCCAAGCGTTTTTGTTTTCGTCTTTCTTGTCTCCCTCGCTGCCCTGGGCGGGATTGTCGCACGCTTCCGGACCGGTTGGAGCATTGGTCGGAGTGTCCCAAGCTGGTGTAGTCTCATCCTTCTTCTCGCCTGTCTTGTCATCGCCACCCGCAGCATCTCCAGCGTTTCCCCAAGTATTCGCGAGCAGATCATTGCTATCGTTGCCTGTGCTATCCAAGAACCCTGCATTTCCTTTCTTTGAACCCGAATCCTTGTTTCCATCTTTCACAGAAGCCCCGGCCCAATTGGTGTTGGCACCCCACCAGTCACCTCCATCGACAGCGGGTTTGGTCGAAGTTGCTTTCTTCGATGTATTCTTTACACTAAGCGCTTCCTTTGTCGACCGCTTGTCGGATGGCACCTTCGCAAGACTGGCTGCAGTGAGTCGCGGCTTCCCAGCGCCAGTAAGTTTGCCTTTACGTCCGTCACTAGCGGTCCACTCCATGATACGACCAGGAGTAGGAATCTGGCGATAGTTAGTCTGAGCAAATCCTCCATAGTGTCCAATGAGAGTGCCCACTATGCTGACCGGCTGACTGGGCTTTCTAGCTTGCGGCGGAGGTGGAGGTACAGGCAACCTTACTTCCTTGTACGGCTTGTTGCTGAAGCCTAAAATATAGGCCATGGAGACCCTGCGGAGAACGCCGTTCGTATCGGCCATTGTGACGGCTTGGATGTGCAGGCGTTGTGTCTGAATCGCGACTGTTGGCGTGTAGTATGACGGATGTTGTAATCTAAGGTTGACGAAGATCGAAAAGTGAAGTTCGAAGACAAGCAATAGATCGCGATCACACTGCGCTGAGCTTCGTTTGACTGTGCGGGACAGAAGCGCTGGTGTTGCGGGAAACATATGTGAGCGTGTGGCCTGGCGGTTGGCTTGGCGAGTAGACCTATTCAGGGTCTACCGAGTCTTTCCTAAAACCTCCAACAAAAGACGACAGACGAAGAGTGTTTTTCCAGAGGGATTGACGTAAAATCTAACGATGGGTTGCATGAAATGTAAACAGTGACAGCGGCAGAATGGGGGGACATGAAAGCTGCATTGGCGTTATCTTCCGCCACGTCTGGCGGACGAGAGGACCCTTTGAACTAAACTTTTGGTTGAATGGCTTATGAGAGAACCTTCAAAGTCCTCAGATACCACTGTTACATCCTACATAGCACACAGTTGTGACGGTGGAAGGCCTTTGATGGCAGCGGATGTCAGCGCGTGCAGAGGCAGTGTATTGCACGGCGAGTCTGGAGACTACAGCCTCTGCGGTCGGTGTCATAGAAATAAGCCTAACATCTTATCTAGTTGTTACTAGATGGAACATGTGTTGCATTGGTCGACGACATCATCGTGGGTGTATGAACGAGAAAGACGCCGTTCGGAGGAAGTTGAGATGGAGCGCTGGCTGACTAAGCTACACTATAGCGTTCTGGCCCTTGCATTGCGGGCAAGCTGGCATCTCCGTGTATGCAGCTTGGCGCTCCACGAAACATACGAACCGAACACACAACCAGAGCAGCATCACCACACCTCCACCATGCTGTTCCCGTCCTTCGCCATTCTTGCTGCGGCAAGCAGCCTGCTATCATTTGCGACAGCGCACAACATCCAAATGAAGGCTCACCAGCGCGAATGCTTCCACGAATCTCTCCACAAAGATGACAAGATGACGGTCACATTCCAAGTCGGCGACCGGGAGTTTGGAGGCAGTGGAAACCTTGAAATCGACTTCTGGGTGCGTCAATTGTGTCTCAATCATCACCTCTAAGCCGCATAGCTGATTTGCTATGCACAGATCGAGACACCCTCTCGAAGTTACCAGGTCCACGAACGCGGCGTATCCTCTGGCGACCACTCCTTCGATGCGAAAGAGGATGGCAAATACACGTACTGCTTCAACAACGAGCACTGGGGCGCGAACACGAAAGAGGTCTCATTCAATGTGCACGGCATTGTCTACGTTCCCGAATCCGAGGCGCCACAAGATCCTTTGGAGAAGGAGGGTGAGGACGCACCTTAGGTCGGCTTGAGAGGACCATGCTGACAGAACATAGTGCGAACCATGTCGGAACTCGTCGCGCAAGTCAAGGACGAGCAGGGCTACATCATCGTGCGCGAGCGCGTACACAGGAACACTGCCGAGAGCACCAATGCGCGCATCAAGTGGTGGAGCATCTTCCAGCTCATGGTACTGGTTGGCCAGGGTTTCTTCCAAGTGTGGTGGCTGAAACGTTTCTTTGAGGTAACCAGCGCCTGCGCATTCCAGTCTACCACCTCCAAGTGCTCAACTAACATCATAAACAGGTCAAGCGTGTTGTTTAGTCTTGCAATCCCTCTCATGGACCGCGCGCGACACAGCACGTCTCGCTTCGGTCTCTGTTTCAAGCTTTTATGTCTGACCTTCCGGCGTTGAAGTGCAAGCTTGAGTAAACAAGCATAGGAAAGAGATGGAAGTATTGGGGATCCTTCATACGACTCATCAGCGAGATACTGGGTAAGACTACCTTCGTGTATGCATTTTTCATTCAGTTTGCCCTGAGTTCCACAACAAACCATGGATCTTGCTTTTGCCTGCAGGCTTGGCACAGATCGAGCCGTCTAGTGATTCGCCCAGATCAGCTGCTTCGGGCCAGTCTGGCGCTCTTGTAGAGATATGTATGTAAGTGGCTGTCAAAAGACAAGTGTTGTGAATGTCTGCATATTCAGCTTGCATTAGGCGTTTCCGATTTGTTCACCTAAACCCATTCTCATCTGCAACGTCTATATATAAGCTTTCTACCTTACACTGCCTCTCTTCAAA